>Ga0073906_1001341_pt1 | contig 38544 bp, 32 predicted proteins | sample Inofromicrocosms_FD_65485 | JGI IMG/M metagenome (GOLD analysis project Ga0073906, IMG submission 65485) | Mouse cecum microbial communities from Vienna, Austria - Inoculum for glucosamine and mucus D2O microcosms | ecosystem: Host-associated > Mammals > Digestive system > Large intestine >...
ATCAAGAAAGTGGGAAAGAAATTGAACCTCAGACCGAGAAAGAAACTAAATTTCTCAACCCCGAAAGAAGAATTCTTCAAACAAATCATTAATTTTGCACTTGCCAGTTGAAACTACCGCTCGCCAAAAAACAAATAAATTTGTTGTTTTGCTCTCGACTTATTCGTATATTTGCAAAAGAAGAACACTAACCTGCAATAATATGCTATACATAGCATTGCCTCACGACACCCGAAGACGCCTGTCCTTCTATCTCGCAATGGAAGAATATGTGGCACGTCACATTGAAGAACACGATTGTTTCTTCATGTGGCAGGTCGAGCCAAGCGTCATTTTCGGGCGCAACCAGCTTATCGAGAACGAAGTTAACATTGATTTCTGCCACAGGCACAACATTCGGACATATCGCCGCAAAAGCGGAGGCGGTTGCGTCTATGCAGACATGAAGAACATAATGTTCTCATATATCACAAGCGACGACAACGTAGGATTTACATTCAACAAATACATAAACATGGTTGTCACCGTTCTCCGCCGTCTCGGCACCGACGCAAGGGCGAACGGCAGGAACGACATAATGATTGGCGACCGCAAAGTGTCGGGCAACGCGTTCTACAAGCTGCCGGGACGTAGCATCGTGCACGGCACGATGCTGTACGACACCGATATGGAAAACATGGTGGGAAGCATTACTCCGACTGGCGAAAAGCTGACAAGCAAAGGCATACAAAGTGTAAGACAGCGCATAGCCTTGCTGAAAGATTATATAAACATAGATATTGAAAGCTTCAAGCAGTTTGTGCACGACAACCTTTGCGACAGCGAAAGAACATTGGATGCCGGTGACATAGCCGCCATTGAGGAAATAGAGAAAGAATATCTTTCGCCCGACTTCATATATGGCAACAACCCGAAATATACCGTGACAAGACGTGGACGGATTGACAATGTAGGGTACATGGAAATACGAATGGAACTGAAAAACGACGTAATAAAAAGCCTGAATATTGTGGGCGACTATTTTCTTACGGGCGACATCGACAGTTCTATAATCAATCCGCTAAAGGGTATACCGCTGACATACGACGCACTGGCGTCCGCCCTACCCCGCCATACGGAAGATATAATAATGAATCTTAAACGCGAAGACCTTATAAATCTGATGATTGAAAGAAAACAATAACAAAGTATGACAACTTCAAAACCTTAATAAACAGAAAACAATGGAAAACAAAAGAACATGCCTTTACGACAGACACGTGGCGCAAGGAGCGCTGATAAGCCCTTTCGGAGGATTTGACATGCCGATACAATATACCGACATCAAAGACGAACACAACGCCGTGCGCACAGCCTGCGGAGTATTCGATGTGTCGCACATGGGCGAAGTGATAGTGCGAGGCACCGATGCGGAACGCTATGTAAACCATATATTCACCAATGACGTGACAAACTTGCCGACAGGAAAGATTCTTTACGGCATGATGCTGTATGAAGACGGGGGAACGGTTGACGACCTGCTTGTATACAAAATGGGGAAAAACGACTTCTTCTTGGTGATAAATGCCGCCAACATTGACAAAGACTGGGAATGGATGCAACGTCAGGCAAACGGTTTCAACATAGACATGCACAACATGTCCGACGCGTACGGACAGATTGCCGTGCAGGGACCGCAGGCTGAAAGCGTGACGGAACAGGTGCTCGGACTTCCATGTGCCGAAATGGCGTTCTATACATGCAAAGTCATTACATCTTCATCAGACGTTATCATCAGCCGCACCGGATATACGGGTGAGGACGGATTTGAAATATACGGTTCGCACGACACAATCCGTACATTATGGGATAAGCTAATGGACAGCGGAAGGTGCAAGCCATGCGGTCTGGGTTGCCGCGACACATTGCGCTTTGAAGTGGGACTGCCTCTATACGGCGACGAACTTTCTGCCGAAATATCACCATTGATGGCAGGTCTCGGAATATTCTGCAAGCTCGACAAGCCGGAATTCATTGGACGCGAAGCTCTGCTTAAACAGAAGTCGGAAGGCGTAACACGCAAGATTGTAGGCATAGAACTTACAGACAAAGCCATTCCGCGCCACGGATATGCGGTATTGAAAGAGGGCGAGAAGATCGGGGAAGTGACAACCGGATATCATACCATATCGACGGACAAGAGCGTGTGCATGGCGCTGATAGACGCAAAGCACGCCGCTCTCGGCACACCGGTGGAAATACAGATACGCAAGAAGACGTTCCCCGGCACAGTGGTAAAGAAAAGATTCTACGACAAACATTACAAGAAATAAAAATCGGGATTCGGTTTTAAAGGTTACTATGCGGCCTTGTCACCGCTTTTATCTACTAACAACCGTACAACGATATCATATCAGTAAAACAAAAAATTAACAAATCTATAACCTTAAAGAACAAATCTATGGCAAAAGTTATTGAAGGACTCTATTACTCGGAGTCGCACGAATATGTGAGAGTGGAAGACGGTTTCGGTTACATCGGCATTACGGACTATGCCCAGCATGCACTCGGCAACGTAGTCTATGTGGACATGCCCGAAACAGACGATGAAGTGACCGCGGGCGAAGAATTCGGAGCTGTGGAAAGCGTAAAGGCTGCAAGCGACCTTAATTCTCCTGTCAGCGGAACAGTGACGGAAATAAACGAAGCTCTCGAAGACAGTCCGGAAATGATAAACCAAGATGCTTTTGCAAACTGGATTATAAAAGTCGAGATGTCCGACACATCCGAACTTGACAACCTCATGGATGCAAAGGCATACGAGGAGTTTTGCAAAGAACAGGAATAACGAATTGTAATTCATAAGGAGGTGTGTCAAAATACGAAGTTAAGAGAAGTTAGGTGGAGTTATGTGGCTCGCGCCACGGAAGATAAAGGACAATAGCCTTGTATCAACCAACAAGACATACGTCTTTTATCTCCCTTTATCTCCTTCTATCTTCCCTTATCTCCTTTTGATATATTCTCCTACGAATTGTAAATTATAAATTGCCAATTATGAACTATAAGTATTTTCCACATACGCCGTCAGACCTTCAGACTATGTTTGACAAGATTGGTGTGAAATCGCTTGAAGAACTCTATGCCGAAGTGCCGGACAGCATACGCTTCAAAGGCGACTATGAACTGCCGGAGGCAATGAGCGAGATAGAGGTACGCCGAATATTCTCCACACTCGGCTCCCGAAACAAGCAACTCACATGTTTCGCCGGCGCAGGAGTATACGACCATTATACTCCAGCCGTTGTCAATGAAATTGTCCGCCGTTCGGAGTTCCTTACGTCATACACCCCTTATCAGGCAGAAATATCCCAGGGTACGCTCCATTATATTTTCGAGTATCAGTCAATGATGACAGAACTTACCGGTATGGACATATCCAACGCCTCACTGTATGACGGCAGCACGTCAACGGCAGAGGCTGTACTCATGGCTGTAGCGGCGTCTAAAAAGTGTAAGACTGTTCTCGTTTCTTCCACCGTAGACCCTAAAATACTTGACGTGGTGCGGACATACGCACACTTTCAGGACATAGAAATAAAGATGATAGATGCTGTCGACGGTGCAACGGACAAAGCGGATCTTGAAAGAAAGATTGCCGAAGGAGGCATAGCCGGAGTACTTGTACAACAGCCCAACTATTACGGCGTCGTTGAAGACTATGAAGGATATGCCGACATTGCCCATGCAAACAAGGCACTCCTTATAATGAACAGTGTGGCGGCAGACCTTGCCGTATTGAAGACACCCGGCGAATGGGGTGCCGACATTGCCGTTGGCGACGGACAAAGTCTCGGCATATCGATGGCTTTCGGAGGTCCTTACGTGGGATATATGTGTTGCAGGGAGAAACTTATACGGAAGATGCCGGGACGCATTGTCGGCATGACATGCGACAACCGCGGGCAACGGGCTTTCGTTCTCACTCTTCAGGCACGCGAACAGCATATCCGCAGGCAGAAAGCCACATCGAACATCTGCTCGAACGAAAGTCTCATGGCATTGTTCGTAACCGTGTACATGTCGCTTATGGGCAAGCAGGGACTGCGCGAAGCGGCGGAACTGTCTTATGCAGGGGCACATTATATGTACGACAAGCTTATCGGCACAGGCAAGTTCACACCGGCATACAACCGCCCGTTCTTCAATGAGTTCTGCGTAAAATACAACGGTAACACGGATGCCCTGCAAGAACGTCTCATCAACGAAGGATTTTTCGGAGGTATAAAAGTGGCGGACAACACAATAATGTTTGCCGTAACAGAGAAACGGACAAAGGAAGAAATAGACAGACTTGTGAGTTTAATCTAAGCCTCAAAGACCTTATTGTCCTTAAAGTCTTTAAAGTCCTTAAGGTCTTTAAAGTCTAACCTTAAAACCCACAACTTCATAACATTAAAAACAATGAACAACAAACTATACGGAAATCTTATATTCGAGCTTTCCAAGGAAGGACGCCGCGGGTACTCACTGCCGGCAAACCGTTTCGGCAACTATCCTGTTCCAAAGGAATTGCAACGCAAGGAGGAAGCCGGACTGCCCGAATGCGATGAGCTGACCGTTGTAAGACACTATACGAACCACAGTTCTAACAATTTCGGTGTGAACAACGGTTTTTACCCATTAGGAAGCTGTACGATGAAATACAATCCGGCTATCGACGAAGAAATGTCAGCCATGCCGGAATTCTCCAATCTGCATCCACTACAGCCGCACCATACAGTAGCAGGAGCCGAAGACGTGTGCAACCTTTTGTCGGAATCCCTAAAGGCAATCACCGGCATGGAGGCTTTTACGCTCAAACCATACGCCGGGGCGCACGGCGAGCTGACCGGACTGATGATTATCAAGGCATATCACGAAAGCCGCGGAGACATGAAACGTACAAAGGTTATTGTCCCGGACTCTGCCCACGGCACCAACCCTGCATCGGCTGCGGTATGCGGTCTGAGCGTTGTCGAAGTGAAAAGCCGTGCCGACGGCACCGTGGACGTTGACGATCTGCGCAGCATTCTCGATGAAACGGTGGCGGCAATGATGATGACAAATCCCAATACACTGGGACTTTTCGAGAAAAGTATTCCCGAAATAGCCGAACTGGTACACAGTCATGGAGCATTGATGTACTACGACGGTGCCAACCTTAATCCCATGCTCGGTGCATGCCGTCCGGGCGATATGGGTTTCGATGTGATGCACATAAACCTTCACAAGACTTTCGCAACGCCACATGGCGGCGGCGGTCCCGGTGCCGGTCCGGTGGGAGTACGCAAAGGACTGGAGCAGTTCTTCCCTACAGTAAGCCCCTATCAAGGCAACTTTGCCGTGGCAATGCGCGCATACGCATACATTCTAAGTCTCGGAAAAGAAAACATAAAAATGGTAGGTCCGCTTGCAACACTCAACGCCAACTACATAAAAGAGTCTTTGAAAGATGTTTACGAACTGCCTATAGACGGACTTTGTAAGCATGAGTTCGTTTTCAACGGACTGAAAGACAAGTCAACCGGAGTAACGACAATGGACGTTGCCAAACGGCTGCTCGACTACGGTTATCATGCACCGACAATCTATTTCCCGCTTTTATTTCACGAAAGCCTCATGATAGAACCGGCTGAAAACGAGAGCAAGGAGACAATGGACGGCTTCATAGAGGTGATGCGGCGCATTGCAGAAGAGGCGAAGACCGAACCAGACACTGTCAAAAACGCTCCGCACAACACTCCGATAGGACGTGTAGACGACGTGCTGGCAGCCAAGCATCCTATCGTGACATACAGGCAGATGTGTAATAACAAGCAAGAACAGTGACTATGAAAACCACAGACCTTATAATTATCGGCAGCGGTCCCGGCGGCTACCGGGCTGCCGAATATGCAGCAAAGCACGGTTTGCAGGTAATCGTTATTGAAAAGGATGAACTCGGAGGGACATGTCTTAATCGTGGCTGCATACCGACAAAGACACTATGCCGTAATGCGGAAATAACGGACATGCTCAGGGAAGCCGATAAACTCGGACTGAAAAACCTAAGTTACGATATTGATTTCAGTCTTATAAAAGAACGTCAGAACACCGTCATCGAGCAATTGCGCAACGGTGTAGAATTTCTGATGTCGCAACCAGGAATAACGTTTGTACACGGCAATGGCAGCTTTAAGGACAACAAAACGGTAGTTGTAGGCAATGAGGAATATACAGCCGACAACATCATCATCGCCACGGGAGCCGTTCCAAAGATGCCGAACATACCGTCGTTTGATAAAAATGCTGTCATTACATCGGATGAACTACTCGCGACAGACCGCATTCCGCAGCGCCTGTGTATTATAGGAGCGGGTGTCATTGGAATGGAATTTGCATCGATTTTCTCATCTTTCGGCAGCGAGGTCACCGTAATAGAATATATGAAAGAGTGTCTCCCTGTGCTCGACAGCGATGTGGCAGCACGTCTGCGAAAGACATTGACGCGCAAAGGCATAAAGTTTTTCATGCAGTCTGCCGTAACAGCTGTCACCAAAGGCAGTGTTACCTTCGAGAAAAAAGGAAAGGCACAGACAATAGAGGCGGATGCAATACTCGTAGCTACCGGTCGCCGTCCTAACATCGACGGGCTTAATCTTGATGCAAGCGGAGTGAAATATGATGTCAACGGAATAGCCACCGACAAAAACATGATGACAAACGTGACAGGAATATACGCCATCGGTGACGTAAACAACCGCTGCATGCTTGCCCATGCTGCCACGATGCAAGGCATACGTGCCGTGAATACAATTCTCGGAAAAACGGATGACATACGCTTTGACATAATGCCGTCTGCCATATTCACTAATCCGGAGGCAGCTTCGGTAGGTGCAAGTGAAGACCTATGCAAGTCTTCCGGCATGGCATACACATGCCACAAAACTTATCACCGCGCTAACGGCAAGGCACTTGCCATGAACGAGCCAGAGGGAATGGTAAAACTCATTGCCGATGTCGCAGGGAAAATAATAGGCTGTCATGCCTTCGGCGCACACTCTGCCGACATGGTGCAGGAGATAAGCGTGCTGATGTGCCGCAACACCACCGTCGGTCAACTGAAATACATGATACACGCCCACCCCACCGTAAACGAGATGTTACAGGAAGCGGCAGAGGCTCTAAACATAAAATAGCTGGGACAAGAAACGTTTTCACTTCGCTTTTATACATAAGTCTTAACGCAAATTCGAGATAAGAACATTCGAAAATATTACCCCATGTATATGGAAGAAAAGAATGAAATCATTGTTCGTTATCCCGAATTTACGTTAGTCTTATATTTCAAAATTGTTATAGCTTTCTTTTGTCAACAAAGGTAAGAACAGAGTTTTTAATTCCTCAAATGTTTTGCATTCTTTTAGAGTCAATGTTGATTTACCCCACCAGCCTTCAATATATCTTTTTGTATATCCATCAATACTTCTACGTGGAAATTCAGATATGATCGTATCTAACAAAGACGAAAATATTTGTAAATGGAAATTTGTCTGTTTTGCAAAAGGTTGCCATTTGTTCATCAACAATTCATGCTCATCTATATCAATTATTTCAATTTGATCCAATTTCCGAAATTGAGTAGAAAAAACTTTCAACATCCTCTCTTTTGCTTCAATATCACTATTAGGTGCACTATATCCCCAAATAGTTACAATGCCTGCATTTTCCAAATAATAATCAAAAGCGTTCCATTGATCTCGAATGAATATATTTTGATAATAAGTCTTATTTTTTACAGGGAATAAAAGTTTGGGCATGATGTATTCTCGTCCACATATTGGACAAAACTTATTCTGCAAAGGGGCAAAACGTTTACAGGATTCGCATAAACCAACAGCAACACAGCCATGTAAGAATAACAGCTCAGGCAAATTGGATGTTATTTTGTTAACTCTGTTATATGCCTGTATTAATAGTGGATCCCAATTAAATGTTGCAATGCAGTCTTTTTTGCGAAGAGACAGAATAAGATAATCATATAAAGTAGGCTCTATGGGAATTTCCATTTGCTGATAGTGAGAAATAATAGCCGCTTCTATTTTTGAAACAGTTTCAGCATATTCCGGATCCTCAACCAATTCTGAATAAATATCTTCTATATTATTGCTTTGTTTCTTTAGCGATACTTCCCTTAACAGATTTTCTTGTCCGATTTCTTGTAAGAAATTATTCATAACAGGACTCTTGCGACCATTTTTGTCACCATTAGGGATTGTCGCTTTTGTTGCTCCAGCACCTAATATAAAAAGATGTGGTCGAGTTTTCATGTTTTTTATAATTTCATTGTATATCGCATTCATAATGCCTTGCTCATATTAATACTAATATAAAAATCACATCGGTTTTATCATTGATTCTATAAATGTTATTTCATTGTCTGTCAAGTCGTATTTTTTATACAACTCTGCATCAGACCATGATTTGGTGAAATCCTGCATAGGCACAAATGAATACACTTTTTGCATTGCATTCTGTGTTATTTTAACGATAGAGACTAACAGATGAAATAATTTGGTTTGCATATAAGAGACTACATTTTCTGCAACTTGTTTACTTTCAAATGGACCTATAACTAAATATGTCTCAGTACAACAAGATCCCGGCTCTACAATAAATGGAGTGACCCAATCGACCTTAGAATTTCCGATTCCCCAAGCTTTAGGTATCAATACTTTATAGGAATCTATCCAATCTACATTCTTTCTAACAGTTTCTCTTTCAATATAACCAACTCCATTCTTACGCCACCCATTATAATAAAACTTTATACTATCACAAAATGGAACAAGAGCAAAATCAGGCTTAACTCGTTTATAGCTATTATTCTCCCTAATATCATAACCAAATGGATCATTCGCACTGATTATATCAGAAAAATTTTGTTCATTGTTTTTTTGTACCTTCCGTAAAATATCAATGATCTTACTATCTCTTATAAATACCTCTGCATTTTGTTCACGCATCGGACGCTCTACCACATTAATTTTATTACCATTATGAGTTACAACTTTGCATAAACATTCCTCATAATTACTCCTTAAGAAAAAACTAACACCTCCTTTAATCTCCACACCGGGGAAACATTCTGAAGCATCTGGATAATCATGCAAAATCATAATATGTTTATCATTCAGCATGTCATCTCTAAAACCATCTAATCCACGACCGCCAGTAAACCAACGAGAGGGAGTTATAATACAAATGTATTGAGTTGATAAAGTACGTGCTACATCAACAAAATAGTTATATATAGCAGGCGCACTTGCCCCCATCCCTCCACCATCATTTTTTTGATACGGCGGATTACCTATAATTGTATCAAATCTCATATCTTTCAATTGCTTTATTATCTTTTCATTATTTTTGCCGATTAAATCATACGAGTTAAAATCGGAGTAAATGTTTTCAACAGGCATTCCGAGCAGTATGTAAATTTTGCGCGTAAATTCGTATGCCAGCGTCGAGGTTGGGATTGCATATAATCTTGTCTTTACTTTCTCGCCAAATCTTCTATACAATGCAATGGAGAACTCACCTTGCTTAGATGCAATATCGAGGAATTTTGCATTTCCCTTTTTATCCAATTCTTCGAACGGAAGACTTGCCACCATTTCATTGGCTACCTTTGCGGGCGTAACTATTTCTGAAACCGACAAGCGTCCGAATTTGCGCATGGCAACCTCAACACGTTCAATGGGTTGAAGAGTGGTATCACGTATCAAATCGTTGGTATTTTCAATCTTATAGTCAAATTTCTGTAGAATAAACGGATTGCTCTTTTGCTGAATTATATTCAAAGTATTGATATCCAATCCAATATTCTTAGCGATACGTCGATTATCTTCCGTTATCGGAATTGCAGTAATCACCTCTTCCAACGATTTCACTGTAGATTCCGTCAAAAAGGCAAAGAAGAGTATGCGTGCATAATAAGCAGCCAACTGTTTCACCAGTTTGTCATCATCTGTCCCTTGCGGCTGTTCGGATTCCAAATTATTATTGTTTTCCTGTTCTGCATCATCATTTTGAATATTAACCGATTCATCGGGAATATCATAATTATCACCGTCGCCTTCTGTAGGTTTAATCTGCAAACCGTTTTTAGCATCAATGGGAGCGATCCCTTGAATTACTTTAAGTATTTCCACATCGTCTAACAGTATATTGTCTGCCGGTATCTCTGACGCTTCGTCCATTATGCTGCGATTACATGAATATTTGCGAACTGCATCCGTGATACTATTCGGGGTTACCTCCTGCAATTTATTTTTATTCAATACTATGATTGGCGATATCGACAGTTCTTTTGCGATGCGCTCCTTCAAATGCACATTTCCTTGAACCTCGGTATTGACATTGTACAATTGTGACTTAAGTTCCTGCAAGCGGAACATACGGTTAGGGGCAAAATCAACCAACAGCGTCTGCGGCTTCATGTTGTACTTGATGTAATTGCCGTTTTCGTCTTTAAAAGTCGTGACATATTGATTTTGCAGTCGGAATATAGCCTGATCGTATTCTTGTGGCGAAGCCGTATCTTTGAGATAAATCATTGTATCCCATTGCGGAACAGTAGTACCCGTCAGCATGCGGTTAACGGTCAATGTCAATGTTTTGCAGTTTCTTTCTTCACAAACCTTTATTTCTCGTTTGACATCATCCGTTGTTTTATACTTACGCTCTTCGTCAAATCCTGCAATATTTATTATATTGTATTCGCCAAGGTTTTTAAACCTTTCCTTATTCGTGGAAATCAATTCTGCCATTGCGTCACATGAAGCGCGGAAAGGCAACACCATGACGATATGACGACACATCTTGCCCTTCTTGATTTTGTCGTAATCAAGAAATCCGAGCACATTTTCATCTTCCTTTGCACCGTCAATCACCTCCAGAAAATCCAATATCTCTGTTTCATGTACAAAATGCCGATGACTGTCATCGTCTTTGGATGTCATTGCATGTGGACGGAACAACTCTGAAAATGCGTATGTGATGCCGCTTTTACGCAATTCTTCCATCTTTTTCATTGATGAAGTATTAGGGTTGAATGCAAAACGTATCATCTGTGGGAAACCATAATATGGATTATCCCATTCATTACATTCGTCTTCTTTCAGATGCTCGTCATCCCACTGCCTTTGAGCATCTACAATATCCGTAAACTGGACAAAGGCGATAATGTCTTCTTTTTGAAATTCATCGCCCATCAAAATACGATATGGTGTACCTGAAAGATGTATCCGGATTGTTGTATTTAAAATCTTTACTACATCTTCAACCTGATCAAGGGTTTCAAAGCCATCAATACTTTTCAGTTCTCTTGCTATTTCGGATTTTCTGAAATGATGTTCCTGCAATACTTTTCCATAAGATGTGGCACGAGCACCGAAATGGGTCTCGTCGATGATAAGCAAATCTATCTGCTGTTCAAAAACCTCTTTGTGCTTGGCTTTGATCACATCACCCTGCAAATCTTGCAACGTCAGGAACAACGCAACGTTATTGCCGTCCGCCAATGTGTCGGCAATAATGGTATCACTACGTTGCAGCGATTCACTTGTAAAAAATATATAATCCGAAAAATATGTATGGCTTTCAACAGTCTTCTTCCATTCCTCTCTTACATCAGCTTTTGCAGAAACAATAACGACAACTTTTGCATTCACCTCTTTGGCGCAACACATAGCCGTGAATGATTTGCCAAACCGCATGACGGCATATAGCAACAGATTTGTCCGTCCGGCAGATACCGCCGCTTTAAAGTTATCTATAACTTTCTGTTGGCTGTCTCGGGGTGGGTAATTTTCTTTTCGTTCATAAATAAATGTCTGAGGCAATCTGTCTGGGGTATAGAACTGATATTTACCGTCTTTGTCAAGAGCACTTTGGTTTATATCCGATATAGCCTCATCCAAATCCGCAGTCGTTGCTCCTTCAAAAAACTCTTTTGAATAGTAAGGCAAATACTTGAAAGTGTCAGGTTGTAATCGTTTCCTACCTTTCTCTTGTTCCAAGAATGCATGAACCGCATAATCACGGAAGATAGTATCATCATCTATCTGCGCTGAATGTTCATATTGCTTTATCAGATTAGGAAATATCTTTCTCCACTCGTCCAAACGCACACGCACACTTCGTGCAGTATCTCCAACTTTCAAATAGTTAGGTACAGTTCCCGTTGAGAACGCATATATATACGGTTCAGCACGTCCTACGATTAAACCATCAAGAAGAGTTGTATCCATTCTTACATTTGACATATTATTCTTTTTCTTTTAACAATGAAACAAAAGTCAGCGTCTCATTTTTCTGCCAATCCTTTATTCTGCAATAAATTCCATTGTGCCTATGCATATTGCCAGTCTTGCAACCTTCACATGGTGTCATTTCCGGCTCATCAAACAGTAACTGTTGTTTGGAGGGTTTAAGTCCGCAACTATCGGGAATTACGCATTTCAAACCGTCCATTTGCCATAAGTTCCATGATATTATATGGGCAATATGTAATAACGACTTTAGCAATGGAGCCTTATTGAACTTTGCCTGATAATACTCTATGAATGTCATCAGCAGATTCTCACGGGCAATCAAAAGGTTGTCACCCTGCCATTCATATCCATAAATGTTTTGAAATGCCACTTGTGCCCATTTCAACCATTCGCCTGATGTCTCAGTGTTTTCGCTCACAATACGCAGTTTACGGTCAAGAAGTCCGATACGGTTTTCCAATGCGATGGGCAGTCCGGTTGTCGTATCATATCGGCTGACGAGATACGGAGCTTCACCGCATGTTATTTCAAGCCTTGTATTGCGTACATAGTCGTGCCATGTCTTGCCTTTGGGAAAGACAATCTTTTCAGGGTTCGTCGTCCAAGTGTGGTCGTCATTCTCATGATTGAAAACATCCTCACGTCCAAACCATGCACTATCCACCAAATTACTTTGAGTATTGCATATCCAAGATGGAGTGAAAACCTCAGCTTTCTCACGGCTGCGGTCGCGCTGCAAATCACGCCTTTTTAATACACGCGGCATGATAACGCGTCCGTTTTTTTCTGTAATAAGTTCCGGAAGAATGGGCGATTTGTATTCATATCCCTTGCCGAGACATTCATAATCGGGCGTTGCCCAAAATATATTGCACTGTCTGTCCACTGTGCTCATTGTCTGGTCTTTGAGCAAAGCATCGAATAAATCGGGTGATATGTCCAATATATTATCTTCTAATATGTCTGTCTCTATATGCCACATATAACTACTTTTATTCTATTTATGCGCTCAATATTCATATAATCCACCAAAATAAACAACAATAATCTCATTGTATATGCAAATATAGTGATATTCTTTAAAAGACGGACATATAATATAAGAAAGTTGAACCGTGATATTCCTTGACACTATACACTTATAAGCCACTTCCGAAACATAAAGTGATGAAAAATATAATAAGGGAATGATAACATCTGCTGAACTTGCGTGACACGTGACAGATGTGACACTTTTTCTATATAGAAATGTAGAATTAATAATAAATACATATACTTTAAAGTATATATATATTTATATAGTTATAAATATTTATAGAAAACGTCTGTCACATCTGCCGCATCTGTCACACACAATATAACGCGGTGTGGTAATGTTATTTTTTTGGAGGCAACACAAGACAAATACGTGGAGCATATTACGAGAATGTAAACAGGCGTTTTATGACATATAAACCATTGTTTGGGGTCATGAAAACAAGCGTTTTGCGCAATGAAAACCGCCTTTTTACGATGCACAAACAACCTTACCGGCAACAACCGGTATATACTTGAAGCAATAACATAAAGCTATTTCTATATTCATTAACGGGATATTGCAGGAAAGCCGGTGTACGCCAAGGCATCATAAAGCATCGGAAAGCATATCCGGGAAGTTGTGACATACTAACTTTGCACATACCAAAGCGGATGATATTGCAGATGTGTACACTGCAACAATATAAAAAATATACCGAAATATAGAAATGACAGGTACAAGACAAAATCCGATGGACAACAAGTGAGGGAGTGTCATTGACACCCCCTCATCATATTATCGCAATAAAAAAACTATTGTCTATCAACAAACCTTCTCGAGACGTTTCATCATTGCAAACATGAAGATTGCAGCAACGAGACATACTCCCATGAAGACCGCCCAACAAGCCCAGAGGGGCACTGTTCCCCATAAAAGTCCGCCGAAGAGAACGAGTTGGTTTCCCAACGCGGTGGCAACAAACCAGCCGCCCATCATCATACCCTTGTACTTGGGAGGCGCAACCTTTGAAACGAAAGAGATACCCATAGGAGAAAGAAGCAACTCACCGAAAGTAAGAATAAGATAGATACCGATAAGAAGATTTGGGGTTACATCTGCAACATGCACTGCCACCGGCATTCCGTCGGAACCGATTTCCGTCTGCGGAACAGGCAGACCTATAGAGAAGAACACCAATATGGCAAAAGCGGCAGCGGCAACAATCATACCGTAGGCAATCTTACGCGGAGCAGAAGGTTCCTTACCCTTGGCGGCAAGCATGCCGAAAATAGCCATTGACACAGGAGTAAGCGCAACGACATAGAACGGATTGAACTGCTGGAAGATAGGAGCCTTTACTTCTACATCACCGGTAATCTGAGTGTATTTCCAAATAAGTATGCCGACAGCGGCAACGATTACAGCTGCAGAAATGCCCTTGGCACTTGATGTCTTGCTCTGGAAGAGAGAGAAGCCTGCATATACGATGAATATCACGAGTACGAGATTCCACACATCAAACGCCATAGCCTGCACTCCGGAAGCGGAACGCGCCGTAAACTCATCGGCAAAATATGTCAATGACAAACCGTTCTGATGGAATGCCATCCAGAAGAATATAACGACTGCAAAAACAAGGCACAATGCTGTGATGCGCTGCTTGGTCTCTGCCGGTGACAGCTGCACCTCGTCAACAACCGTCTCTCCCTTGTCTGCAACCTTCTTATTACCCTCGGTATGCTTGAATGTGGCGCGGAAAACATAATAAATGGCTATAGACAAAATCAACGACGCACAAGCCACTGCAAAAGAGAAGTGATAGGCATCGTTTGAAGAATAGCCCCATGTCGTCTCCGCATATTCCTTTATCTTAACCGCCATTGTCGGTGCAAACAGCGCACCTATATTGATTGCCATATAGAATATAGAGAAACCTGAGTCGCGACGCTTTGCATACAGAGGGTCGTCATAAAGATTACCGACCATGACTTGCAGGTTTCCTTTAAACAGTCCCGTACCGAAACCTATCAGCAACAGGGCAGCCAGCATCACGACTAACGCCAAGGTATTGCCGCCGAGGGGAACTGCCAGAAGCAAATATCCCACAAACATAATCATGATACCGGTAGTTACCATCTTGCCAAATCCGAACTTATCGGCAAGCATTCCGCCGAACAACGGGAAGAAATAGACAAGCATCAGAAACGAACTGTAGATTGTACCTGCCATAGATGCCGACAATCCGTAGTTTTCTCTTAAAAACAATGCAAACACTGCAAGCATGGTATAATAACCGAAACGCTCGCCGGTGTTGGCTAAAGCCAAGGCATACAGCCCTTTAGGTTGACCTTCAAACATAATAATTTATTTTTTAGTTTTAATAATATCAAACAGATAAGTAAGCTTTATCACGATGTTCCCGAAATTGGACTTGCTGAAATAGTCTTTCTTCGAGTCTTTATATATATTTCCAAGACCATAGTAATAGCGTCCTTCCACCTGGAAATGTCCCATCTTAGGATGAGAATATTCCGCTCCGAGACCGGCAGCTATGCCATAATCCAACTTGTTTTCAACATCCATGGCATATTGTGCCGTGATCTCGTTTACACGGTCGTCGGTATTAATGTTGTCGAGCGGGAAGTTCATTTCCGCGGATTCACTCATATATACGCCTATCTGCGGACCTGCCTGGAAGAAGAACTGGAAGCCTTTCTCTTCCCTTCCCCATGCAAGATGCGCAAATACCGGTATCTGAATGTAGTTTATCGTGCGGCTGTATTCTTCCGCCACGCCTGTAACAGGATTTATCACAGGGGCATCGTTTATGTCAAGTATGTCCTCTTTCCAGCCTATCTTGGCATAGTTAACCTCTGCCTGTACGGAACAAATGGTATTAAAATATTTCTCACATACGTATCTGAATGATATTCCGCCGGTGTATCCCCCATAGAATGTCTGGTTCACCTTGGGCGTAAATCCTACATTACTTAATATATAACCGCCGTTTACACCTATACTTAGGTCGTTGCGGTGCTGACCTATCTGTGCAAACGCCGGCAACATGAACATAACCGCAACTGCGGATATAAAGAGTCTGTACATCTGCATTTAAAAATTGATTGTTGATATTGAACGGTTTCTGTTGTAATGAACGAACATATATCCGTGATTTTGCCATCCGCCGTTTCCTACACGTCTGAAATACATCTGTGTCTGCAAAGCGTTCTTGTCCCTGTCCGCACCGGTAAAGTTCTTACCTTGATTATAAAAGCCGCGCAGGAAATACATTCCGTGGTCATAACCGGTTATGGCAAAACGCGGCATATAGTCCATCATGTCGCTCTTGAACCACTTACGGTAGTCGGTCTCAAATGCCTTTGTCTGCGCAGACAGCGGATTATAATAAAAATATGCAGGGATATAAGTGTCGTATGCAAAGAACTTGTCCAGATTATATTTGGCATACATCATCCACTCCGTATATCCGAAAAGGGATATGACATAGTCCGGATGCTCTGTCTTCAACGTGTTCAGTTTGTTAAAGGTCATATTAAGTTCCGGAGACCGCCCGGTGTTCAATATCACGACATTAGGCTTTGAAAAACTGAAAGCCTTGGCAAACATCATGTCGCTTGAGTTCAAGTTTGTTATGTTATATGCAATACCGCGTTCTTCGAGCTTTTTCCTAAGTCCGAAAGTAAAAAGCCCTTTGTCGCTTGTCCTGTCGTTACAGTCTATAATCACTACATGATATGAACTGAAACGTGATATAAACTGATTTATTATTTCCGTATTGGCTGTCTCTGCCGACTGGTACACCTGAAATATATTGGGGTTCAGCACCACGTCGTTGCCGCTTATCGAGAAAGGAATGACCAGCTTTATGTTGTTCTTGCGGGCAAAATCAGACAAGACACCCACCTGTTTGGTATACAGCGGACCGAATATCACATCACACCGCGCCGCGCCTTCTTTGGCGACAACGTCTGCTATATCAGCGTCCTGCGGCACATTCCATGCACGCATGTTTATTGATATGCCGTCTTTTTTAAGTCTGTCGCATGCCATCAGCAGTCCCCTGTAATATTCCACCATTCGCTTTCCGTCTCCGTCGTCATTGTGCAACGGCAGCATAACCCCCACATTAAGCACCTTCGTGGCAACCGCTTTCGTCGGTGCATTCACGTTCTTTCCCGACTTAGGCGCTGCACTTTGTGTCTTTTCCGAAGGGTATGGAATGAATATATAGTCACCTTTTTTCAGTTCATATCCGGGGGTATTCATATCCGGATTTGCCTTTACAAGTTCGTTTATAGTCAGATTATATTTCTTTGCTATGCCGAACAAAGTCTCCTGACGCTTCACCTTATGCATTTTCTGCCATTGCTTCTGTGCCTGAACCTCAACACCGACGCACAATATAAAAAGGGCAAGAACACATCTGAAGAAGTATTTCATAATAAACATATAAGTAGATGTTCTAAATTAAACGTATATATTAATCGGTAGATGCTATATTTACTTTATCATTATCTTGTACATTCTTTCGGGCTGTTTTCCCATGTCTCATCGGTCGTGTAGCCCGCTACACTCACTATTCTGACATGAAAAAACATCACCAAAATAACGTACAATATAATAATAATTAATTTTGGACATCTACTTATTAATTTAAATTGCCTACAAAAATACAAAAAAAGAGTGTCTAAATCAACTTTATTACGTAAATTTGCATAAATATTATCGTTATTAATATGAATACAAAACTTTTCCTTATATCGTTTCTGGTCATTTTTACCGTCTCTCATAAACGCGCTATTGCACAAAGCGTCATGCCGTCGATAAACCCGACTGCAATATACACAACCGAAAGCGGTGACGAAGAGAATGCCGACATGTCCGGTTCCGCTCCACTTACAGGTCGCTTTTATGCAAACCCCGAGAATGCGGTGGGATATACTCCTTATTATGAATGGCGCTTTACGCTTGAGGGAGAGACTGAACCTTATATTATAAGGTACGAGCAGGATACGGAATATACGTTCACAACAGCCGGAGCACACAACATCGTTCTGTATGCCACATTCACCAAAGGTACTGAAACTATTGAATATACCCAGGAATATTGGGCGGATGCCACCCCGCTACGGGTGACCATAAGCGAGAGTAAGCTCGACATGCCGAACGCTTTCTCGCCAAACGGCGACGGAATAAACGACATATACAAGGCGAAAGAAGGATATCAGTCGCTTGTTGAATTTCATGCTTACATATTCAACCGTTGGGGACAGAAACTTTATGAATGGACTGATCCGGCAGGAGGTTGGGACGGAACACACAACGGCAAGGAGGTAAAGGACGGTGTATACTTTGTTCTCGTAAACGCAAGAGGGGCAGATGGAAGGACTTTCAACATAAAGAAAGATGTGAACCTGCTGCGCGGATACACGGAAAGTACCTCTGTAGAGCAATGACATTAAAAGGCTGAGAGGCTTCGGATCAACAGGCATCGGAACTGAAAAAACGTAATGCCGCATGATTGTCATTATAATTATGACACGAAAAACTGAAAGGAAAAGACCGCAAAGAATATCAGAACAGACATGGAAAGAGAAGACGAGAAGATAAATGTATGGGGTGCAAGAGTGCACAACCTTAAGAATATAGATGTTGAAATACCGAGAAACAGTCTCACTGTTATAACAGGACTGAGCGGTTCGGGCAAGTCATCACTGGCTTTCGACACGATTTTCGCCGAAGGACAGCGCCGTTACATAGAGACATTCTCGGCATACGCTCGCAACTTCCTCGGCGGTCTAGAGCGCCCAGACGTCGACAAGATAACCGGATTAAGCCCGGTCATCAGCATAGAACAGAAGACAACGAACAAGAACCCACGCTCCACCGTAGGCACAACCACCGAGATTTACGACTACCTGCGTCTGCTCTATGCACGCACAGGAACCGCATACAGCTATGCAACGGGCGAGAAAATGGTCAGATATACGGAGGAAGACGTTCTTGACATGATACACTCGCAATACACAGGAAAGAGAATTTACATACTCTCCCCACTTGTGCGCAACCGCAAAGGGCATTATCGCGAACTGTTCGAGAGCATGCGGCGCAAGGGATATCTGTACTGCCGCGTGGACGGAGAGATAAAAGATATGGAGCGGGGCATGAAAGTTGACCGCTACAAGAACCACAATATAGAAGTGGTTATAGACAAACTGCAAGTGCAGGATAAAGACGACGCAAGACTTAAGAAAAGCGTTTCCATTGCCATGAAACAGGGTGACGGACTGCTGATGATAATGGACAAGGACACAAACGAAGCGAAATATTACAGCAAAAGACTGATGTGCCCCACAACGGGTATGGCATACGGTGATCCGGCACCGAACAAATTCTCTTTCAACTCTCCGGAAGGTGCTTGCCAAAGATGCAAGGGACTGGGCGTCATCAACGAGATAGACCTCGACAAGGTGATACCGGACAACGGACAGTCGATATACGAAGGAGGCATTGTTCCGTTGGGAAAGTACAAGAACCAGATGATTTTCTGGCAGATAGATTCCATTCTACAAGATAACGAGCTGACACTTAAAACTCCTATAAAGGACATTCCGGAAGATGTTCTTAACGAGATATTGTACGGCAGGCTTGAAAACGTACGCATAAAGAAGGAGGTCATACACACATCCAGCGACTATTTCGTAGAATTCGACGGCGTTGTAAAATATCTACACAGCGTTATCGAGAACGATGACAGCGCCGGGGGACAGAAATGGGCGGGACAGTTCCTTGCCGTATGCCGTTGTCCTGAATGCCACGGACAGCGACTTAACCGCGAATCGCTATCATACCGCATCTGGAACAAGAACATATCCGAACTGGCGGCTATGGACATAAGCGAGCTTAAGGAATGGCTTGTCGAAGCGGAGCAACACCTTGAAGCCAAGCAACTTAAGATAGGGCATGAAATACTTCGTGAGATACGCAAGCGAATTGACTTCATTCTTGAAGTAGGTCTTGACTATCTGGCGCTCGACCGCCAGTCCGCAACGCTTTCAGGAGGCGAAAGCCAGCGCATAAGACTTGCCACACAAATAGGCTCACAGCTTGTAAACGTGCTTTACATACTCGATGAGCCGAGTATCGGACTGCATCAGCGCGACAATGAGCGTCTGATAAAATCGCTGAAGGAACTCCGCGACATCGGCAACACGGTCATTGTCGTCGAGCACGACAAGGATATGATGCTGAATGCCGACTACATAGTAGACATAGGTCCCAAAGCCGGGCGCAAAGGAGGGCAAGTTGTATTTCAGGGAACACCGCAGAAAATGCTTTCACACGACACGCTTACAAGCAGATACCTCAACGGAACAATGAAAATAGAGGTGCCCGAAGAAAGACGAAAGGGCAATGGAAAGAGCCTGACAATACACGGTGCCAGCGGAAACAACCTGAAAAACGTGGACGTAGAGTTTCCGTTGGGCATGCTCATTGCCGTAACGGGAGTAAGCGGCAGCGGAAAATCCACCCTGATAAACGAAACCCTGCAGCCGATACTGAGCAGACATTTCTACCGGTCGCTGAAAGAACCCATGCCCTACAAAGACATTGAAGGCATTGAAAACATAGACAAGGTTGTAAATGTAGACCAGTCACCGCTCGGACGCACACCGCGTTCCAACCCCGCAACATACACCGGAGTGTTCAGCGACATACGCTCCCTGTTCGTAAACCTCCCCGAAGCGAAGATGCGGGGCTACAAACCGGGACGTTTCTCTTTCAATGTCAAAGGCGGAAGATGCGAGGCATGTGGCGGAAACGGATACAGAACGATTGAAATGAACTTCCTTCCGGATGTCATGGTACCGTGTGAGGTCTGCCACGGCAAGCGCTACAACCGCGAAACCCTTGAGGTAAGATATAAAGGCAAGAGCATTGCCGATATACTTGACATGACTATCAACCAGGCTGTCGAGTTTTTCGAGAACGTTCCCGACATTCTCAGAAAGATAAAGACGATACAGGACGTGGGACTTGGATACATCAAACTGGGGCAACCCTCGACAACCTTGTCAGGAGGCGAAAGTCAACGCGTGAAACTGGCTACAGAATTGAGCAAGCGCGATACGGGAAAGACGTTGTACATACTCGATGAACCGACTACCGGTCTTCACTTCGAGGACATACGCATACTCATGGACGTGCTGCAAAGACTTGTAAACCGCGGGAATACTGTAATTGTAATAGAACACAACCTTGACGTTATAAAACTTGCCGACCACATAATAGACATGGGACCCGAAGGCGGCAGAAAGGGAGGCACCGTCGTAGACACCGGAACACCGGAAGAAGTGGCACGCAACGGCAAGGGGTATACGTCGAAATTCATAAAAGAAGAACTGGGAATATAGCACCCGACGGCACGTAAACAGCCGCAGCCCCTGTCAGTTTACATAGTAATAATAATACCAGTATGTTCTGCCGTAAGCGTCTTTCACGGCAGAATGGCGTTCCTTTGGCGACAGCATATACTTCTTTCCCAAAGCCTGCATGTCGGCATAGTCGGCATCCATGGCTTCATTCTTATATGTAAGTATATGTCCGGAACGTGTGCGGCAATATAAAACAAGAGCCTCACGATAATGACGCGGCAATGAAGAGAAGTCCTTTATGCCACATGCCAGAAGAGACTTCACGAAACCTTCGAGATTTTTATCCAACAGATAACCGCAAAGAACATAGTCCGCCAAAGGACCGTTACAGCCCTTTTCTTTAAAGAAACGATGTTTCAGTGCGGAAAAGCCGCGATATTCCGCCGCGTCAAGACCCACATATCCATAGACGAGAGCATCATCAAGCAACAGGAATTTCACATCTTTTCCGTCGGGCAACAATGCACCGCTGCCTCCGGAAAGGGAATATCCGAAAAGCCTTTCTCCCAGTCTGTTGCTCTTGGACAATGCATATATGCGCAGCATTGTAAGACTTGCGTCCGTATCAGCGGCATAATATCCTGCACCCAACGCCTTATCATACCTGCCGGAAGCTATCATCCTTTCGACTTTGAGACGAAAACGCATGACATCATCGTAGTTGCTGCAACATGAAATAAGAATAAATCCTGCTGACAGAAACATTACATTTATCCACATCCTGCGCGACAATGTCCGCACATGCCGTACTTGCCACATAAAGAAACCATGTCTTCCAAGCATGAACATCAAGACAAACGGCATGAGAACAAGTGTCAGAAGCACCGCCCATCCGCCTGCATCGGAGACATCAAATTCGGCAATGAGCCAAAGCAAGGCAAGCGAAGGGAAATACGTAACGGCACACAACGGCTTCTCATGCCTGAAGACATGCAGACACACAAGTTGCAAAACCTGGCACGCAAGCACTCCGAAGACAGAAAAAACAAGCGGAACGTAGTATCCGTCACCGTCAAAAAGCCGTGACAGTCTCAATGCAATAACATCCTGCTGATAAACAAAAAGATACAGAAAGGCTGAAACACAAAAGACAACAGCGCACATTATACGTAATATAATGCTGCCATTGTCCTTGTCCGAATATCTTACCCGACGTCTTGCCATGCCGTCAGTTCTTTCTCAACACCACCGCCGAACGTGCGGGGATATACAACTTAAGCCATTCCTTGCGTTCCTCCACATACAGGGCGTCATAGGTTGTAAGATGCGAAACGGTGTCGTCCGCCAGTCCGTTTCCTCCAAACTCAACGGCATCAGTGTTCAATACCACATCGTAAGAGCCCGTGGGTACAAGGAAACCATAATCTGTAAACGAGCGCGTGGGGCTGAAATTGAACACAAAAAGGAGGTCGCCGCGCATGAAAGCCAATATCTGGTCGCCGTCGTTGTGCCATATCTCCCGGACGGGAGTCTTGATAAAGCCTTTCTCGGACTTTATTGTCTCAAGCATCTCACGGTCGAAATCGCCAAGATAGTGATAGCACAGTTCCTTGTTGTCCACCAGATTCCACTGCCTGCGTGCATACTTATGGCTCCAGCCGTTACCTTCACGAGGGAAGTCTATCCACTCGGGATGTCCGAACTCATTGCCCATGAAGTTGAGATATCCGCCGTTTATCGTGGCAGCCGTGACAAGTCTTATCATCTTATGCAGGGCTATGCCGCGATGGGCAGTGCCGTTCTCGTCTCCTTTCTTGAAATGCCAGTACATATCGGCATCGATAAGTCTGAAGATTATCGTCTTATCGCCAACCAAAGCCTGGTCGTGACTCTCACAATAGCTGATGGTTTTCTCATCGGCACGCCTGTTCTTCACCTCCCAAAATATGCTGCTCGGCTTCCAGTCCTCGTCCCTAAGCTCCTTTATGGTCTTTATCCAATAATCGGGAATGTTCATCGCCATGCGGTAGTCAAAGCCGTATCCGCCGTCTTCAAACTTTGCTGCAAGTCCCGGCATGCCGCTTACCTCCTCGGCAATGGTTATTGCATTGGGATTGACCTCGTGTATAAGCTTGTTCGCAAGCGTGAGATAGCATATTGCATTGTCGTCCTGCCCGCCGTTGAAATAGTCCTGATATCCGCAGAAAGCCTCACCAAGACCATGACTGTAATAGAGCATCGATGTCACACCGTCGAAACGGAAACCGTCGAAGTTGTACTCCTTAAGCCAGAACTTGCAGTTGCTCAACAGGAAATGAATGACCTCGTCCTTGCCATAGTCAAAGCACAGGCTGTCCCATGCCGGATGTTCATGACGCCCTCCCGGATAGAAATACTGGTTGGGATCGCCTGCAAGATTGCCGAGACCTTCCACTTCGTTCTTCACGGCATGGCTGTGCACGATGTCCATTATCACGGCTATGCCGTTCTGATGTGCGGTATCGATGAGCGACTTCAAATCCTCTGGAGTTCCGAAACGGCTCGACGCCGCAAAGAAACTGCTGACATGATAGCCGAAAGAGCCATAGTAAGGATGCTCCTGCACCGCCATTATCTGTATGCAGTTGTATCCGTCCTTTATGATACGCGGCAATACGTTGTCACGGAATTCGGCGTATGTGCCCACTTTCTCCGCATCCTGCCCCATGCCGATATGGCACTCATAAATGAGCAACGGGCTTTTTACGGGACGGAACTTCTTCTTTTTCCACACATACGGAGCCTCCGGTTCCCACACCTGTGCAGAGAAAATCTTCGTTTCCTCATCCTGTATCACACGCCGTGCCCACGCGGGGATACGCTCTCCCTCACCTCCGTTCCAGCATACGCACATCTTGTAAAGGTCGCCATGCTTAAGAGCTTTGGCAGGGAGCTTCAGTTCCCAGTTGCCTGTGCCCTCAATGCGCTTTGCCTTATACTTGTCTGCTTTCTGCCAGCCGTTAAAGTCGCCTATGAGATACAGCTCCGTTGCATTGGGCGCCCACTCGCGGAACACCCAGCCGCGGGCTGTTTTATGAAGCCCGTAATAGTCGTAACCGCTTGCAAAGTCCTCAAGTGTCTTCTTTCCGCCACGCGTAAACTGACCTATTTTATATAAGGCGTGCTCATGACGTCCGCGTATAGCCTCCTCAAACGGTTCAAGATAACCATCCTTAGCCACAAGACCTATATGCTTTACTTTCTTCACTGTCCGTTTTCCGGCAGCCTTACCGGAAACTGTCTTTGGCTTATTTGTTTTAGCAGCCATGATTATCCTTTCGTTAAATTAAACATTAAATGATGTGGACAAAGTACTGCTTCTATGCCAAAACCTTGAATATCGCCTTGCGTATCGTTGCCTCTTCCGACACACAGGGTGCATGTCCGTCCTGCGGAAAGAATATGGCAAACTCGCCCGGTTTGAGAGTTACGTATGTATCGGCAAGCCCTTCATACTTTGTAATGTCCTTCTCTGCATTGTATTCGGCATCGGGCAGACCGCAAAGCGGTGTATAGCCGAAAGTTTCCGATGTGCTCAGCGGTATCTGTATATCTATCATCTTCTTGTGGGTCTCGAGCTTTGCCTCTTCTTTTGTCTTGCCTTTTGCCACCTGTATGTTTACAAAGAGGTCTGCACCTTTTATCATGGTCTTGCCTTCACCAAGAGTATTAAGGTCATTAGCTTTAAGAAATTCGACAACATCCTTGAATAAAGGATTTAAAGACTCATAGTTCTTAAGATTGTCAAGAGTGTCAATAATCATAGTCGTTATTTTTTGATTAAACAATTTATATACAATAAAAAATGCGGTAACATGCAACAAGGCACCGGCATCAGTTCTTCCGCCCGTCGGTATATACACCCTGCGATATTATCTTCCCGTCGCGGTCCTTCTCTATATACTTGCCGTTGCGTTTGTCATCCCTGTAAGAACCTTCAAAGCGCACGCCGTTCTTATCCACCTCTATTGCCGGTCCGTTTCTCTTTCCCGAAGAATAAGTACCCTTGAACTTCGAACCGTCAGAGTAATAGATAATCATCTGACCGTCAAAAAGCCCGTCCTTGAAAGTCCCTTCGTAGGTATCGCCGTTTTTCTTTACAAGTTTGCCGTGACCGTTCTGCATGTCATGCCCCCAGCCGCCGGTGTAAGTATCTCCGTTTTTCCATACGAACGTGCCGTGCCCTTCCTTGTCTCCGTTGTTGAAGTTGCCCGTATAGCGGTCGCCGTTGGCAAACTTGAAGATGCCCTCTCCCGTGCGTTTGCCGCGTACATACGTGCCTTCAAACACGTCACCGTTCTTGAACTTGTATATACCTCTGCCGTTCTGCACGTCGTCCTGCCAGTTTCCGGTATATGTGTCGCCGTCGGCATATTTGTTGACCCCCATTCCCGACCTCTGGTTGTTTGCCCATGAGCCGTCGTATGTGGTACCGTCTTTCCAGTCAAAGAAGCCGTTGCCGTTTTTCTTGTCATCCTTCCACTCGCCATTGTAGTATGCTCCGTTGGCATAGGTATAGCGTCCCTTGCCGGTTCTCTTGTCCTGATACCAGTTACCGTCGTACTTGTCACCGTTATAATAGTACATTATGCCGTGTCCCTGCTGGTAATCACGGAACCAAAGACCTTCATACCTGTTGTTGTTCATGAAATAATATGTTCCGCGACCGTGCTGCTGGTCCTGAAACCACTCGCCTTCATATTTCTCACCGTCAGAGAACGTATAGACGCCGTAGCCCTGACGCTTTCCCTTGACATACTCTCCCTCGTAAGTATCGCCGTTCTTGAACACGGTATTGCCCTTTCCGTGGGGTTTTCCCTGGAACATCTCACCCTTATACTGTCCGCCGTCCTTTGTCACACAAGAGCCCAAAGTGATCTTCTGTGCAAGACAAACAAACGGGTTTAACAGCATTAACAGTATTAATATATTATTTTTCACGATTAGTCCAAATTATAATTCTTCCTCCAAAATTAGTAAAAAAGCACCATTCGGCAAAACTATTTTATAAAAATTGATGATATACAAACCATAATTGATAATTATTAGTAACTTTGCAATGTTATCAAATACCATTTAGAAGATTATGAAATTCATAGGAATAATACCCGCACGATACGCCTCAACGCGCTTTCCGGGCAAGCCGCTTGCCATGCTCGACGGCAAGACAATCATACAACGTGTTTACGAACAGACGTCGAAAGTGCTTGAAAACGTATATGTCGCCACGGACGATGACAGGATTTTCAACGCCGTGGAAGGCTTCGGAGGAAAGGCGGTGATGACATCCGCGTGCCATAAAAGCGGCACCGACCGTATAGAAGAGGCTGTGAAGAAAATCGGAGGAGACTTCGATGTGGTGATAAACATACAGGGCGACGAGCCTTTCATACATGCCACACAGATTGAAACGGTATGCAGATGTTTTGAAGACGGGGACACACAGATAGCCACACTGGGCAAACCTTTTACGGAAAAGCAGGACTTTGCGGATCTTGAGAACCCCAACTCGCCCAAGCTTATCACCGACAACAACGGCTATGCCATGTACTTCAGCCGCAGCATAATACCTTATATAAGAAATGTGGAGAAAGCGGAATGGCTCGGCAAGTTCCCGTTTCTTAAGCACATAGGGCTGTATGCCTACCGCACAAAGGTGCTGGAGGAGATAACACGTCTGCCGCAATCGTCATTGGAGATTGCCGAAAGCCTGGAGCAGCTGCGTTGGTTGCAGAACGGATATCGCATCAAGGTGGGATTGACCGATGTGGAAACAATAGGAATAGACACACCGGAAGACCTGGAAAAGGCAAAGGAGTTTCTTAATAGAAGGAAATAATAATATAAGAAGATAAAAGGAGACAAGGGGAAATTTGCAATAAAAAGGGTATGTGAATTCGTCGAACTTTAGTCGTATTCTCCTCCATGTAGGGACATATTCTTGTATTTGTCCGCACGCTTCGAAGAAGCGTTCAGATAAGAAATTAAAGTTTTCAATACAAAAAACCTTGTTGTTTCGTCCCCTTTATCTGTGTGACTGGTATAAAGAACGCCTATTTGAGGCGTGCGGACAAATACAAGAATATGTCCCTACATGGAGGAGAATACGACTAAAAATATTGTTCTTTTCAATTCCTAACCTGCATGCTCACCTTGCCCTTGTCCGTCACTGTCACCTCTACAATAAAGCTTATATAACTGTCGGGAACAGCCAGTTCGGCAGTGTAACAGAAGCCTTCGTCACCGACATTCTTAAGGTTCATGTCGCTCAATATGCTCTGACTGAGAAACTCCGGCGGAACTTTGTCTGCAAAGTCTTTCTTTGCAAAGTCTCTCGAATATATCTTCACACCCGACTTGAATATGCTTATATGAATGGTGTTGTCGTAATAGATGTTCTCCACGGCAAGCCCCTCATCGTTATACGAGGTCTTGAAAACCTTGTATGTAGTAGGGTTCACCTGCACATAGCAGTGATATTTCACGTCGCCGCGCGCAACGACGGTATCACGCTTTATCACCTTGCGCTGGTTAAGCGACACTTCCGCCCTGCGGACAAACTGAAGAGAGTCGTACGAGTTTGTACTTCTCACCAGTTTCACTATGTCGCCGTTGTAGTTCTTGAAGTCAAAAGAGTCATGATCGCGGCGGGTTATTATGTATTTGTACACGTTTGCACCTTGCAGAACCATCGTGTCCCTGCATATAATGAACTTTACCGGAACACTTGCCGAGTCGGGATAATATATTGTATCGCCGCTGATACGGAACACAACGCTGCTCTCGTCGGCATCCACCCATATACCCTGAAGGTCGGACTTAGCCTCTTTGTCCTCTTCCGGTTCAGTATAAACTTGCTTCTTGCCTTCACACGCGGCAAGCATAATGACAGACAGTATGGCTATGATACTGTTTTTCATTTTCCTATACAAAGATATTTAAATCCGTTTTCCTCCAGTTCCTCCGCATCATAGATGTTTCGTCCGTCTATCACGACACGGTTGTTCATCGCCTTTGCGATGACTTCCCAGCACGGAAGCCTGAACTCTTTCCACTCAGTGAGCAGCAACAGGGCATCGGAGTCAAGAACGGCGTCGTACATGTCCTTGCAATACGTCACGCGGTCGCCCACCCTGCGCCTGCACTCGTCCATTGCCACGGGGTCGTAGACACGCAGTGAGCAGCCGGCATCCAGCAGCTTTTCTATCATTACAAGCGCTGTCGACTCGCGCATGTCGTCGGTCTCGGGCTTGAAAGCCAGTCCCCACAGCGACACGGTAAGCCCTTTCAGTCCGTCAGCGCCGTATACGCGGCACAGTTTCTCGAACAATATGCTTTTCTGCCTCTCGTTTACACGCTCCACAGCCTTGAGCACTTCCATGGAATAGCCGTTGCCGTCTGCCGTATGGATGAGCGCCTTTACATCTTTTGGGAAGCATGAGCCTCCGTAACCGCATCCGGCATAAAGGAACTTGCGCCCTATACGCCCGTCGGACCCGATGCCGGCACGCACCATATTGACGTCTGCGCCGACAAGTTCGCAAAGGTTGGCAATGTCGTTCATGAAGCTTATGCGCGTGGCAAGCATCGAGTTGGCGGCATATTTCGTCATCTCGGCACTTGGTATGTCCATGAATATCACACGGAAGTTGTTTATCAGAAACGGCTTATACAGCTTGGTGAGCAGCTTTTTTGCCTTCTCGCTCTCCACGCCCACCACAACTCTGTCGGGACTCATGAAGTCTTTTATCGCCGAACCTTCCTTGAGAAACTCCGGATTGCTTGCCACATCGAACGGTATATCCACGCCGCGCCTGTCGAGTTCTTCCTGTATAACGGCGCGCACCTTGCGTGCCGTGCCCACGGGAACGGTGCTCTTCGTCACGACAACAACATATTTGTTGAGGTTCCTGCCTATGGTTCTTGCCACCTGCAGAACGTATTTCAAGTCGGCGCTGCCGTCCTCATCGGGCGGAGTGCCCACAGCAGAGAACACTATCTGCTGGCTGTCGAGAACGTCTGCCAGCGATGTGGTGAACTTAAGTCTGCCCGCTTTCATGTTCTTCACGACAAGGTCGTCAAGTCCCGGCTCGTATATAGGTATGTTTCCCTGCCGCAAGGCGTCAATCTTGGCGGCGTCTACATCCACGCAAGTCACGTTGGCGCCGGTGTCTGCAAAGCAGGCTCCGGACACAAGTCCTACATATCCCGTGCCGACAATTGCTATATTCATATACTAATAATCAGATGTTCAAAATCAAACGTATATATTTATAAGTATGTAGAGCCTGTTCGCTCATCCACCTATCATTCAAAAACCTCGGCGTCTTTCAGCCACTTGGCGTTCATGTCCTTCTCGCTTGTCTGTATCTCATCCGCTGCCATGGGCCACTCTATACCCAGATCGGGGTCGTCGAACCTTATGGACGCCTCGCTCTGCGGCGCGTATACGTTATCCACCTTATATGTAAATATTGCTTCATCGCTGAGCACAAGGAAACCGTGTGCAAAGCCGCGCGGAATGAAGAACTGGCGTTTGTTGTCCTCACTCAGTTCTACCATGACATGTTTTCCGAATGTTTCCGAACCTTTACGTATATCCACAGCCACATCAAGCACCCTGCCTTTGATTACACGCACCAGCTTTGCCTGCGAATGTTCGCCCTTCTGATAGTGAAGACCGCGCAGGACTCCCCTGCCCGACTTCGATTCATTGTCTTGAACAAACTTCACTCCGCCGATATGTTCGTCAAACTCTTCCTGCTTGAATGCCTCGAAAAAATATCCACGGCTGTCGTTGAACACACGCGGCTCTATTACATATACGCCCTTGATTTCGGTTTCATTATAAGTCATAACAGTAAATTTTGTATGCAAAAGTAATAATAATATTCGGTAATCATATCTTATACATGATATAAAAACATGTGTTTTGTCGGTACAAGGCATTTGAAAAGCGTAAATAACATAGAGGAACAGCTCACGATATAAACACTCGTTAACATTTCATAAACTACATTTTAACATTATACTTCGTATTTCCGGCATATTTTCAAACTTACAAGGACAAGTTTCCATACATTGAAATCTCGGCAAGTATATTATGAACGAAAACGATGCAGACTGCTATGATTTGTCAAGTTACCGCCCGATTATGCACAAATAAGGGTATAAAAATGCAAAGTGCACCACTTTAGGATGCAAAAGGCGGCATATTAGACTGCAATATGCGGCATATTGGAACGTAAAAGGCGGCATTTCTGAGTGCAAAGTGGCGCACTTTGCACACAAAACACTATGTGTTATGCTGCAAAAAGCATAGCTTTACGATGTGTAAAACTATGGGTTATGCACAAAAAGGGCATTTTCACGCTTTTGAAGAACAGTAAAAAGGGCGCATAAGATGCCAAAGAGATGTTAAAAAGTGTACAATCCGGCATTTTATTGCACACATAACGACTGTCTGTGCAACATATTTGGCATTTTTATATGGCATAGACAAGAAATCAATGCACAAAACATGACATTTGTGCATGGCGCACTTCTATTTTGAATGTTTTGCCGAATAAAAAGAGAAGACTTGCGGTTAACGGTCGTAAACACAAATTAACAATAAAAGAAATGCCGTATCTAAAACCGCCCGAATATGTATCTTAACATGAATTCGATGAATTCATATTCTATACTATATTACGAACCACCCCTTGAAGGGCGTGTCTGAACAATCATTCATCCACGCTGTAGGGACATATTTTATTTTGAAACATCCCCCGGAGAGGTTTATATAATCGTCAAACTTTCGTTATTTTGCGGGCAGAACAACCAACAACACATCAAGAAACAATACGTAAGAGCATGCAAGACAATGACAAAGCCTATACCGCGGTACTGTTGCAACACATACACACGGTTACTTCCGATATCCGTTCAACGACAACGTCATTCCACATCTTACTATTTTTTATCCATATATGTTTATTTTTAACGCCCACTTAATTTGTTCAATTAAATAAAAAGGAGTAAATTTGCATTTGTGATTGAACTGGAAAGACATATCGAAATATTACTGTTGAACAACGACTGTGTAATTGTTCCGGGGCTTGGAGGCTTCGTGGCACATCATGTTGATGCGTGCTACGATGACGTGGAAAACAGGTTTTTCCCTCCCATGCGAACCGTTGGGTTCAACCCGAAGCTTGACATGAACGACTCGTTGTTAATACATTCATATACAGAAGCATACGATTTAAGTTACCCGGAGGCGGAGAACCGCATAAGACAGGAGGTCAGTGTGCTTAAAAAGTATATGGAGAGAGACGGTGAATACACCCTCAACAATATCGGTGTGCTGGCGTTTAGCGGCAACGGGACATACGATTTCACACCATGCGAGGCAGGAATACTGACACCGAGTCTTTACGGTCTGTCATCGTTTGAAATAGATGTATGCGACAACGGCAAAGACATACCGGCAATAACCGTAAACACCGCTCCCGTAAAGGCTGAGGACATCGTAATGAAAGAAGACGATGCGGCACCGGCAGATGCGGAAGAGAACGGGGAAAGGACTATAAGCATAAGGGTTAACGCCATACGCAACGCGGTGGCTTTCATCGTTGCCGTTATTGCTTTTTTCCTTATTTCCACACCTCTTGGTTCGGACAAGCAGCCGGGAGTGCAGATGGGAAAGATTGAGAATGGCGTGATTTACAGGCTTATGCCTAAGGATGTGACGCTGGGAGACATCGACAATATCAAGGCAACGGACAAGGCACCCGCAACCGAAACAACGGAAAAGACGGATGTAAAGAGCCAACCTGTTGCGGCGGAAGACAATGCCGTAGAGACGGAAGCGGAGCAGAAAGAGATACAGAAAGATTATTATTGCATAGTATTGGCTTCGCGCATAACAAAGAAGAATGCGGAGGAGTTTGCCGCAAAACTGCGCAAGAACGGGGTTGACAGCGCCACCGTGCTTAAGGAAAGGAACGGTGTAAAGGTGATTGCCGGCAGATATGGTAAGGAAAAGGATGCTTACGCCGCGATGAACAGCATGAAGAAAGACGAGAGCTTCAGCGACGTATGGGTCTACAGGGTAAGGAATTAGGATGAAAAGAGTAAGGTGTCCGAAGTGTGATAACTTTATCACGTTTGACGAAACGAAATACAAGGACGGGCAGTCGCTCGTATTCGAGTGCACGGAGTGTGGAAAGCAGTTCGGAATACGCATAGGTGTTTCAAAACTGAAAGACAGACCGCACGACGAGAAGCACGACGAACAGGCAAACGAAAAGGGCTTCGGTTCGATAGTTGTCATAGAGAACGTGTTTCATTACAAGCAGGTGATACCGCTGCAATACGGCGACAACAGCATAGGAAGGTACATGAAGGGAAGTGCCGCCAACACGCCGATAGAGACAAACGATCCGAGTATTGACATGAACCACTGCGTGATAAACGTGTCGCGCGACAAGAAAGGAAATCTTAAATATGTGCTTCGCGACGGTCCGAGCTACACGGGAACATTTGTGGACAACGAGATTTTGGGCGACCGGGAGCGCCGGATAATATACGACGGCTCGCTGTTTACCATCGGCGCCACAAGCATAATACTGCGCACGGCAGACTCTGAAGAGTAGCAAAAAGAGGGTTTTCCGATTGTATGAACAACATTATCATCTCATTGGGAAGCAACACGGATCAGGCAAGAAACATCATACTTGCCGTAAAAATGATTGGGGAGATGTTTCCTTTTGCCGAGTTTACAGAGGCTTTATGGACAGAACCGGTGGGAATGAAATCGGAGAAATTCCTTAATTGTCTGTGCCATATAAAGTCGCGCGACGACATGGCGGCGGTGGAAAGCAACCTGAAATATATCGAGAGGTGCATAGGGCGCACGGCGGAAAACTCTATGAAAGGAATTATAGCAATAGACATAGACATATTGAAATTCAACGATACAAGGCTGCACACAGGCGACTGGCAGCGCGACTACATACAAAAACTGATAAAAAACATTTCATTCTGACTATGAAAAGAGGAATTTACAAGATAATGGCGGTGGTGTACCTGCTGGCAGGCTGTACGCTTTTGCATGCGGAAGACTTTGGGAAATATTTCTCGGAAAGGACATTGCGCATAGACTACACATTCTCGGGAAACGCTGAGAGGCAGGATATATATGTAGACAAGTTAAGCGTAATACCGGGCTGGTATGGCAAACACGACAGGTTGGCAGAGGTTCCGGTGGAAGGAAACGGGCAGATAACGGTGAAAAGTGTCAGAGACGGACAGACAATATACCGCAACTCGTTCTCGACTTTGTTTCAGGAATGGCTCACATACCCCGAGGCGAAGCGGACGGGACGCTCGTTCGAGAATGTGTTTCTCATACCCATGCCGCTCGACACGGTGGAAGTTACGGTAGACCTGCGCAACAACAGGCGCGAAATAATGGCGTCGTTCACACACACGGTTGTCCCGTCTGACATACTGATAAGGCATATCGGCGAACACAACGTCACTCCATACGTGACACTGCAGGAGGCTGAAAACAAGGACAAATGTATAAACATCGCATATATTGCCGAAGGGTATACGGACGGGGAAATGGGAACTTTCATCGATGATGCAAAGATTGCCAACGAGGCCTTGTTCGCCCACGAGCCGCTCAAGTCGATGAAAGGCAGGTTTAATGTCATTGCCGTAAAGGCAGTATCTGAGGAAAGCGGAACAAGCGAACCGTCGAAAGGAATATGGAAGAACACGGCATTGGGAGCGCACTTCGACACTTTCTACAGCGAAAGATATCTTACCACCCTCAATATAAAGGACTTACACGACCGCCTTGCCGGCACTCCATACGAGCATATCATAATACTTGTAAACACCGGACACTATGGTGGAGGGGGCATATTGAACTCATACAACCTGTCGATGACGCATCATCCGGCATACAAGTCGGTGGTTGTTCATGAGTTCGGGCACAGTTTCGGAGGGCTTGCCGACGAGTATGCTTACGAAACGGAGCAACTGGACATGTATCCTAAGGATATTGAGCCATGGGAACCTAATATCACGACACTGAAAGACTTCAACGGTAAATGGGAAAACATCATACCTTCCGACACTCCTACCCCGACGCCGCCAAGCGGCAACCCTGAGACTATAAAGAGTAGAGTGGGTCTTTTCGAGGGTGCGGGATACAGTATGCACGGCGTGTACAGGGGCGTACAGGATTGCAGGATGAGGACAAATGAAAATCCGGAGTTCTGCATCGTCTGCCGTAATGCGCTCACCAATCTTATCGACTTCTACACCAAATAGGGAGTGTCTCTGCTGTCAATGAAAAGATTTATCATATTGTTCATGGTATCGACAATGACTCTTTGTTCGTATGCACAGAGAGATAAATCGGCAGATAGTGAGCAACTGGGGAAAGCATTGGAATATTTCTCGGGCGGGAAATATCACGAAGCCTTGATTTTGTTTACCCAAATCGACAAAAGATATAACCTGAACCCGCGTTTCAAGGCATATATCGGCGTATGCTATTATTATGAATGGGATTATGAGAATGCCTGCAAGTATCTTGACACGGCGCTTCCGGACATCGAAAACTACGCACCTCACGAAAGGAGTGTATATTATTACTGCAACGCCGAGAGCCATTTTCTGTTGGAAAAATACAAAGAAGCCATACCGCTTTACGAGAAACTGCTTAACGTCTGCTTCAACAACGAAAAGGGTGATGCCCTATATCGTCTCGGTTTCTGCTACATGTTCAACGAGGATTGGACCAACGCCCGCGACTATTTCAGTTCTGCCGTCGCCTTCTACGAAAGTTTTTCCGAAATCACTCCTACATTGTCAGCACGCATCAAACAGGCAAAAAACATGATAAAGGGGTGCGAAAGGAGAATGAATGAATAAAACGGACAATACGGCAATGCCTCAGTTATCATTCCACAAAGCCCTGCTTAATGACCTTGATGAGATAAATATCATATACAAGACCGCCATTGCAGACATGATTTCACACGGCATATTGCAATGGGATGAGATATATCCCGACAGGGAGACAATCAGACAAGATATTATAAAAGGCGAAATGTACATTGCCAGACATGGTACATTACCGGCTGCTGCATATACTTTAAACAGCGAATGTGACAATGAATACATAAACGGAAATTGGAAAAACATATCAGAACCATACTTCATCGTACATCGCCTGTGCGTAAATGCCCGGTTACAGAAGCAAGGTATAGGCACCTATATTATGCTGCACATAGAAGAATATGCGAGAAACAACAATGCATCATCTATAAGACTTGACTGTTTTCCAGAAAACCATAGTGCCACAGCATTATACAAAAGACTTGGTTATACCCGAACCGGCATTGCCACATACCGCAAAGGCAAGTTCTTTCTTATGGAGAAGATGTTATAATCCCGGTAAACTTACTTTTTCCACACTCCCTCTTATATTATATTGGTCTCATTTATTACCAACTCTCTCGGCAAAGTAATAACCTTAAGTCGCTCATACCAAACCTTTGATGTCCCTGCAACATGTTTCTGTGCATGTCCACTAATAATGTAATAGTTGGCAGAATACTCGTCCATCAAGTCCATAAAGGTCTTCTTTATGCGCGAACACTTCTCGTTAATGGAATTGTCGAGCGGATTAACCAGCATGCCGACTCCCTCCATAATCTTTTCTTTATCCATCATCTTTGCCGTTGCCATATAGTATCGCGTCAGTTCTTCCCGATAGTCACCCAATTGTTTAAACCTTATACCTTCAGGATGGGCGAGAAACAACATATAAACCGCCTTATGAACAGGCTGAAGTTCTACCTCTTTATTATAGTCCACAAGGATGAAACGATTGTCTTTAGTTATCAGCAATCGGCTAAGTTTTGCCCTTGCAGCCTCTATGCGCAGTTCCTCAAGTAAAGACGATCCTATAGCCTGAAGGAGCAAATCTTTACGACCTGCACCAACGATTTCTCTTACTAACAGGGAAATCTCGACAGCAACTTCTTCAATACTTTTACCTGTCATCTGTTTCCTATTCCTCTGTTTCTCGAATAATATTTGTAACCCACTCCTTTATTTTATCTCCGATAGTAGGCTGACGTTTAGGTTCCTCCGTCACAGAAGGCTCAGGCTCCGGAGCTGTTTCAATCACAAAATCAGGTTCGGGCGCAGGTTCGTCCGTTTCCCGCTTGATTGGTTTATATAGTTGCGATGCCAAACTTTCGTAGTAGGCATCATCTTTCAGCTCTTCATCTATATCGTGCTCTTCCTCCATGCCCGTTGCAAGGATAGTGACTTTAGCGTCTTCGCCTATTGTGTTGTCCGTTGATATCCCCCATATAACCTCAATATAAGGATTAAGACTATCGAAGAAGCTATCTATTTCCTGCATCTCCGGCACCATGATTGGAGCATCATCACTGGAATATATATTGAAAAGAATACGCTTGGCTTTACTTATATCACTTCCATACAAAAGAGGAGAATGAAGTGCATCCTGTATGGCACGTTCCACTCGTTTCTCTCCACTTGCACGTCCCATAGCCATAATTGCACCGCCACCATCGCGCATTGTTGTCTCTACATCGCGAAAGTCAAGATCTATACCGCCATTACTGTTTACTGTTATCAACTCTGATATACCCATTACAGCATCTTTCAGAATATTATCAGCTCTTGCAAACGACTCTTTCACTGAAATAGGTGTATCTGCATATACATCACACAATCTTTCGTTGTTGATAATGAGAATGGCATCCACATTCTTCCGCATCTCGTCTACCCCCTTCAATGCACGAATTATCTTCTGCTTCTTTTCAAAACAAAATGGTATTGTGACAATACCTATCGTCAACATACCCATCTTTTTCGCAACACTGGCAACAACCGGAGCAGAACCCGTACCCGTTCCGCCTCCCATACTTGCTGTAATAAACACCATTTTTGTACCATCGTTCAGCAAATGCTCTATATCTGCTATATTCTTTTCTGCTTCAGAACGACCGATTTCAGGCTTTCCACCAGCCCCCAATCCTTCTCCCAGCAAAATTTTGACGGAAACAGGAGAAGTGGAAAGTGATTTGCTATCGGTATTACATACAGCTAATGTTACACCGGAAATCTTTTCATCATACATGTTGCGTACGGCGTTACAACCACCGCCACCCACACCAATAACTTTGATAATGCCTTGCATCCTATCCTCAATAGGACCAAAATCCAAAATATCTTCTCCCATATCTCTTATATTCAAAACTTTGAATGCAAAAGTACAAAATAATCCTCAGATGTAGAAGTATTCACAAGGCTTGCGATTTTTAATCCCAACAATCCAAGCTCTGAACATTCCGCATCCGAATGCAACAACAGACCTCCCATACCACTTCGAGCATACGCAACATGTAAAAGAGGAAAAAAGGATAGGGCACAAAGACAGTGTCTATAACAGAGAATAGAAGTACGGACATGAATACAATAAATCCTGTTTGACATTCATGCGACTGTGCTCACGGATATACAAAAAACATTCTGACAAGCACACAACAGTACTGATATATTCAGTATCCTTATGTACAGTATACATCCCCCAAAAAAAGAATCCGTCCCGGAAACCTCCTGCCGTGGAAGTGTCCGGGACGGAAATCAAAGAAGGCGGCTACCTACTCTCCCGCATTGCATTGCAGTACCATCGGCGCGGGCGGGCTTAACT
>Ga0073906_1001349_pt1 | contig 38380 bp, 29 predicted proteins | sample Inofromicrocosms_FD_65485 | JGI IMG/M metagenome (GOLD analysis project Ga0073906, IMG submission 65485) | Mouse cecum microbial communities from Vienna, Austria - Inoculum for glucosamine and mucus D2O microcosms | ecosystem: Host-associated > Mammals > Digestive system > Large intestine >...
AGCTTGCGCTTACCCAGGCCAAATTGAGCGAGTCGCAGGCAATATACAACTTCATAATCGCAAAGTCTCAGCTTGAGCAGACTCTCGGAAATGATTTTATAACAGAAGAATAAAAACAATACAATATGAAAACAATTATCAGGACATTGTTGTTCGCCGGAGTGCTCGGCGTAGCTGCCGGATGCGGCGGTAATGGTAAAAAGACTGCTGCCCAGCCGGTTGAGGATGTCGTTCCGGAAGTGAGTGTAGTGAAGGTCGCTTCCCGTTCAGTGGACCAGCTGTCGGTCTATACTTCAACCGTTGAACCTTTTGTGAAAAACAATATAGCTCCGCAGAATGTCGGAAGAATACAGAAAATCAATGTGGAGGTTGGAGATTTCGTGAAGGCTGGACAGATCGTTGCCGAGATGGACAAGGTAAATCTTCAGAGCGCGGAACTTCAGATGAAGAACAACGAGATTGAATACAACCGTCTTCAGGGACTTTTTGATGCGGGCGGACTTTCACAGTCGGACCTTGATGCCATCAAGCTTGCATACGAGGTTAGTAAGACCACATACGAAAATCTGCTTGAAAATACTGTGCTCCGCTCTCCTGTGGACGGTGTCATCACGGCACGCAACTATGACAAGGGTGATATGTATTCCATGAGTTCACCTATCTATGTAGTGGAGCAGATCAAACCGGTGAAGCTTTATGTCGGGATTTCCGAGTCCGACTACACAAAGATAAAGAAAGGCGATACTGTTGAAATAACTGTCGAGGCGTTCCCCGGAACAATATTCTACGGCAAGGTCAACAGGCTCAACCCTACAATAGATCCGGCTACGCATACTTTTGACGTGGAGATAGTCGTACCTAACAACTACAGGTCTCTCCGTCCGGGCATGTATGCGCGTGTGACTGTAAAATTCGGTTCAAACCGCAATGTGGTAATTCCTGACATTGCCGTAGTGAAACAGTCTGGTTCTGGAGAACGTTTTGTTTATGTCCTCAATGAAGACAATACGGTCTCATACTGCAATGTACATCTTGGACGCCGTATCGGTGCCGAATATGAGGTGCTTGATGGAATTGAGGACGGTGCATCTGTCGTTACCGAAGGTCAGGTAAGACTCAAGGACGGCATCAAGGTTGCCGTAAAGGAATAATCGCTAAAATCGTCAGAATAACAATATGAGTATATATAGAAAAGCGGTAAACAATCCTGTCACCACTGCGCTGATTTTTGTCGCGATGATGATTTTCGGACTGTTTTCGCTCATCAACATATCGATTGACCGTTACCCTAAATTCGATGCCAATATCGTAATGGTAATGTCATCTTATCCGGGTGCGAGTGCCGAGGATATCGAGACCAACCTCTCGAAGCTGCTTGAAAACTCCCTCAACGGAGTCAGCGACCTTAAGAACATCACTTCAAGGTCAAAGGAGAATATCTCTCTTATCATTCTTGAATTCAATGAAGGCGTGGATATCGATGTCGCGACCAATGACGTCAGGGACAAGCTGGATATGGTGAACTCCAATCTTCCTGACGGTGCTTCCGTTCCGATGATTTTCAAGTTCAGTGCGGATGATATGCCGATCCTTATCCTGTCCGCCACTGCAAAGGAGAGCCTTCCGGCCCTTGAAAAGATACTTGACGACAAGGTCTCGACGCCTCTCGCGAGAGTGTCCGGAGTCGGTACGGTGTCTGTCAGCGGTGCCCCTCAGAGGGAGATCCAGGTGTACTGCGACCCAAACAAGCTTGAGGCATACGGCTTGACCGTGGCAGGAATATCAGGAGTGCTTGCCTCCGAAAACAGGAATGTGCCGAGCGGTACTATAGACATAGGATCCAACACATATTCCCTGCGTGTGGAGAAGGAGTTTGCAAGTGCGGAGGAAATGCTTGATGTGGTCGTGGGCCAGTCCAACGGCAAGGCTGTATATCTGAGAGATGTAGCTGTCGTAGTCGACGGAGTGGAAGAGCGTTCACAGGAAGCGTACACCAACGGAAAGCGCAGCGCGCAGATCATAATCCAGAAGCAGTCGGACGCCAATACGGTCAATGTGATCAAAGGCGTCAAGAAGGAACTGAAGAAGATCAAGAAGAGTCTTCCGTCTGATATTGACATAATTACCGTAATCGACGGCTCTACCAACATCAGCAACAGTATCAACTCGTTGAAGGAGACTATTCTGATTACTTTCCTTGTCGTGATGCTTGTGGTATATCTCTTCCTCGGAAGATGGAGGGCTACATTCATCATCATACTTGCGATTCCGATTTCACTGCTTGCTTCTCTGATGTACCTGTTCGCTACTGGCAACACGTTGAACATCATTTCTATGTCCGCCCTGTCGATAGCCATCGGTATGGTCGTCGATGATGCCATTGTGGTGCTGGAGAACATTTCAACGCACCTTGAGCGCGGAGCCAAGCCGAAAGAGGCCGCTGTGCACGCGACCCAGGAGGTGGGTATTTCGGTAATTGCGTCAACATTGACTATGCTTGCCGTATTCCTTCCTCTGACTATGATCCAGGGTATGGCAGGAATCATGTTCCGCCAGCTCGGATGGATTGTCAGCATCATTATGATCGTTTCCACTGTAGGTGCGCTTACTCTTATCCCTATGCTCTGTTCGAAGTTCCTTCGCTACAAGCCTAAGACAAGCAAGGTCAACGCATTTATCTTCGGCAACTTCAACAAGTTCATCGACTGGATCTCACGCGGATACGGACACATTATCCGATGGGCTGTAGGTCATAGGACCATAGTGGTATGCGGTGCTATAGCTGTATTTGCCGCCTGCATCCTTTTCCTTGCCCCTCTTATGAAGACGGAATATTTCCCTAAATCGGATTCAGGACGTCTGACTATAAATCTTGAACTTCCTGTGGGAACCGCCCAGGATATAACACGTGAGACGGCGGCTGAAATATACGGCAGATTCTATGAGGCGATACCTGAGCTTGTCGTATGCTCATATTCACTCGGACAGGCTGACACTGACAACGCCTGGGCTTCAATGCAGACCAACGGTACGCATATCATTTCAATGAATATGGACCTGGGCAGCATGGAGGACCGTGACCGTTCGATTTCGGAGATCGCTGATGTGTGCCGTGCCATTCTCGCCGATTATCCTGAACTCAAAAAGGTGAAGGTGACCGAAGGGGAAAGCGGCCAGGGAGGTGCTTCCACTGTGGATGTGGAAATATATGGATATGATTTCGAGACTACTGACCGTATCGCGAACATTATCCAGGACAAGATGCGCAACGCTGGAGGATGTGCGCAGGTTACTCTCAGCCGTGACGAATACACTCCTGAGTATCAGGTCGATTTCGACAGGACAAAACTCGCGCTCAACGGATTGAACAGTACAACTGCCGCTTCCTATCTGACTGCCGCTATGAACGGTTCTGTGCAGTCTTTCTACCGTGAGGATGGAGAGGAATATGACATCCGTGTCAGATATGCCCCTCAGTTCAGGACAGGTATAGAGGATATAGAGAATATCGTAATCTATAACAATGCAGGCAAAGGAATCCGTATCAGGGACCTCGGAAAGGTTGTGGAGAGCCAGGTGCCTCCTACAATCGAACGAAAGAACCGTGAGCGTATGATTACTGTCTCAGGAGTCGTGGCTGACGGCTACGCGCTCAGTGACGTGGTTGAATCTACCCAGAAGATTCTGGATGAGACCGATATCCCTTCAGAGCTGTCAGTCAAGATAGCAGGTTCGTTTGAGGACCAGCAGGAAATGTTCGGCCAGCTGTTCATACTCCTGCTTCTGATCGTGATACTTGTGTATATTGTGATGGCATCGCAGTTCGAGTCGTTTATGAGTCCGTTTGTCATTATGTTCTCGATTCCGTTCGCTCTTGTGGGCGTAATCATCGGACTTACGGTTACGAATACGCCATTGGGAGTTATGGCCCTTATCGGTGTCCTGATTCTTATGGGTATCGTGGTGAAGAACGGTATCGTGCTTATCGACTATACGATCCTTTGCCGTGAAAGGGGAATGAGCATCGCTGAATCTGTTGTGACTGCGGCCAAATCCCGTCTGCGTCCTATCCTTATGACGACTCTGACGACAGTGCTCGGTATGATTCCGATGGCCGTGGGTCGTGGAGAGGGTTCTGAGATGTGGCGTTCTCTTGGTATGACAGTGGCCTGGGGACTTTCGGTGTCGACTCTTGTCACATTGATCATTATTCCTACCATATACTGCTCATTCTCGACATGGCAGGAAAAGGGAAGGGCCCGCCGCGCTGCCAGAAAGGCAAGGCTTGCCGCGAAATAGCCGGACGTTGAATTTAATCTGAATAAAAATGAAAGGAATATTTATAGTTTATGACCAGGCCTACAATATGGAGGTGGCGGACGCTCTTGAGGAACTTTCCTGCAGAGGCTTCACTATGTGGCAGAACATAGAGGGAAGGGGCACTGTCAGCGGTGAACCCCATCTTGGCAGCCACGCCTGGCCTACGATGAACAATGCTATGTTCACTGTCGTTGATGATGACAAAGTGGACGCAATAATGGATGTCGTAAGACAGAAGGATGAGGAGACCCCGGCTCTCGGAATGAGAGCCTTCGTCTGGAATATCGAGAAGTCATATTGATGACTTGGGCAGGACTTTTGCAATCCGGTTATAAATATTATATTTGTGCCAATGCACATATATAAGTTTGGGTCTCGGTATAACCAAAGTGAACTTTGTTTATACTCTCGACTTTGACTATATTTGTAACCGGATTGTCTTTTTGGCAGTCCTATGTATAATCAACATAAAAATTTTATTATGGAACACGTAGTGACAGATGCTAATTTTGCAGAACTGATTAATACTGACAAACCTGTTGTTGTTGATTTCTGGGCGACCTGGTGCGGTCCATGCCGCGCTTTGGCTCCTGTAATCGAGGAACTCGCAGGTGAGTACGAGGGCAAGGCCGTTATCGGCAAATGCAATGTCGATGAGAACGAGGAACTTCCTGTGAAGTTCGGAATCAGGAATATTCCTACTCTTCTTTTCTTCAAGAACGGACAGCTTGCAGACAGGATTGTAGGACCTTTGCCTAAAGGTGAGATTGCAAAGAAGATCGATTCATTGATGTAGGAATCTGTTTGAACCCCGAAATCATAAAATGGATTCTGACTTATGAGGAAATATTTTATTCTTTTTGTTTCGTTTGCGGTTATGACACTGGCCGCAGACGAAATTTTTGCACAGAGCCGTTATGGTGTAATAGGCGGTGCGACCTTCTCCACAAGCAATTTCAAGGAGATGAACAGGGCTACTATGACACAGTGGCATGCCGGACTGACATATAAGCTGGATCTTCCTTTCGGATTTTCAGTACAGCCGTCCCTTATGTATCAGGTAAAAGGTGCAAAAATGCACAATGTCCTGACTGACGGCGACAAGTTTGACGTAAACATAGGTTATGTCGAGCTGCCTGTGTCTTTCCAGTGGGGACCGGATCTTCTTATATTCCGTCCTTTCCTTGATGTGACCCCTTATATCGGATATGGTATCAACAACAAGCTGATGGCAACTTCCGGAGAAGGGCAGCCGGTGGATGTAATGCGCAACAGGTGGAGCTCTGCAGGTATCAGGCGTGTGGAATACGGAATGGGACTCGGTGTAGGTATTGAAGTCTGGAGGATTCAGCTTGTGGGACGTTACAACTGGAACTTCGGTTCTCTTTATGAAGATACCATCAGGGACAACGAGACCAATTTTGTCAATATCGTGGAATCCGCCTTCAACAGAAGGAATTTCGGAGGTTTCACGCTTTCTGCCGCAATCCTTTTCGGAGGAAAATAGCCGATGGATCTGAATGAGATAAAAGAGTTTCTGGGGGAAGACTGGAGGAGGGTTGAAGAGCGTATCCGTCTGTCGCTTGCAAGCGACATCAAAAATCTTGATCTTACCAACAGCATTATATTGTCCCGCTCCGGCAAACAGCTCCGTCCTGTTCTGTCGCTTCTTGTGGCCAGGGCGTGTTCCGGAGGCTGTCCGACAGAGTACAGCTACCGTTATGCCGCAGCGGCTGAAATGCTGCATAATGCAACTCTGCTCCACGATGACGTCGCGGACAGCAGTGATGAGAGGCGCGGGGTCCCTACTATAAGGTCTATGATGGGGCCGTCAGTGTCTGTGCTGGTGGGGGATTATTGGCTGGTGAAAGCTATGGAGTGCATTTTCAGTGACGAGGGGGACGGAAACAGCCGCGTCACTATGATATTTTCCAGGACGTTGAGCAATCTTGCCGAGGGTGAAATGCTCCAGCTCCAGAAAGCGGAATCTGGAGATACGGATGAGCAGGATTATCTGAGGATCATTTTCAGCAAGACGGCTTCATTGTTTGAGGCGTCCTGTCTTTCTGCCGCCATTTCGGTAAACGCTTCTCCTGAGGTTGAGCGTGCTGTAGGAGAGTATGCCGTAGCTCTCGGGATGGCTTTCCAGATAAAGGATGACATATTTGATTATTCTCCTGTCTCGACGGATATCGGCAAGCCTGTCGGCGTGGATGTCACGGAGCAGAAGATGACGCTTCCTCTTATAGGTGCGCTGCTCGGCTGCGGCGAGGACAAGGCCTGTGAGATAAGGAGGAAAGTGAGTGAGATCGGAGAACATCCTGAGTACAGGGATGAAATCATCGGTTTTGTAAGAGAAAACGGGGGGCTGGAATATTCTTCCGCCCGTCTTCAGGAATATGTGGACAAGGCTGTAATGGCATTGGACATATTGCCTGACAGTATGGAAAAACATTATCTTTCGGAATTGGCTTCTTTTGTAGCTAAAAGGTTGTCGTAATGAGATTTGCGGATATAAAGGGAAATGATGACGTAAAGGCCGCCCTTGTCGGGATGGCTGACAGCGGAAGGATAGCCCACGCTATGCTTTTTTATGAGAATGAGGGGTGCGGTGCACTGCCTCTTCTGCTTGCTTATTTCCAATATCTTAACTGCCGCAACAGGCAGGGAGGTGACTCGTGCGGAGAGTGCCCGTCCTGCAGCAGAATATCCAAACTGATACACCCTGACCTTCATTTTGTCTATCCTGTCAATGCCGGGTCCAAAATCGGAACTTCCGTAAAGCCGAGTTCGGAGGCATACCTGAAGTATTGGAGAGAACTTGTGACGGCCAATCCTTATTTCCTTGAGAGTGAATTGTATGCCGCTCTTGGTATGGAGAAGAAGGCCGGAAATATAGCTGTGGCTGAATCGAAATTCATACTTGACAAATTGTCTATGACATCGGTGGAGGACGGCTACAAGGCAGTGGTGATATGGCTTCCTGAAAGAATGAACGCTGAAGCGGCGAACAGGCTTCTCAAGATTGTCGAGGAACCGCCGGAAAAGACGGTGTTCCTCTTTGTCACGCACGCTCCGGAGAAGGTTCTGCAGACGATATTCTCAAGGTGCCAGAGTCTCAGGGTGCTTCCGCTTTCGAAGCAGGATGTCGCAGAAGTGCTTCACAGCCAATTCAGTATACCTTGTGATCAGGCGGAATCCCAGGCCTGTGTCTCTGGGGGAAGCATAGGCGTTGCCCTCAATATGTTAGGTGACAGGGAAGATTATGATGCATTTATGGATCTGTTTTCCGATATGCTGAATGCAGCTGCTGCAAAGGATCTTCTTACGGTCCTTGAAACGGCGGAGACAATAGCTTCCTGGACTTCGCGTGAAAAACAGAAAGGTTTTTGTACATTTGCAGGGGAATGTATAAGGAAAATATTTATGGTCAAGGAGAATATGGCCGTAATATCGAATGTCCCTGCTGAGGAAATGCAGTTTTTTACAGGCATTGCGGCAAAATGCCAGAAGAATTTCTGCCCGCGGGCGATCGGTTATATCAATAAGGCTTCGTCCCTTCTTGACAGGAATGTCAATCCAAAGATTATATTCTGCGACCTTGCCGACCGCATATTTTTAAATATATAGAAAATCCCCTCTGAAAGGGGTAATTATGACTTATGGAGCAACTGGATAATGAAATAAAGAAGTTCGACTGTTCAAGAGGATGCGTGGTTGAGCGGAATGATGAAGGCGAACTGGACTGCAGCTACCGTCAGGGATGCTGCAAACTTGAGGTTTATGACTGGCTTTCAGGGGTCAGGCAGGAGCAGTATAAGGATTATTTTGAGGTCCGTTTCAAAAATACCAGGAAAGGCATCTATCTCAATACTTCAGGACAGACGGTCAAGACAGGGGATCTCGTAATCGTGGAGGCTGCGACCGGACACGATCTTGGTATAGTTACGCTTGAAGGACCTGTGGTATCGCGCCAGATGGCTTGCAAAAAGATAAGCCCTGACAATCCGGATATCAGGAAAATATATCGTAAGGCAAAGCAGTTTGACATAGAGAAATGGCAGGAGGCCATAGCGAGGGAGCACGAGACTATGATACGTGCAAGGCAGATTGCGGCTGAGCTTGGTCTTGAAATGAAGATAGGAGATGTTGAGTTCCAGGGCGACGGCACGAAGGCGATATTCTATTATATCGCTGACGGAAGGGTGGATTTCCGCCAGCTCATAAAGGTGTTTGCTGAGGAATTCCGTATCAGAATCGAAATGAAGCAGATCGGTGCCCGTCAGGAAGCCGGACTTATCGGCGGTCTCGGAGTCTGCGGACGTGAATTGTGCTGCTCGAACTATATGTCTTCGTTCCAGTCGATTACGACAGCTGCGGCAAGGGTGCAGGACCTTTCACTTAATCCGCAGAAGCTTGCCGGACAGTGCGGAAAGCTCAAATGCTGCCTCAATTATGAGACTGCTGCCTATATGGACGCGCAGTCAAGGATTCCGCGTGTGCTCAATCCTCTTGAATTCGAGGATGGTATGGCATATCTGATGAAGACGGATATCCTGAAGGAGACTATGTATTTCTCATACGACCAGGGTTCATTTGCAAATCTTTACGCGCTGTCTGCATCGGAGGTGAGGGAGATAATAAAGATGAACCGCAACGGTGTACGTCCGGAGTCGCTCAAGAGCGAGCCTGAGGTGACGGCACCGGAGTTTGTTTCGGCGGTAGGTGATGACAGCATCACAAGATTTGACGAATCGCGCAAAAAGCGCAGCAAGAATAACCATAGCCGCAGAAACGGAAAGGCACGTGATGAAAAACCGCGTCAGGAACAGCGTGGCGGGCAGAACCGCAATAACCGTCCGCGCGGCAAGAAGAAAGAGGCATAATGGGAAAGGTGCAGTGTATTCTTGTTCTGTTCCTGGTATCGTGTACCGCGTTTTCCTGCACTTATCCGCTGTCATCGGAATCTTTTGTCAGGGTGTCGGACAGGGATGATGCCGGAAGATATGTCTTCAGTCTTGATATGAGTGATTCTGCGGCGGTCTATACGATAAATTTTTTCACGAGGCTTGACTGCGGTGACAATATGTTCGCAGGTATTGGTGATATCGCCATAGATGTGCTTGTGGAGTCTCCTGGACACAGGAAATATTCAGAACGGGTATATCTGCCTGCATCGGATATTCAGAAAAGGAATTATTTTACAAAAGACTATGATGTAATTTACCGTGAGAGGTTCAGCCCTGCGGAAGCGGGAGTCTGGACTATGTATCTGTCTGTGCCGGATGAGACTGAGCTGACAGGTTTGCGCGGTATAGGGACAAGGATAGAAAAAATACCGTATGGGAAAAGATAAGTTACGCAAATTCAAGGAGAATGAGTCGTTCAGGTGTCTCATTCAGCCTTCTACAGATGAAGTGTTGGGGACGGACCATCCTCTGAAAGGACATTGGGGCGAAAAGATATTCGGAAATGACCGTCCGATTGTTGTCGAACTGGGCTGCGGCAAGGGGGAATATACGATAGACCTGGCTGTCCGCAATCCATCCTGCAATTATATCGGGGTGGACATAAAAGGAGCGAGACTCTGGAAAGGGGCTAAATATGCTGAGGAAAACGCGCTTCCCAATGTGGCTTTTCTGAGGACACGCATAGAGTTCATCGAATCCCTCTTTGCTCCGGGAGAAATTTCTGAAATATGGATTACATTTGCCGATCCGCAGATCGGACGTGAGAAGAAGCGTCTGACCAGCCCTCTTTTTATGCGTAGATACAGGAATTTCCTGCGCAAGGACGGTATCGTGCATCTGAAGACGGACAGCAGGTATCTCCACGAATATTCGAGGGCGATGGCCGAGCAGAACGGATTGAATATACTTGCATGTGCCACTGACATATATGGTGCGGACAGAAGCCGTCTGTATGAGAGTCCGATGGTCTCAGTGTGCGGTGAGGATGCGATAGACGCCCTTCTTCAGGTTCAGACTTTCTATGAGTCGCAGTATCTTGCGAAAGGAATAGATATTACATACCTTTCTTTCATTGCCGACCATCAGGGGGACTATATTTCTCCGGAGTGGGATGAGGACCGTTGGGAGCGGTAGAGGTTATATAATATTGTAAACAAGGATTCAAATATGAAAAAACTCTGTCTGTTGATTTTTCTTTCGGTGGTTTCTCTTGTTGTGTGCGCCGGTCAGTCTGTAAGCGGATTGAAATGTGAACATCTTGAATCTCCGGTGGGGATTGATGCTGTAGCTCCCCGTCTTGCCTGGATGCTTCCCGAGGGAGTACGCAGGCAGGCTGCATATTCCATATCGGTCGGTACGGATCCGGAGGCGGTTTCACGCGGTGAGGGAAATATGTGGAATTCAGGCAGAACCGATTCTGATGATGTGCTGGTCAGATATTCGGGACAGCCTCTGTCTCCTTTTACCGAATATTTCTGGAAAGTGTCGGTCTGGACAGATACTTCTGAAGTATTGGAGTCATCCGTCGCTTCGTTTGAGACCGGAATGATGGACCAGGACAATTGGGAAGGATGCTGGATAAGCGACCACAATGGGCGTGAGCACAAGCCGGCCCCTTATTTCAGAAAGGAATTCCCTGTGTCGAAAGCTGTCAGGTCGGCAAGGGCATATATTGCTGTGGGCGGACTTTATGAACTTTATATCAACGGGGAAAGGATCGGTGACCATATTCTGGATCCGATGTACACAAGATTTGACAGGCGTAACCTTTATGTGACTTATGATGTGACTTCCGCTTTGAAGGAAGGTGGCAATGCTGTCGGTGTGCTGCTCGGAAACGGATGGTACAACCATCAGTCGGGTGCGGTATGGGATTTTGACAATGCTCCCTGGAGAAACCGTCCTGCATTCTGCCTTGACATAAGAATAGAATACGAAGACGGGACTTCAGAGGTGGTGAAATCCGACCTTGACTGGAAGACGTCTTCCGGTGCATTGACATTCAACAGCATATATACTTCAGAACATTATGATGCGCGTCTGGAGCAGGAGGGATGGAACAGACCGGGATTTGATGATTCCAAATGGCACGGAGTGCGGTACCGCAGCGTACCTTCTGCAAACGTGACTGCCCAGCAGACCGTCCCTATAAGGACTGTGACAGAATATAAGGCAAGGAGTCTGAGGAAGCTTGATGACAACAGCTGGCTTTTTGACTTCGGTCAGAATATGGCAGGTGTGACCCGTCTCAGACTTTCCGGAGAAGAGGGAGATACAGTCAGGCTGATACACTCGGAAAGACTTGGTGCAGACGGACATACGGATCTTTCGAACATTGATGTATATTTCCGTCCCAAGGACAGGGATGATGTATTCCAGACCGATGTAGTCGTTTTGAGCGGCAGGGGGACTGATGAATTTATGGCAAGGTTCAACTATAAGGGATTCAGGTATGTCGAGCTTGTCACCGACCGTCCGATGGATATCAATGAAGATGTGCTCACTGCGTATTCCGTGCATAGTGATGTCGCTCCTTGCGGAAGCATATCCTCTTCCTCTGATATGATAGACAGGCTCTGGAAGGCGACCAATATGTCGTATCTCTCCAATCTTATGGGTTATCCCACAGATTGCCCGCAGCGTGAGAAGAACGGATGGACGGGAGACGGACATCTTGCCATCGAGACGGCCCTGTACAATTTTGACGGGATTACCGTCTATGAAAAATGGCTTGCAGACCATCGTGACGAACAGCAGCCGAACGGTGTGCTCCCTGATATAATTCCTACCGGAGGATGGGGATACGGTACGGCCAACGGTCTTGACTGGACAAGTACAATCGCGATAATTCCTTGGAATCTGTATCTTTTCTATGGTGATACCAGGCCGTTGGAGGACTGCTATGAGAACATAAGAAGATATGTGGATTATGTGGACAGGCGGAGTCCGGAGCATCTCACGAGCTACGGACGTGGAGACTGGGTTCCGGTAAGCAGAGGTTCTTCGCTTGAATTGACATCTTCGGTGTATTTCTATACTGATGCTTCCATATTGGCAAAGGCTGCCGCGATATTCGGACGGGATGAGGATGTGAAATATTATTCAGCCCTTGCGGAGAATATAAAGGATGCCATCAACAGAAAATACCTTGACAGGGAAAAGGGAATTTATGCTTCCGGTACACAGACGGAACTTTGCGTGCCTCTTATGTGGGGTATCGTACCTGAGGAAATGAAGGCGTCTGTTGCCGCCAATCTTGCACAGAAGGTCATAGAGGCTGATTATCATATCGACTGCGGAGTCCTCGGTGCAAAGGCTCTGCTGAACGCGCTGAGTGAAAATGGCTATGCTGAGATTGCCTATAGGGTTGCCGTGCAGGACACTTACCCTTCGTGGGGCTGCTGGATCGCCAATGGCGCGACCACTCTTTTTGAGAACTGGGACCTGAACGCTACCAGGGACATATCGGACAACCACATGATGTTCGGTGAGATAGGAGGATGGTTTTTCAAAGGGCTTGGAGGAATCAGGCCTGATCCGTCAGACCCTGGATTCGGACATATATTGCTGACTCCGTATTTTGCTGAAGGACTTGATGCCTTTGAGGCGTCGCACGACGCTCCGAACGGGAGGATCGTATCTTCCTGGACAAGAAAAGGACGCCGTGTTACCTATGATGTGACTGTTCCTTCAAATTCTTCGGCTACATTGTGTGTACGTGCCTCAAAAGTCCGCTCCTTGGACGGCGATGTGATTCTGTCCGGAGGTGAAAACGGCCGGAAAAACAAGACCGGACTGTGGAAAGCAGAGCTCCAGTCCGGCCGTTACATATTCGAGATTACAGATTGAAAATTATGCGTTCAGGAAGAACAGCGTGATCGCTGAGCGTGTCAGATAGGTGGCCAGCAGCATGACTGCCGCCATCAGTGTGATTATAAGTATTATTCCCGGTTTCCATTTGGGCGCCTTCATATTGAATGTAAGCAGGACGCCGAGATACAGTTCGAGTATTGACGCTATCGCGATGACAGACACTGTCAGCCACCATATTGCCCTGTCGCTGATAAGAGGAAGCAGGAACTGCTGAGCCTCGGGATCAAGGTAATTGAAAAAATGTGATTCTGTAAACAGTGATATGAAGTGCGGGGCATTCAGGGTAATGAGTCCGGAGAACAGACCTGAAATGCCGAGAAAAATCAGAAATACTCCAAGAATGATTTTAAGGACATTGCCTGTCGTCTTAAGTATCGGTGATGTCCTTGCTTCATTTCCGAGGTCCCTGACAGGACGGGCTGCTTCTGCTCTGGTCCGGAAATCGTCCAGATCCATAGGTTTTCCTGTCATTCTGCATTTTTCTTCTACGGTCTTTGCGGCAGGTATTGCTATCCAGAGGATTAAATAGAATGCCATCGGGTAGGGGCTATGCACAAAATATGACAATGCTGCGAGTCCCGATAAGATCAGAAGTCTTATGATGACCACATCTATGTTGAAATATATGGAAATGCCGCTGCATACTCCTCCTATGATTCTGTGCTCGATGTCTCTGAACAGACGTTTCGGGGTCCTGGGGTTTTCAGCCGTTTTTCCCGGTGTGCCGGTCCGGCATTCTGAAGAGTGCACGGTTCCGTCTGTGCCTTCTTTGCTTTCATCTATTCCTGCAAGTTCGTCCGGCTCTCCGATACGTTTTATTATTTCATTGATCGTATCTATACATATAACCGTATCCTTGCCGCATTTTTCCATAAGGAGCTCGGACACGCGCTCTTCGATGTCGGAAGTAAGTTCCTTTGCCGTATCCGCATCCGTATAGATCGAACTTATGCTTTTTATGTATGCTTCAAGTTTTTCGTAGGCATCCTGTTCAATTACAAAAGGGTAGCCTCCTATATTTACGTTTTCTGTCTTTTTCATTACAGTGTGTCTTGTGAGTTTTTGATCGTGTCTACGGAGCGTACAAGTTCTTCCCATGTGGCATCAAGCTCTCTGAGCTGCTCACGGCCTTTGTCCGTTATCATATAATATTTGCGCGGAGGACCTTGTGGAGATTCTTCCCATCTGTAGCTGAGCAGGCCGAGATTCTTGAGTCTTATGAGAAGCGGATATAATGTACCCTCTACAATGATTATGTCCACGTCCTTGAGTTTCTGTATTATTGAAGAAGCGTAGTCGTCACGGTTCTGCAGCACGAGAAGAATACTGTACTCAAGTATTCCGCGCCTCATCTGTATTTTGCTGTTTTCTATTATACTGCTGGTTTCCATATATTGTCTGTTATATGTTGGTTCCTGAAAATCTTCTGATGTTCTCCGCTGTCGTCGGGATGCCTCTCAATTCGCATTTTTCCGCTGCCGTACCTGCTGAAGGGACTACAATGCAGAATATGACATATATCCAGAATCCAGACAGTCCGAGTATGAATGCCACGACGAACATAATCCTTATGAGGATTACATCCACATTCAGATAGACAGATAGTCCGGAGCATACTCCTCCGATCATCTTGCCGTCGGGATTTCTGTAGAATCTCTTTGTCGCCGGGATATTTTCATAAGTTTCCATAGTATTGCAGCTGCCGGTTTTCCTGTCGCTTTCTGAATTCGGCAGCCCCAGCTGACGGATTATTCTTTCCACAATTTCCATATCCACTACTTCGCGTCCTTTAAGGTTTTCCTTGAAAAGGTCCGCTATCCTCATTTCAAGTTCTTCCATCACCTCGGCAGAGGATATAGGATCAAGGCTTGCCCTGAATGAGTCGAGATATGCCCCGAGTGCGTTGTAGGCATCCTCATCGAGGATAAAGTTGCGTCTGCCTACGGCAACGCTGATTGTCTTTTTCATAAAATTTTGTCGTTTCTCTATTTTCTGCACAAGCTATTATGCCTGCCATAGTTGTTTGATTGTGCAAATATATGTAAAATTACAATACCTTGTATCGCAAAGTAGTGGAAAATTAAAAATAAATTGTAAACCGAGAGCAGAAACCGCATTGATTCGTATTATGCCGAGGCTGGGGTGGTTTTAGATTGAAAATAATGGAGGCTTCTTTTCAATTTTTAGAAAGATGTTAAATCACCATCCGTGTGTCTGTCAGAGAGGAATGCCGTTTCCGAATATGCATCCGGAGGAATAGCAAGTAAAATACAGTGTAAAATGTCTGCCGTTAATCTTCTGTCAGGCATATATGCAAATAGACCGTCATTTAAGATCGCGCACAATTCTTGAGCAGGGAGCAAAGGTGTAAATAGTTGATAACCAAAGGTATAATGAAATTCAATCTGCTTTGCCCCCGTGTTTTGAGAGGAGCAAAGCAGGTGCATTCGGTTTAAATGGTTGATTTCGTGTGGTTTACAAAATTGCACCCTGCTCGTGTTTTGTATGATATCCTGAAAAATTGTGTGTGCATAAATAAAAAAGTTCCATCAAAATAAATGATCACAACAGTCCATCAAGATATTTCACGTCAAGATGTACAATGCGGGCTATCTGTTTGTATGAACAGCCGAATTCTTTCCTGAGTCTTTTGGAGAGCACCAGTCTGTCGCTCACAGACAATACGGATAGTCTGTCTTTTGAAAACATTGCTTTACAGAACTCTATGGCATTTTTACGCAATTCCTTCTCAGGAAGTACCGCCATATCAGCCATTCCAAGACTTTCGGAAACCTCGGCTTCCTGAGTTGCTGACAAATAATACATATAACGCTTCAAATGACCGAAGAGTCTATTTACCTTTTTATATGAAACGTAATGGCCCGGCCATATCATTCCATTGACGTCTGCAGTCCAATGCGATGGAACACATTGTCTTGTCGATAACATTTCTCTGATTTTTGTAGTTCTGAATTCAGAAATGATATTGCTGAAAGGGGATATTGACCTTTCAGCCCTGAAATATAAATTGGCTGAACTCCACATATAATCAACCGGCAGATAAGGATATCCGGCGGCTATAGGATTACGGAGCACATAGGCGATTGCCGTGAGCAGGTAATCTTTTGTGTCGATACTTTTGATGCCGATACGCATTTCCTCATCAAGACCTCCCCTCCATTTTGCATACCATATTTTGTATCTCCTTATAAAATTGCTGCAGTCAAAACGTGTCCCGGACAGAATGAAATGTACGTGATTGTCCATCAGACAGAAGCACAGCACTTCAACATTGCATTTCAATTTGCATAGTCCTACGGCATTCATACCGGCGGCGAATGCTGCATCATCCAGGAACAGGGAAGCTGTCCTCATTCCGTCAGAAAAGACGTGGTATATATCTTCAATTTTTTCCTGTGTTCCCATAACCTTCCACACAATCATACATCACTATCATTCATTCACCCCCAGTCCTCTACAGCAGTAGAACACTTGTCCGAATACACTGAAAGTCGAGAGCAGACATCAAACTTGCTTGAATATATGTCAAGCCCAGGACGTGTGTATGGACACGAATTGAACAAATATACGTATAATCCTGTCAAAGACAATTGCAATAAAGAAACTTTTGTCTATTTACATTATATTTATGGTAAACTTTTTTCAGGGCGATATACAATTCTTGAGCAGGGAAGAAATTCATAAGGCCTTGGTGGTCAATTATATGGCGAAATTCAATCTGCTTTGCCCCCGTGTTTTGAGAGGGGCAAAGCAGGTGTGCTTTTGTTAAATGGTTGATTTCGTGTGGTTTACAAAATTGCTCCCTGCTCGTGTTTTGTATGATGCCTTATGTGCGTGAAATTTATGGATGTGAGGCTGGCGGGAGTTGATGAAATCGCAGGAAAATTGCTACCTTGCAATGGTGTTGCAGTGTTTCGGCAGACGGAAGATGGCGGGTGGAGCAACAGAAGCAGCAGAAGTTTCAGTCTCTATAAATGATAGTGCTATGGCGAATATTTATTCTGAGAGAGTGGCAGCTATACGTGCCCTGATGATGGAAAACGGTTGGGATGCGGTTGTGATATCTGCATCCGACCCTCACGCAAGCGAATATCCTGCCCCGCGCTGGCGGCAGGTCCGTTGGGTATCCGGATTTACAGGAGAAGCCGGCGATATAGTCATTACTGCTGATGAGGCGGGACTATGGACTGATTCAAGATATTTTATACAGGCAGAAAACCAGTTGGAAGGGACTGGCATAGAGCTGCATAAGACACGTATGCCTGATTCCGTCCCTATTCCTCAATGGCTTGCCTCCCGTGCATCTGTAGTGGCACTGGACGGGAAATGTATGTCTGCTGATGCTGTAGCGGAAATTGAATCCGCATTGTCGTCAGCTTCAGGCGGCGAACGGCCATATCGGGTCGCAGATGTGCCTGATATGCTTGACCGGTTATGGGAAGGACGTCCGCATATACCTGTATCCCCGATAATTACGCTTGATGAGGATATGACCGGAGAATCACGCCTCCATAAGATTGCCTGGTTGAGAAAATTCCTTTTAAGGGAAGAATGCGACAGCATCCTTCTGTCTTCCCTTGATGAAATCGCCTGGCTTCTGAATGTGCGCGGAAGCGATATCGCCTATAATCCTCTTGTGATATCATATCTTTATGTCTCTCTTGACAAAGTGTGCTGGTATGTGCTCAAAAATATGCAGTGCAGACGCGATCAGGACACTGAGGACAGTATTCTGGAACTGGAGGGTGACGGAGTGGAAGTGCTTCCGTATGATGATGTCTTCATAGGCCTGTCGGATATGGAAAATACGGGAGAGAAGATATTTGCAGATACATCGACATTGAACCATAATCTTTACCGTTATATCGCCGGAAGTAATGGCGAAGAAAATATTGTCCGTGGAATATCGCCCGTTCCGCTCAGAAAATCGGTAAAGAACATAAGGGAAATAGAGGGGATGAAGGAAGCGTTTCTTGAGGACGGAATTGCAATGGAGAAATTTCTTTATTGGCTTGAAAACCATATCCATTCAGGCGTTACAGAATGGGAGGCTTCTGAAAAGCTTACATCATTGCGCTCGGAGATCGCCGGTTACCGTGGTGACAGCTTTGAAAACATATCCGCCTATGGGCCGAATGCAGCACTTCCTCATTACAGTACCCCGGAGTCCGGCTCGGCCGTAATAAAGCCGTACGGACTGTATCTTGTCGACTCGGGAGGCCAATATATATTCGGTACGACTGACATTACAAGGACAGTTCCGACGGGTGAGTGCTCGCCTCTGGAGAAGGAGGATTATACCCTTATCCTCAAAGGTATGATAAGGCTATCGATGGCAGTATTTCCTGAAGATACGGCAGGGTGCCAGCTTGATGTCCTGGCAAGGAATGCCCTGTGGAGAAGCCGGCGCAATTTCGGGCATGGTACAGGTCACGGTATCGGATCCTTTCTCGGAGTGCACGAAGGCCCACAAAGCATAAGGCAGAATCTGAATCCTCAGCCGATGCTCCGCGGGATGATTACATCAAATGAACCGGGAATATACAGGAAAGGGATGCACGGCGTACGTCACGAAAATGTCGTGCTTTGCGTCGGGGCAGGAAGCAATGATTTCGGTGACTGGCTTGAGTTTGAGACGCTTACTCTTTGCCATATTGATACTTCAGCGATAGTTCCGGAGCTGATGGATCGGGATGAAACAAGATGGCTCAATGATTATAACCGTCGTGTATATGACACAATTTCCCCTCATCTTCCTTGTGAAGTGGCGGAATGGCTGTACAAAAAGACCCTGCCCCTTCAGGGGTAGGGTCCTGGCTTGCAAAGCAAACTGTAAAATGTGATTGCCGGGATTCCTTGGCGGTCTCGCCCGCCGGCAGCCCTATTCGTTGTAGCTGAAATTTGTCAGGTTTCCGGCGAGGTAGTTGTCGTATGCCGTCATATCCATCAGTCCGTGTCCGGAAAGATTGAACAGTATTACCTTGCTTTCTCCTGATTCCTTGCATTCGAGGGCCTCTTTGATGGTGGCTGCGATTGCGTGGCAGGATTCTGGAGCCGGGATTATTCCTTCGGCTTTTGCAAACAGGCAGCCGGCTTTGAATGAATCAAGCTGATTGATGTCCACCGCTTCCATCATACCGTCTTTAAGCAGCTGGGATACTATTATTCCTGCACCGTGATATCTCAGTCCTCCGGCGTGTATGTTTGCAGGCGCGAATTTGTGTCCGAGCGTAAACATCGGCATCAGCGGTGTATATCCGGACTCGTCTCCGAAGTCATATTCGAATTTCCCTTTTGTGAGTTTTGGACAGGATGCTGGTTCCGCTGCAATGAAACGTGTCTTTCTCCCTTCCAGTATGTTGTGTCTCATAAAAGGGAATGATATTCCACCGAAATTGGAGCCACCTCCGAAGCAGGCTATTACCATATCAGGGTATTCTCCTGCCATTTCCATCTGCTTTTCCGCTTCGAGCCCGATGACAGTCTGATGCAGGGTGACATGGCTCATTACCGAACCGAGCGTGTATTTGCAGTCCGGAGTCATCTGTGCCAGTTCCACTGCTTCGGAAATCGCCGTCCCGAGCGATCCCTGATATGTAGGGTTGGCTGTGAGAATATCCTTTCCCGCTCTTGTTGACATGGACGGGGATGGAGTTACCTGGGCTCCGAACACTTGCATTATGCTCCTTCTGTACGGTTTCTGCTCATAGCTGATTTTCACCTGGTAGACGGCCGCTTCAAGTCCGAATACATTTGCCGCGTATGAAAGGGCGGTGCCCCATTGTCCTGCTCCTGTTTCAGTGGTTACATTCTTTACTCCTTCCTTCTTGCAATAATATGCCTGAGCTATTGCCGAATTGAGCTTGTGGGATCCTACAGGGCTGACACTTTCATTCTTGAAATAAATATGCGCCGGCGTGCCGAGTGCCTTTTCCAGTCCGTATGCACGTACAAGGGGTGTTGATCTGTAGAATTTGTACATTTCCCTTACTTCTTCAGGAATGTCAATCCACCTGTCCGTCCGGTTCAATTCCTGCTGCGCAAGCTCTTTGGCGAACAGGGGGTAGAGGTCTTCGGCTTTGACCGGTTCTTTTGTGGCAGGGTTGAGCATAGGAAGCGGCTTGTTTACCATATCCGCCTGTATGTTGTACCATTGTGTGGGGAGTTCATTCTCCGGGAGAAAAAATCTTTTGGTTTGCATGATTTATAATGTTTTATGGGTTGATACAAAAAATAAGGCTGACCGTAAAATCGGCCAGCCTTTGTATATCCGTGTTTTCCTTTGTTAACCAATCAGTCCGTTTGCCTGAAGAAAAGCATTGACTGCGACTGCTGCGAATCCGAGGAAAATCACTGTTGCAAATATGTAGCCGATGACATTGAGTCTCTTTGTCCATATCTGGTTGCTCCATCCGATTGTCTGGAACGCACTCCAGAAACCGTGTGTAAGGTGGAACCATATCGCGCCGAACCAGACGAGATAAAGAACTACAACCCACCAGGGCTTGAAAGTGGTCATAAGAAGAAGATACGGATCCTCGGAGTGCTCTCCCATAAATTCCTTAAGCTGCATATCAGCCCAGAAGTGTGTAAGGTGGAATGCGATGAATCCCAGCACGATGATGCCGAGGACAAACATATTCTTGGAAGCCCACGATTCTGCCTTTGCCTTGCTTGATACCTCATAACGTCTGTAGCCTCCGCGTGTCTGGATATTGCCGTATGTAAGGTAGCCTGCATAGATGATGTGGACAATGAAACCTAATGCCAGTACCGGAACCATGACTGTGATTACCGGAGTCGACATGAACCAGCAGCCCAAAGCGAACAGTCCGTCTGCGTTTCCGACCTCAAAATTGCCTGTAAACGTGTCGATTACAGAAAACATATTGATGCTGAGGTGAAGAAGTAGAAAGATAATCAGGAACAGACCGCTGATGCTCATTATGAGCTTCTTTCCGATTGAAGATGTGAAAATGTTTGCCATATCTTTAATGTAAGTTTTATTCAAAAATTCCAACAGACGTGCAAAGATAAAAAATAAATTTAGAAGTGGAGCAAATTCAAAAGACATTCTGTGTTTCTTTTTTGCAAGTCTCAGAATAAATAGATACTTTTGTTTGCTGTAAAAATCAACGTGGAATATAGTATGTACAAACGTGTTCTGTTAAAGCTCAGCGGAGAGAGTCTGGGCGGCCCGCAGGGGAAAGGAATAGATGAGCAGTGGCTTGCAAGATATGCCGAGGAAGTGTCCCAGGCGGTCAGAAGCGGTCTTCAGGTGGCTATCGTCATCGGAGGCGGCAATATTTTCAGGGGACTTTCCGGTGTGGGAAAAGGTTTTGACAGGGTGAACGGTGACAAGATGGGGATGTTGGCGACAGTGATAAACTCGCTTGGTCTCGCGATGGCGATACGTTCATGCGGAATCGAGGCGGAAGTCTTCACAGCGACTCCTATGCAGCCTATAGCACGTCATTATATGCGTGATGATGCTGTCGCTGTGCTTGAGAGGGGAGGTGTCGCGCTTATAGCTGGAGGTACAGGCAACCCGTTCTTTACAACCGATTCGGGTGCTGCCCTGCGTGCTTTGGAGATAAAGGCTGACGCTCTTCTGAAGGGAACCCGTGTGGACGGTGTCTACACAGCTGACCCGGAGAAGAATCCCGATGCGGTCAAATATGATGAACTTACTTTCGACAAGGCGATGGAGGACCATCTGAAGGTGATGGACCAGACAGCGTTTGCCCTCTGCCGTGAAGGCAATATGCCGATAATCGTATTTGATATGAATGCGAGGGGCAACCTGAAGAAACTCATCACGGGAGAGAAGATAGGCACAGTGGTGCACGTATAATTAATAGTAGAAGATAATTTTTTGTTATGATAGAGAAAGCTAAAGAAATTCTTGCCGGTGCAAAGGACAAGATGTCCGATGCCGTGGCATTCCTTGAAGAGGATCTCAAGACTTACCGTGCCGGTAAGGCGAATACATTGATTTTCAACAATGTGATGGTCGATTATTATGGCTCTCCGACTCCTGTTCCGCAGGTTGCTTCAGTAACTACTCCGGATGCCAAGACAATTATGATCCAGCCTTGGGAGAAAAAGATGATTCCTGTCATCGAGAAAGCCATAATGGATGCCAATATAGGTCTTACTCCTCAGAACAATGGCGAGAGCATCCGCTGCACCGTACCTCCTCTTACCGAGGACCGTCGCAAGGACCTGCTCAAAAAGGCAAAAGCTGCCGGTGAAAATGCAAAGGTGGTTGTGAGAAATGTGCGCCGTGACGCTATCGAGCTCCTCAAAAAGGCTCAGAAGGACGGAATGCCTGAAGATATGCAGAAGGAATACGAGCAGAATGTCCAGAAGGAGACAGATGCTTTCGGCAAGAAAATTGATGAGCTTGTCGGTGCGAAAGAAAAAGAAATACTTACCGTCTGATATTGCAGTTACGGGAATCTTTTTCTAAATTTGTGGTGTTATGAGCAGATATTTCCGATTTAGCCGTTTCTGTTTTTACTATTCTCACGAAAGGGTATAGTCCGGAAATTGTGCTTATAACTTGTATTTAGAGGTTGATTATATGGGCTGTCCGGAATCCGGACGGCCCTTTTTTATCGGCGTAATGTTTATTAAAGTCAAGTCGGATTATGAAAAGGGTAGCTATACAGGGTTTTTCAGGCTCGTTCCACGAACAGGCGGCCAGGATGTTCTATATGGAGAATGACGGGGAAATCCCGGAGATCGTGGAATGCGCGACTTTTGAAGGGCTTTATGATTCGGTCGCTTCAGGAGAGGCAGATGCGGCTGTAATGGCGATTGAAAACACTGTTTCCGGTGGACTTCTCCCGAATTTTGAACTGCTCCGCAAATATGACCTGAAGATAAAGGGGGAGGTTTTTCTGCGGATCGAGCAGAATCTTATGGCTCTTCCCGGGCAGAAGATAGAGGATATAAAAGAAGTGAGGTCCCATTATATGGCCATCAACCAGACAAGGCCGTTTTTCAAGCAGTATCCGCATATACGTCTGGTGGAGTCCGAAGACACGGCAAAAAGTGCGGCTGATATCGCGGAAGGCAATCTGGAAGGGGTCGGAGCGGTCGCGTCTTCTCTTGCGGCCGGACTTTACGGTCTGGAAATCCTTGCCCCTGGTATTGAGACATACAAGCAGAACTATACACGGTTTCTGATATTGGATGACGGGATAAAGGTGCCGGAGGAGAAGATAAACAAGTCTTCGATATGCTTTACGCTCCCTCATACTTCGGGATCGCTGGCCTCCGTACTGACTATAATGTCCTTTTACGGGATGAATCTGACGAGAATCCAGTCGCTTCCGCTTCCGGGGCGTGAATGGCAGTATTTCTTTTATGTGGATATAAAATTCGAGGACTATCTGAAATATACTCAGGCGATTGCCGCCGTCCGTCCGCTTATGGAGGATCTGACGGTTCTCGGGGAATATGCCGCTGCCGTGTGATATATGGCGCGCAGTCACAGAAATGATATGAATCAGAAAAACAGATTATATTATGATAATACAACCGGCAAAAAGGACAGAGTGTGTACAGGAGTATTACTTTTCCAAAAAACTTAAGGAGATAGCAGCGATAAATGCGGAGTATGATGCTGCCGGGCACGGGAGGGTCATAAATCTCGGCATCGGTGCTCCGGACGGGATGCCTCCGACGGATGCGATAAGGGCATTGGCGGAGAGTGCGCGGCAGAGTGATGTGCATATTTACCAGAGTTATGTGGGGATTCCGGAACTTCGTGAGGCTTTTGCCGGATGGTATGACAGGTATTATGGAGTATCGCTTGATCCGGCTCGGGAAATTCAGCCTTTGGCGGGGTCCAAAGAAGGTATATTGCTGATTTCGCTCGCTTTCCTTGACCGTGGGGACAAGGTGCTGGTTCCGGACCCTGGGTATCCTACATATTCTTCGGCTTCAAGACTTGCTGAGGCGGAGATTGTGACTTATGACCTATGCGGGGACAACGGATGGATGCCCGATTTCGAGGCTCTGGGAAAAATGGATCTTGAAGGCGTCAAGCTGATGTGGACCAATTATCCGAATATGCCTACGGGTGCTTCGGCGACTGCCGGACTGTATGAGAGACTTGTGGATTTCGGAAGAAGGCACGGGATAATGATATGCAATGACAATCCGTACAGTTTTATTCTCAATGACAGGCCTTTGTCCATATTGGCCGTACCGGGCGCGAAGGAATGCTGCGTGGAGCTCAATTCTTTGAGCAAGGCGCATAATATGTCCGGATGGAGGATCGGTATGGTTGCAGGGGCCGCTGACGTGATAGGACAGGTGCTGAAAGTGAAAAGCCAGATGGACTCCGGGATGTTCCGGCCGATGCAGCTCGCGGCGGTCGAGGCGTTGAAGCAGGGACCGGAGTGGTTTGAAGCTCTGAATGCCGAATACCGTGCGAGGCGGGAACTTGCCGGATATATATTCGACCTGATAGGGGCGCGTTACGACAGGAATTCCGGAGGGATGTTCCTGTGGGGACGCATTGATCCTGATAATCGTATTGCCTGCGGAGATACTGTACGGGACGGTACGGTGACGTTGGGTGAAAAGGTTTCCGATGCCCTGCTGTATGGTGCGGATGTGTTCATAACCCCCGGGTTTATATTCGGACGCAACGGGGCGGACTATGTACGCATTTCATTGTGTGCCGACAGGGATACCCTTAAAAAGGCATACGGGCGGATTTCAGAAATAAATGATTTGGAACATCGGAGCAGATGAAGACGGTTGGAATAATAGGCCTGGGACTGATAGGAGGTTCTATGGCCATAGATCTCAGAAGACGCAGGTTTGCGGAAGAGCTGATAGGTGTCGATTCGGAACCTGTCAATGCGGCTGCAGCGGTCAGGATTGGTCTTGTGGATGAGATTGTCTCTTTTGAAGAATGTGTGAGGCGCAGCGACCTCATTGTGCTTGCCGTGCCTGTCGGAACGGCTGCCGGGATGCTTCCCGGAATATTGGACAGATTTGCCGTGGCTGAAGACGGTGCACGTAAGATTGTGATCGATGTCTGTTCGGCGAAGGAGGCTCTTGTCAGGGCTGTCAAGAATCATCCGATGCGTTCCCGTTATGTGTCTACCCATCCGATGGCCGGAACGGAATATTCTGGCCCTTGGGCAGCCGTGCCGGGGCTTTTTGACGGCCGTGCCTGTATCATCTGCAACAGGGGCGAATCGGATCCGGATGCTGCCGCTGCAGTGGAAAACCTTTATGATGTGCTGAATATGAGACAGATAGATATGGACGCTTCAAACCATGATGTGCATACTGCATACGTGTCGCATATTTCTCATATCACGTCATTCGCGCTCGCGCTTACCGTACTGGACAAGGAAAAGAATGAAAAGCATATATTCGACCTGGCTTCAGGAGGATTCTCCTCTACCGTAAGGCTTGCAAAAAGCAGCGCGGATATGTGGGTTCCGATCTTTTCGCAGAACAGGGATAATGTTGTCAAGGTGATCGATACTTATCTTGAAAGGATGAAGGATTTCCGGAATGCCATTGCGGATGGTGATGAAGATTCCGTCCGTTCCCTGATAGAGGAGGCAAACAGGATCAAACGTATTATAAGATAATAGTAGCTAAAAATCAATATATTATGGCAAACAGACTGGATATCGCCCCTCTTTCGGAGTGGGGAATGTTTACGGAGCCGAGACCTTGCGTGATAGCAGGGCCATGCAGTGCTGAATCTGAGATTCAGGTAATGGAGACAGCCCGTCAGCTAAGGGCGTTCGGGATAAATGTGTTCAGGGCGGGCATCTGGAAACCGAGGACTCATCCCGGATCTTTTGAAGGAGTCGGTTCTCAGGGGCTCAAATGGATGCAGAGGGCAAAAAAGGAATTGGGACTGAAGATCGCCACGGAAGTGGCGAGTGAAAAGCACGTTTTCGAATGCCTGAAATATGGTGTGGACCTTGTGTGGCTCGGAGCGAGGACGACTGCGAATCCGTTTCTTGTGCAGGAGATTGCCGACGCACTCAAGGATGTGGATATACCTGTCCTTGTAAAAAATCCCGTGAATGCTGATATAGACCTTTGGATAGGTGCCCTTGAAAGGCTCAATGCCGCAGGTGTACGCAAATTGGGTGTGATACACCGCGGTTTTTCAGCTTTCCAGAAAAGCCGCTACCGTAATGAGCCGGGATGGCAGATCGCCGTGGAGCTGAGGAGCCGTTACCCGAAACTTCCGTTTTTCTGCGACCCGAGCCATCTTGCCGGAAAAAGGGATTATATACAGGAGATTTCACAGCGTTCTCTCGACCTCGGACTTGAAGGCCTGATGATAGAAAGCCATTGTGATCCGACCTGTGCTCTGAGCGATGCCGGACAGCAGCTGCTCCCGGCCGATTTGGAGAACCTGCTTTATCATCAGCTCGTCGTGAGGGAGAATGATTCGGACAATCTTGAATATAAGGAGAATATAGACCTCCTGAGATCACAGATAGATGTGATCGATGAGAATCTTCTCAATATGCTTGCTTCAAGAATGAAAGTCAGCCGTAAGATCGGAGAGTACAAAAGGGACAACAATATCGCGATTCTCCAGGCTTCACGCTGGGACTCCATCCTTGATGAGATGATCCGCAAGGGAGCTGAGAACGGTCTTGACGAGAAGTTTATAACGGCCGTATTCAATGCGATACACGAGGCTTCCGTCAGGGTGCAGAATGAGATTCTTGAGAATCAGACTTCACTTTAGGGCGGATACCTTTTCTTTGAAAAGCGCGGTTTCCTCCTCGGTGAGGAAGCCGACTTTTATAGGAGCATAGAACATCTTTGCTTTCATACGCTCCGGAATGTCAGTCCTTCCGGAGATTCTCTGGCTGTCTTTTTCTGTGGTTGCGACCAGTGCTGTCGGGAACATTTCCGCAGCTTTTCCGATAAGACAGATGTCTTTGCCGCTGAATGAGTGGTGGTCTCCGAACTGGAAATGTTCCATTATACCGTACCTGTCGCCGAGATATGTGTACAGGGGAGCGTCATTTGCTATTCCGGTGAACAGTATAGCCCTGTGTGAGTGGACATATCTGTGGTCTCCTTCAGGGAAGACCGGTTCAAGCTCGTCATAGTTTACTGTGCTGAACAGAAGCATACCTTCGATTCCGAGATCCTTTTTCCATTTGTCCTTTGAACTTTCTTCCATATAGGCGGGACATTTGGTGACTATCACGATGTCCGCTTTCCTTATCCTTTCAGGAATGTCACGCAGACGTCCGATGGGCAGAAGATGATCGGTGTGAACGGGTCTGTTGTAGTCTACGAGCACGATTGACATAGACGGTTTCAATGCCCTGTGCTGGAATGCATCATCAAGAATTATTATGTCGGCTGCAGGTATTCTGTTGCCTTTGCTGCCGGTACTTTGTTTTGAAAGCATCTCACAGCCGTGGTTCCTGTCCTTGTCCACGGCAACGGTTATTTCCGGAAATTTCCTTTTGATCTGAAGAGGCTCGTCTCCATATCTGTCGGCTGTGCCGTCGGTTTCAACGATCAGGAAACCTTTGCTTTTTCTTTTATACCCCCTTGACAGTACCGCTATATGCTTCCCTTTCCAGGATGGGATTTCCTGAAGTATTCTTATGAGCATTTCTGTGTGCGGGGTCTTGCCTGTACCTCCTACAGTGATGTTTCCTACGCAGATTGTAGGGACCGGGCTTGATGAGCTTTTGAGTATTCCCTTGTCATAAAGCCTGTGCCTCAGACGCAGAGTCCAGTAATATGGTGCTAAAAGGAATTTGTCTACCATCTTCTTTGTAATATCAGTATGCAAATATAGCCAAAGTCGAGAGCAGAGGCAAAATTTATTTTGTTTACAGATTGTATATGTTGGAAGCCTCAGGAGCCGGTGATGAGCCCCAGCGGACAGCTATCGTATCAAGAGTGGAGAAAAGCTCGTCCGGATCGTTTTCAGTCACTAATTTCAGACGTGTCTCCTTGAAGTCCAGCAGCCCTTTGAAATAGCAGCTCAGGTGGCGGCGCATTTCAATGACGCCTATGTGCTCTCCTTTGATTTCCAGCGATTTCGCAAGATGCCTTTTTGCAAGTTCAACACGTTCGGTGACACTCATCGGGGGAAGGATCTCGCCGGTGTCAAGATAGTGGCGTATGTCCCTGAATATCCAGGGATGTCCATAGGTCGCACGGCCTATCATTATTCCGTCCACACCGTACTTGTCAAATGCCTCGGCGGCCTTTTCGGGAGAATTTATGTCACCGTTGCCGATGACCGGTATATGCATACGCGGATTCTCCTTGACTTTCCCGATCAGAGTCCAGTCCGCTTCTCCTGTGTACATCTGGCAGCGAGTTCGTCCGTGGATTGTCAGTGCCTTGATTCCGGTGTCCTGCAGCCTTTCCGCGAGTTCCACTATTATTTTTGAGTCCTCGTCCCATCCGAGGCGTGTCTTGACAGTGACAGGAATTCTGACGGCATCCACTACCATCCGTGTGATCTCGACCATCTTTTCCGGTTCGCGCATCATCCCGCTTCCTGCTCCGCGTCTTGCGATCTTGTTGACAGGGCATCCGAAATTGATGTCGATGATGTCCGCCCCGTGTCCTCCTGCTATTTCAGCTGCATTTTCAGCCATTTTTGCAGCATCAACCATCGCTTCCGGTATGTTCCCGTATATCTGGATGCCGATAGGGGCTTCATAGTCGTATGTGACAAGTTTTGCCAATGATTTCCTGGCATCGCGTATCAGCCCGTCGGAACTGACGAATTCGGTGTACATCATATCCGCACCGAACTCCTTGCAGATGAACCTGAATGATGCGTCGGTGACATCCTCCATAGGAGCGAGAAGGAGCGGCTTTTCGCCGAGATCTATATTTCCGATTTTCATATTGTCAAAACTTTTTTCCGGTGCCGGAATTGTAAATTTCGGCAAAAATACTATCAATTTTTCTTTTTCTTTCCGGAATGACATCTTTTTTGCGATAATGTAAATGCACGGGCAAAGAAAAATTAGTAGATTTGCAGTCTTTGATCTTGAAGCTGTCAGGGTTTTGACTGTAAAAATCCGAAACGGTTCCGAAAAGTGTTTTGAATAGAGAAACTAAGTATTGACTATGGCGAAAATATCGACAATAGGAATCCTCACCTCAGGTGGGGACGCTCCTGGAATGAATGCCGCAATCAGGGCCGTGACACGTGCGGCCATATATAACGGCTGGAAAGTAAAAGGAATATACAGAGGCTATGAAGGCCTGCAGAAGAATGATATCGAAGATTTTACCTCAGAGAGTGTCAGCGGTACCATCCAGCGCGGAGGCACTATCCTCAGGACTGCAAGAAGCCAGGATTTCATGACTCCTGAAGGAAGGGCGAAAGCATACGAGAACATAAAGGCCAACGGGATAGACGCTCTTATCGTGATAGGAGGAAACGGTTCCCTTGCCGGGGCGCAGGTGCTCGCTTCAGAATATGACATCCCTTGCGTGGGACTTCCCGGAACCATAGACAATGACCTGTACGGGACTGATACCACGATCGGCTATGATACTGCATTGAATACCATTATGGACTGTGTGGACAAAATCCGCGACACGGCCAATTCCCACAACCGCATTTTCTTTGTGGAGGTTATGGGGCGCGATGCTGGATTCCTTGCCCAGAACAGTGCGATCGCGACAGGTGCAGAAGCTGCCATCATTCCTGAGGACAAGACTGATGTCGACCAGCTCGCTTCGTTCATCGGGAGGGGAGTCCGCAAAAGCAAGAACAGCAGTATAGTGCTCGTTTCGGAAAGCAAGAAGGACGGCACCGGCGGGGCACAGTATTATGCGGACCGTCTTGTGCACGAGTATCCGGAGTTTGAGGCTCGTGTGACTATTCTCGGTCACCTCCAGCGCGGAGGAAGCCCTACTGCATCGGACCGTATTCTTGCAAGCCGTTTGGGTGTAGCTGCCATTGACGCCCTTAAGGACGGACAGCGCAACATTATGATAGGAATCAAAGATGACCAGATCGTATATGTTCCTTTCAACAAGGCGATCAGGATTGACAAGCCTATTGACAGGGAGCTTATCAACGTATTGAATGTATTGTCAATATAATATATTGGCCGAGCATTTCATGTTTTGAAAATTACGGAATTTTTTTCTGGACAATTCGGGAGGTTGCGATGATTAGAAAAATATGGCTTTTGGCATTGGTGTTATGTGCTGATGCGGTTGTTTGTCTCGGCAGGTACGAAGGACATTATTCTCTGACCCAGATTGACTACCGCGCCAGTCTTTCGCATAGTGCGGTCCTTTCTGTATTCCAGGACAGGTCAGGGCTTATGTGGTTCGGGACATACGACGGTCTCAACTGCTATGACGGCAACGAGATGACCGTGTTCCGTTCGGGGGATTCCAATACTTTGTCCAACAACGTCATACATTCCGTAAGCCAGGCGGATGACAACTGCCTCTGGCTGACCACATATCTCAATCTGGACAGATTCTCGATGGATACGTTCCGGACGGAAAAGGTATATGATTTTGTCGGTCCTTTCTCTGTACATTCCAACTCCCGTGGCGATACCTTCCTGGTCAACAGGGACAGTCTATATTACTACAACAGGTCCGCCGGGAAATTCTGCGGTCTGGGTGTAAAGTTCACAAACCCGAATTCTGATACAGGCAAAAGACTTTTCGTGGCGGAATCAGGTGAGCTGTGGTATTTTCCTGAGGACTCGCAGCGTGCAAGAATCTATTCTGTATCCTCATTTGACCAGGATTCATCTTCAGTCCGTCTTGGCGTTTCCCCATACGACTTCCATACTAAATATGTGGAGGAGATCTTTTACCAGAACGGCACTATGTGCTTTGTGGACAGGGACAAGGATCTTTATATGTACGATTTGGGGCAGCGTTCAAAAGTATATATAAGGAATATAGCGGACCTGAAGAAGGATTACGGGAAAATAGAGGGAATAGTATCTTTCTATAATGACATTTTTATCGGATTCATAGCCAACGGTCTTGTCAAGCTGTGTGCATCGGACAGATATGCTGTTGAGGATGTCGACAGGAACATCAGGGTATATTGCCTTTACAAGGACAACGAGCAGGGGATCCTGTGGGTTGGTACTGACGGCCGTGGGGCTGTCTCTTATGCTCATCAGACTTCTGTCGCCACCAGCCTGATGTTCAATCAGATTTCCAGCAATCTTTCACGTCAGGTGCGTTCGCTTATGACGGATGACAACGGTGACCTGTGGTTCGGGACAAAAGGTGACGGCATTGTCAGAGTCAAGTCATACGCTGATGCCGTTGAGGAGGGAGGACCGGTAAAGGCTGAAATCATTTTGCCGGACGCCCGTTTCAATGCTATGGAATATGTGAGAAAAAATCAGGAATTCCAGGTATTTTCACTTGTGGGTAGCAGATTCAGGGACGGTTTCTGGGCCGGTACGGGCGCGACTGGGCTTTTCTGGTATTCTTATTCCAAAGACAGCCTCTCCCGTGTCAAGGACGGGTCCGGTTCCGTGCCGTCGGAAATACATTCCATATTCGAGGAAAGCGACAGTGTCCTTTATGTGGCTACGGCGGACAACGGATTCCATAAGCTTCTGGTTTCGGAAGACAGTGCGGGGGACATTGTGATGGAAAGCAGGAAGACATATTCATTCTATAGCGGAGGCCGTGAGATAAATATGTTTTTCCCTCTGCTTGCCCAGGGAGATTCACTTCTGTGGCTCGGCAGCCGTGAAAGCGGTCTTGTCAGGTTTGACAGGAGGACAGAGGAATATCAGGTCATATCTTTGTCAGGAATGCTCCACCGTCCTGCGGATGACATACTCAGCATGTGCCTTTCAAAGGACGGAGGTCTGTATGTCGGGACGGCTTCCGGACTGGTTGATGTGGATTTCTCCGGAGGACAGATGAGCTTCAGCTATGTCGGCAGGGAACAGGGGCTGCCCAATGATATGATCCACGGTGTGATCGAGGACTCCAAAGGCTTCCTGTGGCTGAGCACGAATAAAGGACTTGTAAAATATAATCCGGTCAACGGCTCTCTGCATTCATTCTATTATACTGCAGGTGTATCTGTCGGGGAGTTCTGCGACGATGCATATTACAAGGCGCCTTCCGGGGAAATCTTTTTCGGAGGTGTCGGAGGTCTTCTGTGGCTCAACAATGACGCTGACTTTTCTCCGGCTATCAGCCGTGATGTCGTTTTGAGAGGGCTTGAGGTGGATGGCCGGCAGTTGAATCTTGCCGATTGCTCCAGACAGAGGAAAGGCCGCAGGGAAATTGTTCTGGGGGGGGGTACGCCGTTATCGTTTTCCATAATGTATGGAGTGCCGGATTTTGTTGCCGGCAGGGATATAGAATATTCTTATCTGCTTGAAGGCTTCGACAAGGAATGGTCGCTTTTCAACGGAAATACCAGGGCATCTTTCACGTCTGTCCCTGCAGGTAAATATGTTTTCCGGCTCAAATACAAGAAGGATATTTTTGACGTTGACTACAGGACGTTTGAAATACCTGTACGCATAGTTCCGAAGTGGTATTGGTCGGTACCGGCAAAGATATTCTATCTTTCTGTACTTGCAGCTGTGCTGCTGCTCTTCCTTATGCTTCTGCGCAGGAAATCCTTTGCAAAGGACAGAGGCTGCCGGACGGAGCGTGGTGACAGCGGGCTTGTGGACCGTCTTGCCGTAATATATCAGTGCTGTGACCGTCTGCGGGTCGAGGATATGTCCTATGGTGAGAGACTGCATACCGTTGGGCTCATAAGGGATACGATGAGCGGCATATTGTATGGAAGTGATGGTTCCGTCGCGCAGAAAACTATGTTCCCGTCCGAATATTTCGTGACAGGGACGGAGAAGATTTCAGATGTAGTGCGTGAGGTTGTCGCCGCTATGGCTTCCGAAGGGGCGGATGTTTCATCTGTAACGGTTTCAGTGCCGGACAGGATATCGTTTCCTGTATATAGGAATGCATTCCGCAGGATTGTGCATCTTTGTCTCCGTGAGCTTGTCTCGGTGAATGGGGCGGAGATAGAGATAATTGCCGACAGGGAGTCCGGGAAGTATCTGCGTCTCCTGTTCCTGAGCTCGGATGCTGATATGGACAAGCTCAGGATGAAAGTTTCGGCTATGTTCGGCAGGATGATGAAAGATACCGGTATCGGGGTTTCGGGAATTGACGATGATGATGTGCATAGCCTTGAGTTTCTGTTCCCTCCGGTTGTGGAGAATGCGGACAAGCCTGATCCGTCAAAGGGCAGGATTGTGTTTCTCGGGACTTCCTCCGACCTTACCTGGCTGATCAGCGATATGCTTGCCCCTTCATATCATCTGCAGACTGTAGAAAGTGCCGAGGAGGCTTTCCGTGCTGTGAAACATACTTCAGCTGCACTTCTTATGGTAAATATGCAGTGGTTTGAAGGCCGTGAACGTGAATTCCTGAATGAACTGTACAAGCATAAATCACTTGTGGCGCATACTTCCTTCCTTCCGATGTTTACCGCAGATACCGACAGGAGCGTATGCCGTGAGCTCATACTTGTGTCAGACGCATATATGATGCTGCCATACGATATTATGATGTTGAAGAATGTCGTCCACAAGGCTATATACGGTAAGGGTGACATTTCTCACGTATCGGTCGAGGATCTTGGCGGACTTGGGGGCAAGATGTTCTGCGTCAATGACGAGGAGACGGAGTTTGCGCGTAAGCTCCTTTCTGTGATTGACGGCAATCTTGACCGCAATGACCTCGGCACCGTCCTTCTTGCAGACAGGATGGCTATGAGTTCCAGCCGTCTTTACAGGAAGACAAAGAAGATTTTCGGTGTCCCTCCTGAGGCTCTGATAAAGAATTACAGGATGGAAAAGGCTGCCCGTCTGCTCAGGGACGACAGGCTTTCGATTACGGATGTCATAGCTGATGTTGGCATACAGAGCCGTTCTTATTTCTATAAGGAGTTTGCAAACCGCTTCGGGATGACCCCTAAAGATTACAAGGACAAGTTTTGCTCCAATTCGTCACAGTAATATATAACATTCTGATTATATTGTATTTATAATGTGCTCTCATCGCGCATTCTGTGCTCTTATCTGATACGCGTGATTTTGATTGTTGGGAGGAAGTAAAAGGTTTTGGTTTTTGCGTCCTTTGTTATCGGACATAAGTCCATACCAAATGTTATTAACTAAAACTAACAATCAAAAGCCATGAAATTATTTTCATCTAAACTGACGGTCAGACCGCTGTGTTGGCTTGTTTGTCTGTTGCTGTCGGCATTTTCATTGTCGGCGCAGTCAAGATCCGTGAACGGTCGTGTTTCTGACGAGAAAGGCGAATTCCTCATCGGAGTGACTGTACAGGAAAAAGGTACTTCCAATGGTGTTATGACAGACCCCAACGGACAGTACGTCCTGAATTTGACAACAAGCAATCCTGTCCTTGTGTTTTCCTGCATAGGATTCAAGACCCAGGAAATCGCAGTAGGAAAAGCATCCGTCATTGACGTAAACCTTGCAGAGGATGTATCCGAACTCGATGAAATCGTTATTGTAGGATATGGTACACAAAGAAAGATTTCCGTTGTCGGCTCGCAGTCCTCAATGAAGGTGGACGAAATCAAGATGCCTACGGCAAGCCTTTCATCTGCAGTGCAGGGACGTCTTGCCGGTGTCGTTTCAGTGCAGCGCACCGGAGAGCCGGGACACGATGAGTCTGATATCTGGATCCGCGGTATCTCCACTCTTGCCGGACAGAATTCAAAACCTCTGGTGCTTGTTGACGGTATCGAGCGAAGCTTCAACAATATCGACCCTGAGGATATCGAGTCATTTACAGTCCTTAAGGATGCGTCGGCTACTGCAGTATACGGTGTACGCGGTGCAAACGGTGTCATCATCATCAAGACAAAGCCTGGTAAGGTAGGCAAGCCGCAGTTCAGCGTCGACTATTATGAAAGTCTTATCACCCTTACCAAGACTCCTAAGCTTGCTGATGCCTACCAGTATATGGAGGCTGCGAATGAGGCCCATCTCAATACGAACGGCACTCTCCTCTATACTCCTCAATATATAGAGGCTACCAAGAAGGCCAACGGTGTCATCGCAAACGACGATCCTATAGCCTACAACCCTTATCTCTATCCTGCAGTCAACTGGGCTGACGAGATTTTCAACAAGGTCGGCAACAGCCGCAGGGTTAACCTCAGCGTCAGGGGCGGTGTGCCTAACGCTACCTATTATGTGTCGTTGACCTACTATAATGAAAGAGGTCTTACACGTACTACCCAGATGGAGAACTATAATGCGAATATGCGTTATGACAGGTACAACTATACGGCCAACCTCAACCTCCGTCCTACCCCTACCACTACGATCGACCTCGGATTCAGCGGATACCTTGCTTCAGGTAACTATCCTCAGCAGTCTACTGCCGCTCTTTTCGGTTCATCTATGTCAATAAACCCGGTATATCTTCCATTGATGATGCCGGACGGATCCGTGCCGGGAATCTCATCCAACGGAGACCTGAGAAACCCGTATGCGGATCTTGCCCGCAGAGGTTATACCAATGAGATAAACAACCAGCTGAATTCAAATATACGTGTTTCCCAGGACCTCGGTTTCTGGAACTGGAGCAAAGGTCTTTCCGCAAACGCCCTCCTGGCATTTGACGTGACCAACAGCCGTAACCTGTATTACAGCAAACGTGAGAGCACATATTACTTCAACGGAACCAAAGACCCTGTCACAGGACTCTGGAATGCCGACGTGTTCAACAATGACGGAAGCTACAATATCATCCGTACATACACAGGAAGCAACGAGCTCGGATTCAGTAAAAACCAGGGCTCTGCAAGAAGCACATATTTCGAGGCTTCGCTCAACTATGACCGTACCTGGGGCAAACATAATGTGACAGGCCTCTTCCTTTACAACCAGAAAGTATGGACCGCAAGCGATCCGGGAAACCTGATCGATTCGCTTCCTTACAAGCAGCAGGGCATAGCCGGAAGGGCTACATATTCGTATGCGGACCGCTATCTTGCCGAGGTGAATATGGGATACAACGGTTCTGAGAACTTTGACCCTGAAAACAGGTTCGGATTCTTCCCTGCAGGAGGTCTCGGATGGGTTGTTTCCAACGAGCCGTTCTGGAAAGGCAAATTCTCTGACGTCTTCTCATTCTTCAAGGTGCGTTATACTGTCGGTCTTGTAGGAACGGACTCAGTGACAGGACGCCGCTTTATGTATCAGGACCAGATGGGTTCCGCAAACGGTACTTATTTCGGTGATTCTGTAACCGGTGTAGGCGGTTGGGGATTCAACAAATACGGTTCGAATGTCGGATGGTCCACTTCTTTGAAGCAGAACCTCGGATTTGACCTCAAATTCTTCAAGGACAACCTTTCAGTATCCGTAGAGCTTTTCAAGGAGCACCGTACAGGTATCTTCCTTTCACGTGCTACCGTGCCTGACTATTCCGGATTCGTGGAGATGCCATACGCCAACCTCGGTATCGTGGACAATAAAGGTATTGACATAAACCTTGAATATAATGCAAGGCTGGGCAGAAAATCATTTGTTACGGTGCGCGGTAACCTCACCTACAATGAAGACACAATCGTCGAGAACGACCAGCCTGTACAGCCTTATCCTTGGCTTGAAGGACGTGGAACCAATGTCAACGGACGCTGGGGATATGTCGCTGAAGGCCTCTTCACAAGCGAAGACGATATCATCAATCATGCAAGACAGTTCGGAGAGGAGTATCCGGGACAGACATCACAGGTCGGTGACATCAAGTACAAGGACCTCAACGGTGACGGTGTGGTCGACAGCTATGACCAGTGCCTTATCGGACAGGGAGACGTTCCTAAGATGTACTATGGTTTCGGTGCAGATTTCCAGTTCGGACAGGTATCATTCGGATTCCTGTTTGCAGGAAACGCCTTTGCTGACAGATGCCTTGGTGGAGATGCCATACATCCTTTCTCAGACCAGTCAGGTGTTTCAAACCTTTATGGAAACATAGGTGACAGATGGTCTGCGGATGATCCTGAAAATCAGAATGTGTTCTACCCTCGTCTGCATTACGGATCGACTGCCAACAAGAACAATACTGTAACAAGTACATGGTGGCAGAAGGATGTCAGCTTCCTCAGACTCAAACAGCTGTCGGTATCCTATAATTTCCCTGCCAGACTTCTTGAAAAGACTTTCCTCAAAGAGGCGAGCGTATATGTGATGGGAACAAACCTTTTCACATTCTCCAAGTTCAAGCTGTGGGATCCTGAGCTTAACACCAATAACGGTTCTTCATATCCAAATGCACGTACCGTGTCTGTTGGACTTAGCTTTAAATTCTAAATCTGAAATCAATAGGATAAAATTATGAAAAGAATATTAATTATATGGACTTCTGCCCTGCTGATGGTCTTTGGAGCGGCTTCCTGCGAAAAGTTCTTCGATCCGATTCCCGGCGAGCAGTATGATCTTGAAAATACATTTACCGACAGGCTGAAGACAGAGCAGTTTCTCAACAATGTCTACAGCTATGTCCCTGATGAGACTGACGAGCGCGACTCGAAGAGTATCTGGACAGCAGGTTCCATAGAAGGTGACATCACCTGGAGCGGAAACTTTGCCACTGACTGGGCCCTTGGTACGGTATATCCTTCCAACGGTACTGTAAACTGGTGGTATATCGAATATTACAAAGGTATTTCAAAGGCAAGTACATTCATCACCAATGTTGACAGGTGCCTTGAGGCCAGCGCAAGCGACAGAAAATACTGGAAGGCTCAGGCAAGGGCTTTGAGGGCTTTGTACTACTTTCTTATTTTCCGTTCGTATGGTCCGAGTCCGGTGCTTGGAGAAGAGGCCATTCCTTTGGACACACCTCTTTCCGACCTTCTGAAGGAGCGCAGCACCGTGGATGAGGTAATCAACTTCATTGCCGATGAATTCGACAAGGCTGCGGCTGATCTTCCTGCAAAATATTCCGGCTCGAACCTCGGACGTATCGACAGGGCTACCTGCAAGGCGTACAAGGCCAAAGCTCTTCTTTATGCTGCAAGTCCTCTTTTCAACTGCAACGAGATGTACGCTGATGTACGCAACCCTGAAAGCGGTATCCAGCTTTTCCCTCAGGACAAGTCACATGAGTCCGCA
>Ga0073906_1001352_pt1 | contig 38367 bp, 35 predicted proteins | sample Inofromicrocosms_FD_65485 | JGI IMG/M metagenome (GOLD analysis project Ga0073906, IMG submission 65485) | Mouse cecum microbial communities from Vienna, Austria - Inoculum for glucosamine and mucus D2O microcosms | ecosystem: Host-associated > Mammals > Digestive system > Large intestine >...
CATGGTTCTGCAGAAAGCATTCTTCCCCATAGGACCACCCTTTTAAGATCAAAGCATCCCGCACCCGGATACAGACCCGTTCGATCAGCAGCATTTTCCCCGCAGAATCCTGAACATCCGACAGCCGCATCATTTTTTTCAAATCCTCCACCACACTTTCCCATTCCGCAAACTCCTCCGCCCCGCGAAATACCCATTTATAAAACGGCATATATGTTCTATTCAGCAGATAAACTGCCCCCAATGCCGCCGTTACAAACCGGCCGGCACAAAGTCCTGCCGTCTCATACATCCCGCGGCGTATACATCTCCCATAGTTATACTGTCCTGCCTGTCCCATCACAGCGCACTTTGCGGCCAGCTTTTTTCTGAGCACATCCTCCGGATAAAATCCCAGCAGCTTCCGGCGGATTTTTGTAAACTCCCCCAAAGGATCACAAAATACTTCACCATTCACTGCCATTGCCAAAAATCTTTCCGGAATGCAAAACCACTCCATATTGGTCTCCGGAGCATCCGCCCTGCCGATCAGGTCCCGGTAAAAGGACTCAATCGAATGGACCCCAATCCTGTTTCCGCGCTCCAAAGCACAGTCGGAAATTCCATACCCCTCAAAAAAGGACGGCAGCAATTCATAGGACCGCTGCAGATTTTCTCCTGTTACAGATTCATACCGCTCCGGAATCCAGATACAAAACCCGGGACCAAAATCATGATCCCGGGAATATGCGTCATCAAATCCAAAGCATTCCGAACCCGAACCCGCCAGACCGGCCGCAATGATTCCTGTATACTGCTGATACTCCTTTTCCAGCATCGGCCTTCCATATGTCTCAAAATATCTCCTTGACAGCTCAAGTCCTTTCATATCCCTGTTCCTTCTCTATTTTTTCCGCCTCTTTCTGATAGCATTCCCCGTTCTTTAAATCCCCCAGCTCCCGGCAGCAGACAGCCAGATTTCTCAGGCAGGAAGCATAAGAAAGGTTTTTCCCAAAATGGTCCTCGATCAGCGGAAGGGAATCCTCATAGCACAAACGCGCCTTTTCCCATTGTCCGGACAAGGAAAGCGTCTGCCCTTTTGCGGAAAGCAGAACCGCATAGTGCATTGGATTCGGAAATGCCAGCTTTGAGAATGCAGCTTCCGCCTGGGCAATATGTTCCTCCGCTTTTTCAAATTCTCGTTTCGCCGTGTAAATCTGAGCCAGAAGCGTATTTGTCACTCCCAGCTCATCCTCATTGTTCGGAAGGCCGCTGATCCATGCAAACGCAGCTTCAGCACTTTCCATCGCCCTGTCATATTGCTTTTCTTTCAAATACAGGGCTGCCCGGTTATTCTGCAGCGCCGCAGACCGATAATCCCGGATCTGCCGCGATTCATAGATCTCTGTAGCCTGATCGAATTCGAAAGCTGCTTTTCTGTTCTCGCCTGCCGCCGCATATAACGTGGCCAGGTTCATATGGATGGTGGCCTCCTGCTCCGAACCTTTCATCCCCAGCAAAAAAGCAGTCTCCAGGGAATTTTGAAATGCTTCGATCCCCTCTTTGTATTTTGCGCAGACACGAAGGAATCCTCCCAGTTCGTTCCAAAGTGCCAGGGCAGAAGCCAACTCCCCTTCCCGGACCGCGTCTTGAATCCCGGAACGTAAGAACGCCTCCGCTTCCCCGTATTTTTCGTTTGCAAATAACCGGTCTAATTCCTCATACATTGTCCGCAGATCCATCTGTTTCCCTTCTTCTCATTACGAAAATTCCACAATCATGCAGTCAGTACACTTGCATATTCACCGTTATCCTCAATCGCCGCAATCCGCTGCATGCAAATTTATCCTTCGCAATCTACATCTGTTATTTCACGGCATTTCCTAATAGACCGCATATCCTCCGCATCCCTTCTTCCAATACGGACCGGGGACACGCCACATTCAGACGGATATATGTATCCGAATTTTGGACAAACATATTTCCCCCTTCCAGAAGCACTCCTGCTTTTTCTGCAAAAAGCAGTGGAAGATCCTCCTCCTTGTCGACATAAGCTCCGATATCCACCCAACCAAGATATGTAGCGTCCGGAATCCGAAATACCACCTCCGGTAAATGCTCCGCCAAATAACTGCGCACAAATTCAAAATTGGCATCCAGATAGGTTCTCAGCTCCATCAGCCAGTCATATCCACCTTGATAAGCCCCCATCGCTCCGGCTAGAGAAAGCGGATTTTCATCAAAATTATGCCATTTCAGCCAGCATTTCCGAATCTCTTCATTGGGGATGATGATATTGGAAAACTGCAGCCCGGCCGTATTGAAGGTCTTGCTCGGCGCCATACAGGTAATGATCCGGTCACTGTCCGGATACATCTTTGCGAGCGGGATATGGGTCCGCCCGGTTCGGATCAGGTCGCAGTGGATCTCATCGGAAATGATCATCACATCATTTTCAAAACAGATTTCCGCCACCCGGCGCAGCTCTTCCTCTGTCCAGATCCGTCCTGACGGATTATGGGGATTGCAGAATATAAACAGTCTGACCGCCGGATCCTCCGCTTTTTTCCGAAAATCTTCGAAATCGATTTCATAATATCCGTCCTGCTTCCGGTTCAGCAAGTCCGAGCACACATATCCCACTCCATTGTGCTCTGCGGCATATTTAAAATAGGCATAGGAGGGCGTCATCATCAGTACCTTATCCTCTGGCCCGCAGATATATCCGGTCAGTTCATATAACGCCGGAATCACCCCATGAGAGGTATACAGATCTTTCTGAGGAAATGTCCACCCGTAGAGTTTTCTGGTCCAGTCCGAAAATATCCGATAATACTCGTCTCCGAAAATCCTTGTATATCCGAAAATTTTCCGGTCCAGCCTTTCCCGTATTGCGTCCGTAATACACTCCGGCGCCGCGAACTCCATATCCGCAATCCACATGCGGATAAACTCCTCATCCGCAAAGGGAAATTTCATCGTTTCATCTGTGTGAAAAATATACTGTCTGAATCCATCCGTGTTCATGCAGTTTGTATGTTTCCGGTCAATGATTTCATCAAAATTATATTTCATGATCGATACTCCTTCAGTCGATACGGATATGCTCTATTTTTTCAGAGCCATCACCTTCCTGTATAATTGAATAAAATCTTCCTTTGTCGTCATCCTTGCGTTGTTCGGCCGGTCACCGCCCAGCATGGCATCATCGGCAAGTCCCTCCAGACTTTCCTCTGTAACCCCGAATGACTCCAGAGGCCGGATCGGCATATCCTCCAGCAGCTCATATACACACCGTACTCCTGCTTTTGCGGCCTCCCTTACGGACATTCCATAGATATCTTCGCCGAAAAAGCCGGCAATCTCCGCATAGCGCTCCGGCCACGCGCCCATGTTAAATTCCATGACTACCGGCAGACACAGTGCATTGGCCACACCATGGGGAACCTGATACTGTGCTCCCAGCGGATGCGCCATACAATGAGAGATTCCCAGACTGGCGCTGGTAAATGCATAACCGGCCAGCATGGCTCCCATCATCATATCATATCTTGCGTCATGGTCGATATCGCCCCGATACACTGCCGGCCGGATCGCATGGGCAATGAGCTTGATCGCCTGTACGGCCAGTGCGTCCGATATCGGTTCCGTACACCGGGAGGTATAGGCTTCAATGGCATGGGTCAGTGCATCCATTCCGGTTGCCGCAGTGATACCTGCCGGAAGCGACCAAGTCAGCTCCGGATCGCAGATTGCCAGGGCCGGCATGATCCCGGTTCCTCCGATAGGCATCTTCCATGCCCGCTGCCGGTCCGCAATCACCGCAAACGGCGTACATTCACTTCCGGTTCCCGCTGCCGTAGGAATGGCCGCAACAGGAAGCGGTGCTTTGGTAAATTTATCGCATCCCTGATAATCCCGGATGCTGCCTCCGTTCGTAACAAGGATCGCGGCTGCTTTGGCCGGATCCATGGAGCTGCCGCCTCCAAGTCCGATCAATACGTCGGAATCCCTTGCAAGGGCGGCAATTTTTTCTACGGTTTCTACCGAAGAATCCGGTTCGCACTCGTCATAGACATCCAGTATGATCCCGGCGTCTTCCACGGATCGGATGATCCGCTCTGCAATACCGAATTTTACAAGCCCTTGATCGGTCACGAGAGTCGCCTTTTTGACTCCCAGCTTTTTTAATTCCTCCCCGGTTCTTTTAGAAGCTCCATTCCCAAAAAGAACCGCGCCGGAAGGCGCCCATGAAAAAACTGATTTTTTATCTTTAAACACGCTGTAATCCAGCGGTAGCTGCGCAACTGGCCGAAACATCTGAAAAACCTCCTCCTTTAAGCTTCAATGCCTTCCTTTTGATCTTTGGATTTTACCATCACATACCTTGCTACGATCACAGCAAAAACGATGGCCCCGGAGTAGCCGCAATAGGTCATGATAAATCCAAGCAGCTGCTGATACGGTACGAAAAGACATACAAAATATGTAACCACGCCGAATCCGACAACTGTCAATTTGTAGTTCCTTGATTTGTCATCTTTGATAAAAAAGCTGACCGTATTCCATAGGGATGGACAGATCGTGGAATAGATCGCCAAAATAATGATCACGGCAAACAGCGTCCCTACGGATCCCATAATATTCGAAGCCAGTGCCAGGTTCGGAATCGCGACTGTGGAAGCTTCCTCAATATTTCCAAGGTGGTTCAGTCCCATGAGTACGGATACGATTGAAATAAAAAACGCACCTGTAAAAAGAACCAGCTTAAACGGCGTAAACTTATATTCCCGGTTCTGATATGCCATGGTCGCGACAAAATTGGAAACCAGTAGAAGGGAACAGCCTCCGAAGGACAGGCCTGCCGTCAGCCAGTGGTTCGTCCCCCTTGTGATCGAAACCGCGCCGCTGTCTAAAAGCGCCATTCCCTCCGGAATCCGCGGGAAAAATGTGAATGCGGAGATCAGTCCGACGATCAGGGTAAAACACACAATGACCGGCCCGATAAAACCAATGATATCGACAACACGGTTCAGACCAAAGATTGCGGTTGCCACAGATGCCGCTACCATGATCGCAATCGCGATCGGCATGGCCAGCCCCCACTGCTGGTTAAATGTTGACGCGCCGCCGGAGCACATGAAAATATAACAGCATGCAACAAACAGCCATGCGAATATTTCAAATAATTTTCCCCAGAATTTTCCCGCATAAAACGTGGTTACCTCTTTCAGGTCCGTCAGGCCCCTGGTCCGCCCGGCATACGCATACGCCACATATGTGGCATACATCATGATAAAGTTGATCAAGCCTACGCCGACAGCCATATAGCCGTATCCCGAAAAGTATTGGATCGTCTCCTGTCCGGACGCAAATCCGGAACCAATCAGAAACGCCAAAAGCGCTCCCGCCAGTTTAAAAAATGTCATTCCGCTCATATTCTTTTTATCCATAAAACCCTCCTTCAATTTATCTGATCTGTATTCCTCGCCTAATTCTCTTTTTGATAACCCTTTCGTTATGGAACAAGTCATTTCCCGATTACTGTACTGACCTGCGGCCGTGCAGCATAGTACACGGCCCGTTCTAAATCCTATGATCAGCAGCAGCTTGTATGCTCTGTACGTCCGATGATATTTTCCTGCACTCTCGGATCCAGCTCCACGAAGAATGCGGAGTATCCCGCCACCCGGACCATCAGATTCTTATATTGTTCCGGATGTTCCTGGGCATCGCGCAGGGTTTTCGTATCCACCACATTGATCTGCACATGCTGTCCGCCCGCTTCACAGTACCCTTTTACAAATGCTTCCAGCATCTCCAGGCCTTTCTCCCCCTTTGCAACCGCAGGGTCGAATTTATGATTCACCAGAACGCCCTTCGGAACCATCACCGTGTCCATCTTTCCAATGGAATTGCCCACTGCGGTCGGGCCGTTCCGGTCCATGCCGTTGGAAGGCGAAGCATTGTTGGCAAGAGGCTCTCCGTCCTTTCGTCCGTCCGGCGTTGCTCCTACAACTCGTCCCTGCCAGATATTGTAAGTCTGATTCAAAAGGATCAGTTCATACTGTCCGAACCTTGAATCCTGATGAGCCCGGTTTTCCTCCGCGCAGAAGGTTACAACCTGACGGCAGTAATCATCAACCAGATCTTCATCATTTCCAAAATGCACATATTTATTCAGAAGCATCTGATGCCACTCTTCATGATCTTCATAATTATGATCCAGAATGTCCGTCAGTTGGGGAAGCGTCAAAAGCTTCTGTCGGAATACCACCTGGTCGATTGCTGCCAGAGAATCCGCCGCATTTGCCACACCGCTGATAAAGGTACCGGTGCTGCTGTATTTCGCGCCGTTCTTTTGAAGGATACGTCCTTTTTCAATGCATCCGTCCACCAGGGTTGACGCAAATACAGTGGGGCAGATCTGGGAATGCAGCGCGGAACAGATCCCATATGCCTGCAGATGGTAGTCAATGATGTATGCAAGCTGCTCCTTATAAGCCTTCATGAACTTGCCCATGCTGTCCATCTCTTCCATAGAACCGGTCTTTGGCCCGAACTGCCGTCCGGTTTTTGGATCCAGCCCGTTGTGCATGGTCAGTTCCAATACCTTCAGGATATTGATGAATCCGGCTACCGGGCGAAAATCCGTTTTTCCCGGCACCTGTGCCTCTACGCAGCCCTCTATCGCATAGTCGCGCGCCTCCCGAATATCGTTGCATCCGTTGGCCAGTACACGTGGGATATTGATATCGTCATTGAAGAATGCCGGCTGTCCAAGGCCTTTCTGGGTCAGCTTCAATGCTCTTCTAAATGTCTCCTCATCAATTTTTTTGTTGTAGCGGAAGGAGATCGCAGGCTGGGTCGTCTGTGCGCCGTCCGCAGCTTCCAGGAACAGGTAGGTGAGACGGTTGCATGCATTTTTTCCCTCAGAATTGATTCCTCCGATCGTGATGTTTGTCCACATCGGGAATCCTGCATATGCCTCAGCCTCAATATGGTCGCGCAGCTCAAAAATCTCTGTCCATTTGATGAGCATGCACTCAATCATCTCAACCACTTCATCTTCCGTCACGATCCCGCTGTCAATGTCGTGCTTGAAATACGGGTACATAAACTGGTCAAAACGGCCTACGGAATGATTGTGCCCCGCATTCTCGATCTGATAGATGAGATGGATGAACCAGAAAAACTGCATTGCTTCATAAAATGTTCTCGGCGGAAGCTCCGGGATGTGCTCACAGGTTTCCGCAATGCGGATGAGCTCCGCTTTTCGTGTTTCATTCTGTTCTTCTTCTGCCATTTCGCGCGCCAAATCCGCATAACGATGAGCAAATTTGATCGCTGCATTTAATGTAATGAGCATCCCCTCCCAGGTATCCTTCTGCTCCTGCGTCATGAAATCATAGTGCTCAATGTGATCCAGCTTGTCCTGGATCTCTTCCATCATCTTCCGGAAGCCTTTTTCAAAAATCACGCCGTACTGCGGCATATGGCTCGCAGTGGAAACGATACGGGAACCGATGGTAATCAGTCCGTCCAGAGATGCCTGTTTCATGTCCTCCGGAAGCCGGCTGTCGATCACTTCCCGGAAGCCGTGTCCCTTCCACTCCGTACAGATTTTGATCAGCTCTTCTTTGTCCTCCGGCTTCACCCAGCACATGTTATCCGTAGACCGGGTGTCAAAGGTATCGATATCCTCCAGGATCCAGTTTGCCCCCCACTCCGGATATGCCGGAACTGAGCGGTACCTCTCCCCATGGTCTCCCACGAAAATAGACTCCGGATTGATAAAGATGGTCATATTCTCCAGCAGGTACTCCAAAAGGTGTGCCTTCCTGGAAACCGGTGATTCTACGGACGGAATACGGTAGAACTCCGTGACCAGCCTCGCCCTTTCCACGGAAATAGACGGGTGCGTGTTCCGAAGCCGTGCTTTTAAAAATTCGACTTTCTTGCTGCTCATAATGCTGCCTCCTTTTATTTTTTATAAAACCCCCTGTTTTAGCGGGATGGTTTTCAAAATCCATCTACTCATCGGCACTGTTCTCACTATTGTAAAAACACTTTTTTCCAATCGGCAGAAGTACTTCATTGGCCGCATCTACCAGATGCAGCATGTGATCTTTCCCAGGTTCCTCCACATCCTCCAGCTGATACTGCCTGCCCAGGATCTTGTATTTATTGATCCCCAGCTTATGATAGGCCAGAAGCTCATACCGTCTGACGTTCGCGCACTGTGCGGCAAATGCCGCCGTAGCTCTGATATTTTCCTCCGAATCATTCCAGCCGGGAACCACGGGCGTGCGTACACAGATTTCTTTGCCGTGTCCGCTGATCCGTTTCAGATTTTCCAGAATATGTACATTGGACTGTCCTGTAATTTTCCGGTGCATCTTACTGTCCATATGCTTGATATCAAAATAAATAAAATCAATATAGTCCAGGCAGGACGCAAATTTTTCATAATTGCCGCAGCCGCATGTTTCGATGGCAACATGGATTTTATAGTCCTTGCACTTCCTGCAGACCTCCAGCAAAAACTCCGGCTGCATCAGCGCCTCTCCTCCGGAAAATGTAACGCCTCCTCCGGAATGCTCAAAATAAAAATGATCCTGATAGATTCGGCGGAACAATTCATCTACCGTATATTCCTGTCCGAACTTCTTTCTCGCCTCTGTCGGGCACAACTGCGCGCACAGTCCGCATGCGGCGCATTTCAATCTGTCATACTTCATAACCCCCTTTTCATCCAGGCTCACTGCGCCGGAGGGACATTGTTTCAGACAAAAGCCGCATCCCATGCAGTTCACCGGATTCAGTGAAATCTCCGGCGCAAAGGAAATCCCTTCCGGATTTGCGCACCACAGACATCGCAGACCGCAGCCTTTCAAAAATACGGTGGTCCGCATTCCCCTCCCGTCTCGGATCGAACATTTTTGGATATTAAATATCCTGCCGGTCAGTTCCTTCATAGATATCCTCCTGCGTAATAAATTATTATCAGTTCTTCGTATGTTTCTTATGTCAATCGCACTTCACCCTGCATTGATTTTGCTTATTTTTTGCATTAACACAATCAAATTTCTGATTATTCAGCAAATATTTTTCGAATTAACTGTTATTAATTCAAGCATATCAGCAAATGCGCAAATCGTCTAACAAATAAAATTCATAGAAATATTAATCATCCTCATACATAATTCTGATAAAAAAATATTATGATATAGATAGCGCGAGGTATGCGGCTGTGAATTGTAACTATGGAATACCAAGGAATCAGATTCAGGAATTGACTGTCCTGGATACAAAGGAGGAGCTTATGGATACTGTAAAATACGAAATCTTTCTCAAAGTCCTGGAATGCCGTAATTTTTCGAAAGCAGCGGAAGAGCTCGGATATACCCAGTCCGCTGTCAGCCATTCGGTCTCCAATCTGGAAAAAACCTTTGGCTTTAAACTGCTGAATCGGGAAAATAATAACATCAGCCTCACCAGAGCCGGAATTGATGTACTTCCATACATCCGTAATATCGTAGATGCCCAGAACGCCCTGGATTTCAGCCTTGCTTCCTATCATGACCCGGGGGCCGGTACGCTCTGCATTGCTACGATCCCCAGCCTGGCGATCCACTATTTTCCAGATCTTCTGTCTGCTTTTAAACAGCAATATCCGCAAATACATATTGTTGTGATTGATGGAAATTATGAAGAAATTGAAGAAATGCTGGTTGGCGGAAGAGTCGATTTCGGAATTACTTCCATCACGCCGTCTCTTCCCTTCAAAACGATTGTTTTCTTTCGAGAGGATTTGTGCGCTGTTCTTTCCTGCAGCCATCCCCTTGCAGAAAGAGAAACCATTTCCCTGCGCGACCTGGAGTTGGATTCTTTTATCATGCCTGGAGAAGGGCCGAATCATCAGGTAGGGCAGCTCATTCAAAAATATCATTTGAACTATAATATCAACTATTCTGTCTCTGATGACAACCTGACTGTGTCTATGGTCGCGCGAAATCTGGGAGTCAGTATTCTTCCTGAAATGTCATTTAAGGATTATCTGAATCTTCCGATTATTTCCAAAAAAATCATAGAAGAGCCTTTCCGAGAGCTTGGAATCATTTACAATGACCTCAATTCCATTTCTCCGATCAGTAAGACCTTTATCAAGTTTACACAGAATTATATGGAGGTGATGAAGCATGGATGACATGATGCATTATTACAAAACTCTGGTTCCATTTCTGGGAACCGCGCTTGGGGAACATTGCGAGGTTGCTCTTTTAGACTGCCGGATCCAGAAGATCGTTGCAATCACGAACGGGCATATCAGCGGGCGCGGTATCGGCGCGCCTATGACAGATCTGGCGGAACGGATGATCAAAAATGAAGAATGGAAATCCAGGGATTTTATTGCAAATTATTCCGGGTACACGGCGGATCAAAAGCTGCTGAAATCTTCCACTTATTTCATCAAATCCGAAAGCACACTGTTCGGCATGCTCTGTATCAATATGGACACCTCTTGTTTTCAGCTGATCAGCGATACGGCTCTTCTGTTGGGCGGACTTGTCCGCAGCAGCGCCAGGCTGGAGGGAAACGGAAATACGAACAGCGAGACCTTTCAGGACAACGTGACAAAGACGATCAATCAGGTTCTCCACAGCCTGTATCAGGAAAGGATTCCAGAGCATTTTACAAGGGATGACCGTATTTTGATCCTTTCCATGCTTCAGGAGAAAAAACTGTTTTTAGTAAAGGGCGCCGTCCACCGTATCGCTGATGTCCTCAGCTGCAGCGTGCCTACCATATATCGGGAACTGGCTCTTCTCAAGGAAAAATAAAGCCTCTGTTTATCAGCTCGTAAACTCAGAAAAAATCCTGTATCTCCTGATTCTGATATGATATAAAATATCTTAAGAAGATACGAATATGATTTTTAAAATCTGATATTTGGGACGAGAATAACATACAATAGCTTACGAGGTGATAAACAAGATGTATGAAGATTTTTTTGCCGATCGGATGGCCTCACTGCGAATGAAAAGGAGTGTGTCTGCACGTGAAATGAGCCTTACCATCGGTCAGAACGAAAGCTATATCAATCGCATTGAGAATAAGCAAACCTTTCCATCTATGCAGGCTTTCTTTTACATATGTGAATATTTTCAAATCACTCCAAAAGACTTTTTTAACTCTGATAATCCAAATCCTGCCAAGATCAACGACATCATCAATATACTTTATACGCTGGATGATGAACAGCTTGAAATTATATTCAATGTCGCAAAAGGCCTGTCCCACGGAAAGGAGGAGCATGTAAAATAATCAATCCTGAAAGCACATGCCTGTATCCGGGAAACCTGCCGCCTGCAGGTTTTCCGGATTATTTGGCGTGCAGATTTTTCTTCAAGATCCGCGGCCCGGACGGCAGTTTATATTTCCTGAGTCCCGGCAATGTCTGCAGGAACCGCAAATTCCATTTTTGTATCTTTTTTCACGGTATCTCCCATCAGGTCTTCGATATATTGAAAATATCCGTTATTCCCCCTTGCCTTCGTCCACAATTCGATGGATTTTTCCAGACGCAGCAGACACTTGACCGGTTCCTCATAATAGGCCTCCATGGCTTCCCCGGAATCAAGATCACTGCCCTCCAAAGCCTCCCTGATCTCCGGATTCGTAAATGGATCGAAACTCATCAGAAGGCCATGGGCCAATGCCTGATTTTCTTCTGACAAAAACGCGCCCAGATCGTAATTGATCTCTCTCAGGTAGCCGTCGATGGTCAGAAGGCAGATATGGATCGCCTCAACGGTGCGCCTGCCATCTCTCTTTTCTTCTTCACGGTGAAGCTTTAACAGGTTTGACTCCATGCAGAACAGAGAAATGGAATGTTCCTCTTCCTCTCCCTTTTTGATCGAACCGAATTTCTGCGCCATCCTGCCGCTGATCCTGTCAAAGTCATATCTCTTTATCTTTTTTTCCATTGCTGTGCTCCTTCTTTTTATGAAATATTCTCTTTTTTCAATGGTTGTTTTTTCAACAGACAGTGTAACATTTTCCGGGGCATCAATCAAGAGATTTTATCAGCAGATTTGACAGTTACATGTCACTCCCTGACCAATCACCACGCTGATTGGTCAGGAGGATACACATAAAAGCTGGTATTCAGGCCGTCCATTGCCGCAGACAATTTAAAATGACGGCCTGAGTTACTGTGCACGCCTGGTCAAGGTGTGACCAGTAACATTTGACAATCTATCAGGGATGCTATATGATGGTAACGAAAAACAGAGCAGACGGTTCATTGCGCTGATGCACAGGCCACTGGTACAGCATTGCGTAGTTAATGGTAAAAAATGTACCTGAGTGAACGGAAAGGAATGATTAAACTTATGAAATTAACAGTGGAACTAAAAGAAAACAGTTATCCGATCTATATTGAAAATGGTATTTTAAAACATGCAGTAAGCTATATTTCCCAGGTTTTCAGCGGCCGGCGGGTCATGATCATTTCCGATGACCAGGTCTATCCGCTATACGGCGAAGCCTTGAAGGGCACGCTCTCTTCCTTCGAGTGCCACACCCTGATCCTTCCCCACGGGGAGCAGACCAAGAACTTCCAGACGCTGCCCCGGGTCTATTCGGCCCTTCTGGAGGCGAAAATCTCCCGCAGCGATCTGGTCATTGCCCTGGGCGGCGGGGTCATCGGCGACCTTGCCGGATTTGCGGCTGCCACATTCCTTCGGGGCGTCAGGCTGGTGCAGATCCCTACTTCCCTGCTGGCGCAGGTGGACTCCTCCGTGGGCGGAAAGACAGCCGTGGATCTTCCCCAAGGGAAAAATCTGGTGGGCGCGTTCTATCATCCGAAGCTGGTACTCATCGACCCGGATGTGCTGAACACCCTGCCGGAGCGTTTTATCCACGACGGCATGGGGGAGGTGATCAAATACGGCTGCATCAAGGATTCCTCTTTGTTCGAGACTCTGAAAAAGCACCGCTCCTTTGAAAGCCTGAAGAGCGAGCTTGCGTCTGTTATCTGCCGCTGTGTAGATATCAAGCGGATGGTCGTAGAAAAGGACCAGTTTGATACCGGAGAACGGATGCTGCTGAATTTCGGACACACCCTTGCCCATACAATTGAACAGTATTTTCACTATGGCCGGGAGAGCCACGGCGAGGCTGTTGCCATCGGCATGTACCAGATCACCCGGCTTGCCGAAGAAAAAGGGCTGACTCCTGCCGGGTGCGGGGACTCCATCCGGGAGGTGCTGGAAGCTTACGGGCTGCCCTGTGCGTGCAATGTTGCGCTCCCCGAGCTGACGGCAGCCATTGGATTCGACAAGAAGAATCTGAACAATCATCTGAATGTAGTCCTGCTTCATGAGATTGGGGACAGCTATGTGTATCCGACAGATGCGGGATTTTTTGACGGAGACTTTTCTGTATAGGTAATCTCCTGCATCCGCAAGAAAGACAGGAGGCTCTCTAGGGCCTCCTGCCGCACAGGTGGAAATTTTTTCATAGAAAATGGGCTGTTAGAAAAGCCAAACCGCTTATTCTTCAAAATCGTTCCCCTGATACCGCTCCGATAACATATGCATGGTATCCTTTGTCTCCTCATACAGCTTCCCATATATCTTTTTCAGCGGCTGGTATACTCGATGTGTCTCCGCGTCCGGTATGAAGGTCTGTCCGCTCTTGATATAGTTTTCCAGATCGCCGTAGTCTTTGATATGGCCCGTGCCGATGGCTGCGATCATGGCATCCCCGTAAGACGCGCCGATTGTGACTTCCGCCGTTTTTACGGTTTTTCCCGTGATATCCGCAATGATCTGAAGCCAGGTCGGATTCTTGGTTCCGCCGCCTGCACACAGGAAATTCCGGATCTCAAGCCCGTGCTCTTCCATGATGTCGATATGCTGCGCAATGGAATATCCGACTCCTTCCAAAGCCGCACGGTTGATGTGGTCTCTCGTGTGATGAAGCAGAGGCCCAAAAATCATTCCCCTTGCCTGAGAGTCATTGATCGGAGTTCGCTCACCTGCAAAATACGGAAGTACCATGATCCCATCTGATCCCGCTGGAATCCCAGCCGCTTTTTTTGCCATCATCGCATATGCATTTTCCCCTGTTTCCGCTTCATTTACATCGGAATACATCGTATCACGGATCCATTTTGTAAGGGAGCCCGCCGCATTGGTTCCCCCGTCTACACAGAATGTCCCCGGAATCAGAAAATCCTCCGACCAGATCCGATTGTCTTCTACCAGTCTGTCAGAGCAATACATAATATAGCAGGTAGACCCGATCTGCACCATCAGATCTCCCGGCTTCAGTACTCCGGTACTGATGGCTTCCGCACCTGAGTCATCCGTCCCTGTCACAACCGGCGTTCCTGCCGCAAGCCCGGTTTCCGCCGCCGCCTTCTCCGTAACAAACCCGACGGTTTCGGCTGTTTCACGTCCCTCGGCCAATTGGTCTCCCCGGCAGTACAGTTCCCTTGACAGTTCTTCGTCGATGGACAGATCCTGTCTGTAGCATGGTCCAAAGGAGGAAATTGCAAGGTAGCGGTCGATGACGTATTGATCCGTCAGCTTTGCGGTCAGGTAGGAGGACGCAGTCAGAAATTTGTATGTCTTTGCATAGATTTCCGGCTCGTTATTTTTGATCCAGAGAATCTTAGGCATACAGTCTGAGGAGCACAGCTCGTGTCCCAGAAGCTGCCGGGTCCGTTCTTCCCCGTAATATTCCGTAATCGATTCCATTTCTTTCACGGCACGCGCGTCAATTCCATACAGGATTGCCTTCCGAAGCGGCCTGCAGTTTTCATCCACCGGCACCACATCCGCACTGAGGGCACTGGCTCCGACCCCTTTGATCTCCTCCTTTGCAATGCCGGATTTCTGGATCAACTCTTTTGAAATCCTGCAAAAGTCTCCCCACCATACCGCTTCCGCATCGTGCTCAAAATATCCTGGCTTTGGATTTTCCAAACCATGAGACGCAGATGCGGTCTGTATGATCCGACATTCCCCGTCAATCAAAACTCCCTTGCTCTCGTTGGTTCCTATATCAATACCCATAAAATATTTTTTTTCCATCGTGTTCTCTCCTCTCTCACTGCCCGTAATTGCCGTAATCCATACTTTCCATCCGGATCTGTTCTTCTGTCAGCAGCTTCACGCTTCCGACAGCCCGCGCCGCCAGATAAGTTTTTGCCCCTTCCTCCAGATAAACCACGGTTTCCAGAGCTTCAAACAAGGTCTTTCCAAATCCGATCACTCCGTGATTCCCAAGAATGACAGCCTGGCTCTTTCCGCAGCAGGCAACGGCCTGGATCCCCATCCCCTCATCCGAAGATATGGTAAACGGGGTGACCGGGACATCCCCCTGTGCCGTATCCGCGATCCCTGTCGTACAGGCCGGCAGTTTTTCCTCTACCAGCCCTACCGCCGTCGCATAAGGCTGGTGAGTATGGATCACGGCATTTACTTCCGGCTTTTCCCGGAAGATGTATAGAAGCGCATCCAGGTCTGAGGTTGGCCGCCGCCTTCCTGTTATCACTGTTTTATCCGCACGGATATGCACGATATCTTCCGGCTCCATTGACTCATACAGCATTCCAGAGGGCGTCGCTAAAAACGTTCCGTCTGGAAGACGCACGCTGATATTTCCTCCTGTCAATGTGATCAAACCGTACCGCAGCATTTCCAATGCAGTCCGGATAATCTCCCTTTTTTCCTCTTCATACATCTTCAATCCCTCTCCATCTCTCTTTTTAAAAAAGCAATCGCTTCCGTAAGAACGTTTTCATATTCCGGGTTCGTCTGGTTCCAAAGCTCTACCACCAGTGGGCCATGAAACCGGATTTCTTTCAGGACTTGAAAAATCCCGTCAAAGTCCAGCTTTCCCTGCCCGAATGGAAGATACACATCATCCGGCGCTTCCCTTACATGGACTGCCGTTATATGTCCTTTTCCTTTACGAAGTTCCTCCTGTACCCGGCATCCTGTCATATACAGGTTGGCAACATCCGGATATACGCTCAGCCATGGGGAATCAATCCAGCGGACCAGCTCCATGGCCTTCTCAACGGATGTCACATATTTTTCCACGTTTTCAACAGACAGCATAATTCCGGCCCCGGCTGCCATATCCACACTTTTCTGTAAATTTTCGTCAAACCGCTTTGCCGTATCCTCCGTATGAGGTTCATAAAAAACGTCATATCCGGCCATCTGGATCACGGGAATCCCCAGGTCATATGCCAGTCCGATCGCCTGCTTCATCATCACCATTGCCCTTTTTTCAATCTCCGGATCCGCACTCCCCATCGGATATTTTCGATGCCCGCTGAAGCAGATGGAAAAGAGCCGGATCCCGGCATGAGAAGCCGCCCGAAGCACCCGGTTCCTTTTATCTTTATTCCACTCCAGACGGGACATACGCATGTCACTCTCGTCCACACTGATCTCGAACAGATCAAATCCGAGCCTAGAAGCGTTGTCAAGCATCCATTCCAGTTTCTTCACATACAAAGCCTTTTCATAGATTCCAATCGGATATACTGACATCAGACCTCCCCCGCGGAAAATACCGCCCTTCCCATGATCGCCGCGTCTACCCCCAGCTCCTCCAGTTCCTGAAGCATCTCCATTTTGATTCCGCCGTCCGTCCAGATCTCTGCGGACGTGCCTTCCAAAATCCTTTTCAGCTGCCTGATCTTGGCATAGGTATACGGCTTGAATGCAAGCCTGGGATCCCCAGCTTCCCCTGTCTGCAGCAGCACATAGTCAATCATTGTCGCATAGGGGATCACGTCATCCGCCCTCGTCTTATAATTCAATGCTATCCCTGCTTTTCCACGTCTTCTATGGATCAGCTCAATACATTGGGACGGATATTTTGTGGATTCCAGATGAATCGCGATCTTCCGGACTTTGCATTTCATAAGCGGTTCTACATATTTCAGCGGATCTGTTACCATCAAGTGCGCATCCATCTCACAGGATGTCACTTTCGCAAGCTGCTCCACCAATCCCATCCCAAATGTAATATCCGGACTGAAATTTCCATCCTCAATATCCAGATGGACGGCGCCGTACTTCTCTGCCTTTTTGATCTCATCCCCTACGCACAGCAGATTCGCCGATGCAATAGAGGGAATGATCTTTATCATATCTCCCCCTCCCCGCCATAAAAGAAATCCAATGCCTTCAATGCTCTTTCAAATCTTTCGTACTTTTTACGGTAAATCTCTTTTCTTTCCCCATCCGGCCGGTAAACCTTCCTGATGTTCACCATCGCTTTCGACGCCTCTTCGAGTCCCTTATATTTTCCTGCCGCAATGGCGGCGCACATGGCAGCGCCCAGCGCGCCCGGTTCCAAAGCTTCGGATACCTCTACCGGAATCTGCAGCATATCCGCAGCCATTTGGGCCCACACCTCTGACCTTGCGATCCCGCCGGATAATTTAACTCTGGAAAAAGTCCTCCCGCATGCTTTCAGCCTTTTGATATGCAGCAGAGCCGAAAAGAGCACGCCTTCATAAACCGCGCGAAGCATATGCTCTCTTTTATTCACACTTTTCAGATTGAAAAATGCCGCCTCCGCGTCCGGATTGGTGGACGACGCATACAAGTAGGGAATAAAGATCACGTCACTGTCTTCCGGCCGGACGCTGTCAACCGCCCGATTGCACTCTTCATAAATCGCAGCCCTGTCCGAAGCAGTTCTGCCGGCTTCCAGAAAATTTTCCACAAACCACTCGAAATTGCTTGCGGATGTGGGGCTTGATTCTTCCATAATAAAATAATCCGGGTGGAAGGATCTTGCAATGGAATTGGCGCCTTCGATCAGTTCCTTTGTCAGCACTTCATTGATGGACCAGGTTCCCGCCACCATACACAGTGTATCATCATCCAGAATCCCGCTCCCCAGCGCACACGCATTGACATCATAGCAGGAGCCTGCCACCGGAGTTCCTTCCACCAACCCGGTAACCGCCGCCGCTTCTTTCGTTACCCTCCCGGAAATTTCAAAAATGCCGGTATGCTCCGGCATCAGGGATTGATACGCTTCCAGTCCCAATGCCTTAAAAATCCTTTCATCAAATGTGTTGCTGTGGATGTCCATAAGGCCGCTGCAGGTAGCTTCCGTCAGTTCATAGCATCTTCTTCCGGTTAATTTCATTCGAATATAGTCCTTTATGGAAAAAACCGATGCCGCCTGATCCAATACATCCGGTTTATTTTCTTTCATCCACACCATGAGAACGGCAGTCTGCGCCTCCCAGAATTCCTGATATGTAAAGGGATAGATCTGTCCCTCAACGCCTTCCTCCCTCAGTCTCTGGCAAAGCGCTCCTGCCCTGCTGTCACTGGACACGATGGCAGGATACACGGGTTCGCCGTCGGCATCTACCAGGCAGATTCCGTTCCCATATCCTGTAATTCCTATTCCCACGATATCTTTTGCGGAAATTCCGGCCTTTTTGATCACTTTTCGAATCAGTCCGGCATTGCATTCCCAAATGGTCTGCATGTCTCTTTCTACCCATCCCTTATGAGGCTCCGATACCGGAACCCGCTCTCCCGCAGATGCAATCTCCTCCCCATGGAGATGAAAGATCACACATTTTGTATTGGTTCCGCCGTTATCGATTCCCATTACATATTGTCCCATTTCTCCTCCTCTCTATATCCACCAATATTTTATTTAATAATACCATTAAACATTATTGTTGTCAATTTATATTTATTATTTAGAATATAACATCTTATTTCTTGATTATACTTGTTTTTTTATTATTTTTCAATTTACTGGTTGCCTTTTTGTCTTATAAATGGTATTATTTTAATATGAATTGGTTGATATGGTATTATTAAAACTATATGTCAACTTCTCTTTTTTGATTCACATCATTTCATTTTCAGGAGGTAACTGTTATGTCATGGAGAAAAAAAATGTTTGGTTATGAAAAACCTGTGATCGCATTACTGCACTTGAATGCTTTTCCCGGAGATCCTTTATTTAAAAAAGGAGACAGCATGAAAAAAGCAGTGGAAGACGCAAGAAAAGATCTGCACGCACTGCAGGACGGCGGTGTAGACGGAATTCTTTTTTCCAATGAATTCAGCCTTCCTTACCAGACCCATGTGGACTTTATCGCGCCGGCAGCCATGGCCCGTATCATCGGTGAGCTGATGCCGGAGATCCGAGTGCCTTTTGGCATCGACTGTGAATCCGATCCTATGGCGGCAGTGGACCTTGCCGCAGCCGTAGACGCCAATTTCATCCGCGGCCTGTTTACAGGGGCCTATGTCGGGGACGGCGGTTTTACGGTTCCGGATGTGGCAGCCGTACTGCGCAGAAAAAAGGCCCTGGGGCTGGATGACTGCAGGCTTCTTTACTTTTTAAACAATGAATCGGATGAGTATGTGGCGCCAAGAGATGTGATCTCCATCGCAAAATCCATACTTTTCTGCGCAAGGCCGGACGCTTACTGCCTCATGGGATTCCATGCCGGGCAAGAAGCAGATTCCAATTCCATCATGGAGATCCGCAGGGCTGTACCGGATGTCCCGGTGTTCTCCGGAACCGGCTGCAAGGCACATAATATCATCCAAAAACTGGAAGCCTCGGACGGGGCATGTGTGGGGACTACGTTTAAGGTGGACGGAAAGTTTGATAATCACATTGACCCGGAACGTGTCAAAGAGTTCATGGCGCAGGTTGCCGTTTTCCGCAGAGAGCATCCGGACATCGCATAATACAGAGCTATATTAAAAAGGTGTGCGTCCTGACGCACACCCGCACTCTTTATAGAAGAAACAAGCGCTGCAGAACAGGTGGTCTTCCTGTTTTGCAGCGCTCTCATGATCTTTTATTCTATAAACAATTCTCTTTGCCGTTTTATTCATTTTAGTCGAAAGCTTACATCAATCGACAGCTTCTGGTGATTGATCACGCTCTTCGTATACTCTACGGCTCTCTGGTACTGATCATACGTCCTGTCATCCGTGACAAAAGCAATTCCGTTTTCTTCTATTTTCAAGATCGCCGCTTCCGGGTTGGATATCTCCGCAAAAGTAAATTTTTCATCGATTCTGCGGACCTCGATCCCGTTCTGCTTTAACACGCCATACAGAGAATGCATTTCAAAATCCACGGTCTCGATCTCCGGCACCAGTGAGGAAACCACATAGGAATCCATCAATGCGATCGGTTCTCCATTCCCGGATCTCAGCCGAAGTATTCGGAAAATCTCGGTATCCTCCTCCACCTCCAGAAGAGCCGCATATTTTCTCCCCGCTTTTCTGGATTCCGTATACAGAACCCTGGTGGAAGGCTCCATCCCGCTGCTCAGGATCATCTGCTCCAAGTCGTCCAGCATCTCAACCTGATACGGGATCTGCGGCTTTGCGATATACGTTCCCTTTCCCTGCATGCAGTTCAGGATTCCCTCTTCGCTCAGAAGGGCAATCGCCTTCCGAAGCGTCTTTCTGTCCACGCCGTAGTTTTCCGCCATCTGCCTCTCTGCGGGAAGCCTGCTTCCATAGGGGATCTCCCCGCTCTTGATCTTGCTGCGGATATCCTCGCTGATCCGCACATACAAAGGTTCATTCATCATTCTTCCCCGCCCTCTTCAGCCGTCAGCTCTGCGATGTATTGGATCCGATCCACGCTGGACACGGATATCAGATATTCCACAGGAGTCTTCTCCTGATAGAGCAGATGCTTTTCTACCGCAACGGGCGCGTTTTCTTTGATTCCAAGCCATTCGCTTTCTTCAAAATCCGCCTTTCCGATACTGATATGGATGTCCTTTTTCGTCAGGCTGCCTTTCAGCTCCTTATTATAGAAGGAATACATGGTCTTTTCCTCCAGCTGTCCAAAATCAACAGCCTTTAAATAAAAAACCGGAATGTATGAGGTTTCGATCGAAATCCTGGCCTGATCCGCCATCCGGATCCTTTTGATCTGATATACCTCGCTTCTTGGCTGCAATTTCAATTTAATATTTACACTTCCGCCCGCAATCTGCTTTTGGATCCCGATCAGCTTGTACGCATCCTGGGGCGCCGCTTCGATTTCCATTAAGTTTCTGACGATCCGCTCTTCCGCAAGATATGTGCCCTTTCCCTGGGTATTCGTCAGCCTTCCTGCCTCGCACAGCTTTTTTACCGCCTGCCGCAGTGTCACGCGGCTGACGCACAGCTGCTCACAAAATTCCCTCTCCGGGGGCAGCCTGTCCCCGGGGCCTAATCGGTTTTCATAAATGTAATCCTCTATTTTCTCTACCAGTCTGGAATTCACCAGATTCGCATATTTACTAATTCTAACTCGCCTGCCTTCTGTATGTCATAATGGTTTGCTGTTTTATCCATCATAACATAAATCTTCCGGACATCCAACAAAAGTTTTCCATCTGTACGGTTGGATGCTCTTTGAGCATCCAACCCACCTCATTCATTCGTAAAATCCGTGGTTACAGTTCGCAGACCGTGAACTGTAACCAGCCATGCGTCACGGTCAGATCAGCTTATAATGCCTTAATCCATGAAATACCCCTTCTTCCTCCAGAGTGCCTGTTACATATGCGGCCTTTTCTTTCACGGATTCCACAGCCTGCCCCATTGCAATCCCCGCATCCACGGCCTGGAACATCGGGATATCGTTCTGGCTGTCCCCGATCGCATAGGATACCAGGCCTTGATATTCCGGACGATCCAGTACCTCACGGATCGCATTGGCCTTATCCACTCCCCGGATCTGTGTCTGGGAGGTATATGCATTGTACTCAATGACCTCCGAATGCTTTTCCAGCACCTTCCTGCAGTCCTCATATTCCGCCCTGTCCGCATATTCCGAATCAATACTTGCGATCTCCGCGCATACTCCGTTTTGGAACAGATCTTCTACTTTCCATATTACGCCCGTTTCCCTCTCCACCGGCTTCATATAGCCGGTCCGAAGCACTTCCTCCGCGCCCAGGAGCAACGCCGCGATCTTATGCTCAAGCAGAACCCTCACACTCTCCAGCAGCTCCTCCTCCGAAAGAGCCACATGGCGTACTTTCTTCCCGCGGATCTGAATTTCCGCCCCCATGCAGCTGATCACACCCTCGAATCCCAGCTCATGGATCTCCTTCGGAATATCCGGATTTCCACGGCCGGTACACAAAAACGCGACATGCCCATTCTCATGCAGCTTTGCAAATGCCTCCCGCACCTTCCCGGTAGGAACCGCTTCATATTCACACAGTGTTCCGTCAATGTCAAAAAAAATGATTGCTTTTTCCTTTTTCTCCATATTCCCTTTCCTTCCATACGTAAAAAGATGCTTTCCGACAAGCTTCCACATCACCTGAGTCTATAGAAGCGAAAGGACATCTACAATCGTTTTTTGCAGATGCCCTTACACTCACGAAAGCTGCGTTGACAGCTTGATCCTGCTGCTGTTTGTATATGTCCTGGTGTACTCTATAACCTTCTGGTCCTGATCCCTGGTAATATCCGAAACTGAAAAGACAGACTCTCCTTCCTGGATTCCCAGATATTTTGCCTCGACCGCAGAAACCTCCACGGCATCAATCCGCTCCTCCACAAAAGCAGGCACGTGTCCGTGCTTGGTATACATATCATATAAGGAATACACTTCAAAATCGATATTTGCAAAATCAGGAATGATCCCTTGCTTGACATATGTGATCTCCAATGCCAGCGGTTCTCCCTTGGCAAAACGCTGGCGTATCATCTTCCATACAGGCTCCGCCCGGCCGATCTCCATCATCTTTCCCAGCCGGTAACCGGCCTGCTCTTCCGATACGGAGATGACCTTTGCGGTGCTCTCAATCCCCTGCTGTTCCAAAAGCCCTCCGAATCCGCTGATCTTCCGCATGGAGTAATTGATATCTGGGCTGTTCACAAACGTTCCCTTCCCTTTGATCCGGGTCAGCAATCCCTCTTCTACCAGGATATTCAATGCTTTTCTGATGGTCTTCCTGTCCATCTCATAAGTCGTTTCCAGTTCTCTCTCCGGCGGAAACATCTCCCCATATTGATATTCATTGTTCAATATCATATTCCTGATCTCGTCGCTCAGCTGTATGTATCGTGGTTTCTTCATGCCTATCTCCTCAATCCTCGGAAACATCTCCGCCTGTACGGTTGGAAATATTTTACCATAGATTGATTTGGATTTCAAAGAATTTTCCTACATTTCCACACAGTCAACCGTCCTCAGCCAATCCACTGCTTTCGCGACTGCCGCATCCGGATTGTCAAAATACATCTGGTTATTGATTTCCATGGTAATGGATTTCTGATAATCATGCGCCGCAAATGTCCTGAGGTACTCCTTCAAAGGATTCTCACCGTCTCCCGGACAGAGATGCCCTGTGGGGAAGCCGTCCGCCAGATGTGCGTGATGCAGTTTATCCCCGAACATATTATAAAAGTATTCTACATCCTCCCCCGCTGCCGTGGCTGCCACGCAGTCAATACAGGCGGTCAGGGACGGGCAGTTCACGTCCTCAATCATTTTTTTCAGCATCGCCGTGTTATAGCAGAGGTTGGATTCATATTTCTGGAGCTGTTCCATCACCATCTTCACACCGATTTTTTCCGCATATTCACAGAGCTCCCGCATGGATTCGATAGAACGCTGATACGCCGCGTCCGCATCCTCGTCGAACATGCAGTATCCCATCTGCATAAAGTAATAGCCTGCGCCGAACTCTTTCGTGTCCTCCAGATATCTCTTGACGATCTCCATGGAATTTTTGCGTACATAGGGATTGGAGGATGCAATATTGATGGGATACAGACAGATCTGTTCTGCCGTAAATACAGACATCTCCAGCCCTCTGTCTTCCATCATCTGGCGGATATCCGAAACTCGTTTCTGCCGTTTCGCAAGTGGGGTATCGAACGCGCAATAATGCGTCGCGCCGCCCCAGAAATCAATATAGCGCAGTCCGTTGGATGCCAGGGAATCCATTGCGTATTCCAAACTATACTGCTGATACAATACGCTCATTACGCCAAACTGTTCCAATTTTATTTTCTTCATGACCGTTCCTCCTCCATGTGAGACTTCATATACTCTAAGCTACCTGCATGAACCCCATGCGGATCTTCCGCATATTCTTCCATCAGAAGTTCCATCGAAACCGATCCTTCATAGTGATATTTTTCCAATACCGAAATCTGCCCGGCAAGGTTTACATTCCCTTCGCCCCAGGCAAGCTGATCACAGTCCTCTACCGCGTCCGCAAGCTGTACGTGGCCGATCTTATCACCGAAGGCTTCAAAATACGTCTCCAGAGTATCCCCCGCATATCCTAAGATACTCGAATTTACACAAACCTCCAGATTGTCTGCTCCCACTTCTCTCAGCATCCGTTCCGCTGTCTTGCAGTCTGTCATCAGATCCGATACAAAGGCGGATACCGGAGACATCAGAAGGGTAACCCCATATTCCTCCGCAATTTCGCAGAGCTGTTTTACGGATTCCCTTGCATACATCCACCCTTGTGAATGAGGATGGTCCATAAATGCTTTTCCGGGATAGATCACGACTTTCCTGCAGTCAAACGCATTTGCATTTTCAATATAAAACCGGAGCTGACGGATGCTCTCCTCTCTTAAAAACGAATTGACGGCAGCTATATTGATCGGAAGGAAATTCTGTTCCGGCATGATGACCGGTACCGAGATCCCTGCCGCTTTGATCTGCTCTGCCAGCTCCCGCGTCGGAAATTCCTCCGCCTCAAAGCTGGTAAAATGGGGATGGCACCCGCACAGTTCGATATTCTTAAGCCCGAGCTTTTTTACGGATTCCAGGAAATAGCCGAAGCTCCATCTTCTGTAGTTAAAGTTACTGATCGCAATTCTTTCTAAAATTTTTTCAGACATATTTGTCCTCCTCTCTATTCTCCAATGACTGTCACGGTAACGGTTCTTTCCTGAGGCCCGTCAAATTCCGCAAGATAGACCTCCTGGGCGGATCCCATCAGCACCTTGCCTTCAACGACCGGAAAGCTCGCATGATTCCCGGTCACCATCGCTTTCAGATGCCCGGTCGGATTGCCTGCCATGGCGCCATAGCTGTCCAGGAACCTGGCATGATAGTAAAAGCCATCCTCCGGAAATACCTTTCTAAGCCAGCCCAGAATGTCATCCTCCAGGCATTCCAAGCATTCATTTACCGTGATCCCGGTTGTCGTATGCTTAGTGATCACATGCACGATCCCGTTTTGGATCCCACTTCGCTCCGTGATCCGGCAGACTTCTTTTCCGAGCGGGCGCAGCTCATTATAGGCTTGGGTAATGTATGTAATTTCTTCCATTTTTACCATTTTAAGCACCTCCATTTAGAAACCGCAGCGCATTTTCTCCCAAGATCAGCTCCTTCGTGGATTCCCGTATATCCATCTCCCGAATGGCGCGGATCATACGGAGCATCTCCAACCTGGGTTCGTCAGAGCCGAACATGACCTGATGCCTGAGACTCCTGTCAATCCAATGGGGACCAATATCCACGCCGAGACTTTGCGCATAGAATTCTTTCGGGTTATCAAAGTACAGCATCGCCGTATCCGTATAAATGTTGCGGTATTTCAGCATCAGCATACAGGTCTCCTTTACCCAGGGCCATCCAAAATGCGCCAGGCAGATCCGAAGCTTCGGAAATCTGTATGCTGTTTCTTCAAAACGCAGCGGATGCGCGTATTTGGTCAGGGTTCCAGGTTCCATGGATACTCCGGCATGGAACAGGATGGGCTTGTTATATCTCACACACATCTCATAGATCGGATCCATGGCCTCATCATCCGGATAAAACCTTTGCTTAGAAGGATGCAGCTTCAATCCGGAAAGCCTCTGCTCGGTAAAGGCACGTTCCAGAACTTCCAGCGCATCCTCCCTGTGCGGGTCTACACTGGCAAATCCACAGAACCAGTCCGGATTCTCTTTTACAAGCTCCGCGACCTCTTCATTGGTTCCCACACCTCCCCCCTCCGTTGTTTTCAGATCCAACGGCAGAAGGAACAGTCGGTCGATTTCCGCACACCTGCACAGATTCTTCCACGCTTCTATCTCAATCTCATCCGTTTTGTACAGTCCCATCACATCCTGCCGAAATTTTAATTCCGATTCCGTCAAGGCACCTGTCTGAGCCAAAAATCCCGGATGTACATGCACGTCTATTACCATACTCTCTTACCTCCTGTATATCATCGCAATCGGCAGCCCTAAGCTCCAGCGGTACCTGCTGAGAACAAACCGGAACAGGGTGCGGCGCATCCATCAATCCACCCACGGGCCGAATACCGACACAACGCCTGCCGCCACCTTTGCCCCCTGCTCCTGGCATTTGGGAATATCCCATCCCTTTAGGATGCCGTTCATGAATCCTGCCATATAAGAATCTCCTGCTCCGATGGTATTGACAAGCTCCGCCTCCTGTATTCCGCACTCATAATACGTCTTACCGTCATACGCCACACTGCCCTTGTCTCCGAAGGTTCCCACTGCGATCCTGGCCCCTTTTTCTACCATGTCTTTTAAAAACCGATCGGTTTCTTCCGTACGTTCCTCAAAGGAAAAGAACGGATAATCCACATATGCGATCGTCTGTTCCACCATAGGATCCTGGTATTCCGTCGCGTAATCAAAGCAAATCTTTGCTCCCTTGTCATGGATTTCTTTCAGATGCATATGCGCGTTTCCCCAGAACGCGGAATGAACCAGGTCACAGGAGGCCGCAAAATCAATATCCTCCTTTGTAAACACCACATGCTCCATGACACCTTCCACATAATCAAGGTAGATCCGGTCCAGCCCTTTCAGATCCATATAGGAAATCGCGGTCTTTCCTTCCGCCACCTGAAAATGTGACAGATCAATCCCCTGCTCTTCCAGAGTCTTTCTCATTAATGTTCCGTACTCATCATTTCCTGTCGTACTGATCACAGCCGTGTCGATTCCAAGCTTCTGCATATTTACCGCAAAATCCACCGCATTTCCCGTTGCATAAAAACGGTCCAGCTTTTCATACAGATCAATACAATTATCGCCGATTGCCGCTACTTTCATGGTTCTTTTCTCCTCCTCGCCCTACATATTCTGATATACGATGTTTCCGTTACAGATCGTCATAGATACCTTTGCCTCTTTTAACTCCTCCGGTTCCATTTCAAACAGATTCTGATCGATCACCGCAAGATCCGCCAACTTTCCCGGCTCCAGTGTCCCAAGCACGTCTTCTTTAAAGTTTGCGTACTGTCCTTCTCTGGTCCAGGCCTTCAGGATCTGATCGACCGTCAATGCACATTCCCTGTTCACGCCGCCTTCCGGTCTTCCGTCGGGGAAGGTCCGGTTCACGGTCAGATATGCAGATAACGGGATGTCCGGAACGGTCAGCGGAAGGTCCGTACCGCAGACTGCATGGACTCCGTTTTCAAGCATCCTCTGATACGGCCAGTAGTTCCGGATTCCTTTTTCCCCTACACAGTCATAACCATAGAATTCCTCATAGTCTCCGAGGCAGTCCAGGATCTGCACATAGTTGCACGCAGTAATCCCAAGCTCTGCCATCCGCTGTAAGTCCTCCGTCCGCACCATCTCCAGATCGGTGATGATATGTCTGGAATCCCGCGCTCCATTGACCTTGCGGCATTTTTCGAAAATGTCAATGGTCCTTCGCGCCGCGCCGTCTCCTTCTGCGTGCAGGGCGCACCGAAGTCCCAGGGCATCCGCCCTGATCGTCATTTCTTCCAGTGCCTGGTAATCAATCTCCTGTTCCCCATGGCTTCCGGGCAGATTACAATATTCATCGATCACATCCGCATTGTTGGAAGCGATCTCCCCGTCAACCATTACGTTATAGCCCATGAACTGGATGAAGTCCCCGGTAAAAAGCTCCTGGCACTCCTTTGCGTAGGAATAATCCATGTCATACCCTACCGGCTGTGAAACCAGGTTGACCCGGTGCTTCAGATTCCCTTCCTTTTCCATCCGGCTTAAGAGTTTTGTAAATCCGGAATATCGGTCAAATCCGATCTCTTTGATGGAGGTCACTCCCCGGCTGGCCAGAAGATCGCTGAATTTCTCATATTCCTGTAAAATAAATTCCTCCTCTCTCAGATATTCGTCAAAGACCCTCCAGCATACTTCCGCATATACTTCGCGCTCATCGAATCCATATTTTTCCCTTGCTGCCTGATTCATCATGCAGCCGTCCCGGCTTTCCGCAAAACCGATCACCGCCGTATCACCAAAGTTGAGCAGCGCCTCGTCCATATCCTCTTCGCTTTCCAAAACCTCTTCCGGGAGTCCATGCCCAAACACGCTCCTTCCCTTGGGCAGCTGCTTTGCATACTGCGCCAGAATTTCGGCCGCGTCCTTCTTCGAGCCTGCGCCGGAAAGATCGGCCCCAAGATGGGACCATACAAATCCGGTAAAAAACACATGGTTGTCTACGAACCCGGGACAGACGAGCTGGTCTCCCAGCTCATATACGATCGTGTCCTTGCCCCGGAGTTTGAGTGCTTCTTCCTTTGTCGTTACTGCCGTGATTTTATGATCCGTGATCACAACGGCTCCTGATACCGGCCGGTCTTTCATGCCCGTGAAAATATGATTAGATATCAAGATTTTTGATGTATTTTTATCCATTTATCTCATTTTCTCCTTATTTTTCCCTGTTTTTGGGTACAAAAAAAGCGCTGATTAAATCTGCCGGTTTCACAGTTTAAAAAGCGGCTTCTCCATGTCAGTTTTCTTCCCTGTTCAATTTAGAATATAAATCCTGCTGCCAGGTACATGACTGCGGAGATCACAAACGCCGCAATGCTGTATGGCATCATGGAAATGTTATGGTTGTAAAGATCCACCCCGGTGGCCGCCGCATTGCAGAGTCCCGCGTCCGACGCAAAGCTGCAGTTGCTTCCAAACAGACCCGCGCAGAACATGGCCGCAAGGCAGATATACGGGTTTGCTCCTGTTGCCTCCGCCAGGGCGATGATCGCCGGCGCTACCATGATATATAATGTCCAGTTAAAGGTAACCAGAAATTCCGTTGCGCTGAACAGAACGAAGATCAGCACCGGCAATAAGGACGGATTCAGGATCCCTCCCACTGCCCCAACAACAAACTCGGTAAATCCAAGCTCTGATACCATATTGGACATGGTAAATCCTACTACCAGAAGGAAGGTCATCTCCATCATACTGTTAAATCCTTCCACCAAAATACTGAACAGACGGTCTGGCGTGAATACCTTCTGCACCGCAAATAAAACCCCTGTGATAAAAATTGCTGCCGTAAGTCCAATCTGCATATCAAAGTCAAAGTAAATACACAACCCGATCATGGACACAATCGGAACAATGAATGAAACCAGATTGATCCCTTCTCCCGGTTCCACAATTTCCTCCGCCTCATCTTCACTGCCGCCGTCTCTTGGCGGAATGGTCGAACCGCCCGCTTCTACCCGTTCGTAGGCTTTTTTCATTAGTCCGATCTTAGGCATCTTTCCGATACAGAACAAAAATCCGAAAAGCAGGCTCACAAAACAGTAGAACAAAAAGGGCATACATTTCATATATGCGGCAACGCCTCCGCCCGACTCCGCAAATCCGTTTGTCTCCAAAAGAGTTGCTCCAAAGACGACCCAGGAACCGATCGGGATTATGGAGGACGTATGAACAGCGCTGGAGCGGATCACATAAGCAGTTGCCTCCCGCGGGATCCTGTACTGGTCTGTTACCGGCGAAAGCGCCGCGCCTGTTACAAAGGCGCAAAGGTAGTCATCTACGGACAGCAGCCAGCTCATGGCCCAGGTAAGAAGCAGGGCTGCCTTGGAGCTCCTGGCCTTTGTCGCCACTTTTCTCGCAAAATAGGTCGCGGCCCCGCTCATTTTTAACGCAGTGATCAAAACACCCAGAAGCAGGAATACAATGATCAGGTACGCATTATCCGGATTCGTAATCTGCTCCTTCACTTTTTCACACCAGACCGTGAGCAGCTCCCACTTGAACTTAATAAACACGGCTAATACGCTGGCCCACAGGAATCCTTCGATCACCCCTTTGGTCAGGAGGATGAAGAAAAAGATAAACAGCGGAGGCATCATGGACCATGCGCCGTAATCCTCTGCGCCTACCGGCGCAAAAAGCGCCGCTGCCGCCATGCAGGCCAGAAATATCATGTATCCAACTAATTTACGGTTGATCTTCATCTGTCAGTCCTCCATTTCACGGGCATATCCAAACGCGCCCTCTCTCAGGCAGTTCTGTGCGGAAAATTTTGCCGCCGTATGGAATGCCGTATCGATCATCTGATTTGTCAGCGGGTTCTTTTTGGTCCAGCCTTCCTTCAAAAGAGTACATACGAATGAGGTGAAAAAGGAATCCCCGGCACCCATCGTATCCACAGCCTCTACCAGCTCTACGATCCCGGTATAGTACGTTTCACCGTCAAACAGGATCTGTCCATCCGTGCCTTTGGTGGTCAGAATGTATTTTGTTCCCATGTCATATACTTTCTTCTGCAGCACATGGATTTCCTCCTGATCCATTCCTTCGCAGGAAAACAGCGCCATATCAATGTAAGGGCAGATCTGTTCCAGGTAAGGATCCTCCTTAAATTCCGGTTCTACGGAAAAATCAAAGGTTACGAGCCCTTTGAGCTCTTTTAATTTTGCGATCTCACTTTCCACGGCAGCATAGCATCCGCTGTGGACCAGGTCAAATGTATCCAGATAACGCAGATCCTTTTCCGTCAGAAGCGGAGGCGCCGCTTTCGTCTCTCTCAGATCGTCCGCAATAAATACGCGGTCCCCTTCTACCAGGTTCACATCGCACCGTTCCGTAGTTGCCCCGAACTCCCTGCGGCATCCGGTCAGGCCGATCCCCATCTCTTTCATAGAATCTATGATGTGATCCGCTTCCCTGTCATCCGCAAAATTCAGAAGCAATGACGCGTCCAAGCCGCTTTCCTTTGCATATACCGCGAAGTTCACGGCATTTCCCCCCGGAAACATGATCTTCTTATTGACATAACGATCCACCACATTATCCCCATATCCAATAACTTTCATTTTTCTTTCCGTTCCTTTCTTTTCCTGAAATCTTCTTTTTCCTTCTCTGCCTCATATTCCGCTTTTTCATATTCCGCGGCTTTAGTATTCCACAACCTTATAGTATCTCCGGAAGCTCAGGCTGTGCCCTGTCGCATATTCCATATGGGGATTGATACGCCCCAGCGCCGCGCAGATGACAAGCGGCGAAAACATACTTCTGTACTCCTGATCGATTCCCTCCAGCGCATAATCCTTTGTATCATATACGGTTACCTTTTTCGAATAGCTGCCGCAAAAAGCTTCGATCCGGTCTGTTACGGCACGGGACTCATCTTCTCCCTTGATGATGACCACATGTACGTCTTCATCCACCAGCTCCAGTGTTCCATGGAAAAAATCGGATGCTGTCACGGATTTTGTACGGATCCACTGCATTTCCTCCAGTACACACATGGCGTAGCAGTAAACCTCTCCCCATGTATTTCCGCCGGCAGTAAAAATATGATAGTCCTCTTTGTGATACTTCTTCGCAAATTCGCGTCCCTGTACATCTGCCTTACGCTTCACTTCTGTCATTGCCTCCGGAAGCCGCTCCAGGTTCTTGACAAATTTCTGGTAATCCGGAAATTCCCCTCTTTTCTCCAGGTAATACGCAAAAAATAAATACTGTAAGATATAATCCGCGTCTGCCGAGAACGGATCCTTGTGGAGGTAAAGGACAGAATGGTCTACCAGCTTCTCGATCGCCGAATTTTCACTTCCGATCCCGCAGATCGTGGTCGCGCCGATCTCTCTGCAAAGCTTGATGGCAGCAATGATCTCTTTTGTATTTCCTGAATCTGACATAAAAAACACGACCGAGTCTTTGCAAAGATTCCGGTTTCCCGTAGCCAGAAGCTCCGCCGCGTTCTCCGCGTATACCGGCGCGTCTGACATCTTTTTGAACATATGTACAAATGGAAGCATGACTGCCAGCGTGCCGCCGATTCCGACTAAAAACAGATTCTTCTTATCCGGCGTCATCACCTCATCAATGATGTTTTCCACCTGCGGGCGCAGACCCACGATCTTTCTCATCTTTTCCTCATACTCCTTCACAAATGCATCCGTTAAAAAATTCATTTTCCTGATCCTCTCTTTCTTATTCTTGATTTTCTCATTGTATAACTGGTTTTAAAGCTTAAAAAAGGGTACACAAAACACAGCTTTTGAAGAATCCTTCAAAAACAGCTTTTTCCTTATGCAATTGTCCGCATATTCTATGCGGTCACTGCCGGCTGATCATCAATACTGATGGTATAGGAAACTCTTTTGGCATCTACAATCGTCTTTGTATATTCCATCACTTCATCTCCAGAATATGCGATTGCTTTTTCCACAAACACCTGGTCGCCTGGTTCAATGTCCAGATGGCGCGCCTCTTCTTTTGTCGCCTTCGACAGACGCACGGTAATGTCCTGGTTGCTCATATAAATCCCATAGTGGATCTCCAGAACATTGTATAGAGATGCCTTTTCAAATTGGAACTTCTCGAGTCCCCTGCATTTTGCCTCCGCAATATGCGAGGTCTCCAGGAGAAGCTCCTCTCCGTCTACCTCCCGGATCCTTGTCAGCACATGGACGTTGTCTCCTTCAGAAATCTGCAGCGCCTCCGCGGCTTCTTTTCCAGCCGGTTCAATCGTCTGGCTGATCACGCGGCTTCCCGGAGTCTTTCCCTGGGAACGGAAGGCCCCGGAAAAAGAGATCATATCTTTCATATCAATCTTTTCCTTTTCCGGTGACACAAAGCTTCCCTTGCCTTGAACCGTATAGAGAGTGCCTTCTCTGCACATCCGCGCGATCGCATCCCGGATGGTTCCCCGGCTGACCTGCCAGAGCTCGGAAAGCTTTCTCTCAGATGGTAATGGCTCGTAGGCCTTGAGACCGTTCACATCAATGTACTCCTGAATTGCGTCAATGACTCTGTCGGAACGTAAATTATTATACTTTTCCATGCTTGCATCCTTTCTTTTTTGTTCCCCCTATTTGCTTTTTAGCATACCAGTTGCATTTTTGCATGTCAACACTTTTTTCATTTAATATTTCACAAAATCAAATCCCACTTTTTGTCTATTTTTGACAAAATCATATTTTTATATCCATATTTATTGACATATTTTTTCTAAATGGTATATTTAAAATAACTTTTGGTGTACTGTATCGCTTTTTTTATTATATGGTTTTTGCGGTATTTGTTTTTAAATAATTGGGGTATTTTTTCACGAATTGGGGTATTATTCCAGGAATTGGAGGAATCAGGATGGAACAGGGGCTTATTGCGATCATTATTACAATACTGATCATTGTCAGCGCGGTAAAAACAAAAAAATGTGTGGAGTGCATGACTGCCGGCTCGCTGGTCGCTGCCGTATTTGCTTATAAAAGTCATTTTTTAACCGGATGGCACGGCGTACTCCAGAAAACAATGTCGGACAATATCTGGGTCATTCTCGTCTGCCTTCTCTTTGGAGGACTCATTTCTTTATTGACCGCTTCCAAAGGCAGCTTTGGGTTCTCTAAATATCTGTCCAGGCTTTGTACAAACCAGAAGAGAACCCTGCTGGTCACTTATCTTATGGGGATCCTGATCTTTGTAGATGATTATCTGAATGTATTGTCGATCGGAGCCTGTATGAAAAAAATCAGCGATGACAAAAAGATCCCCCGGGAAACCCTGGCATATATGCTGGATTCCACGGGAGCTCCGGTATGCGTCTTGATCCCCATCTCCACATGGGCTGTTTTTTATGCAAACCTGTTCTACGGCCAGGACAGCATCCAGGCATTGAACTGCGCTAGCCCGATCAGCGCCTATATCAAGGCAATTCCATTTTGCTTTTATCCGATCATCACGCTGATCATCGTTTTTCTTTTTTCAATGGGATGGATGCCCAGACTGGGGGCAATGAAGAAAGCGTATCAAAGAGTGGAAAAAACAGGGCAGGTCTTTTCTGAGTACAGCGCGAAATATAACCATAACACGGCTGTCTCAGAGGATGGAAGCGGAAATATATGGAATTTTATGATCCCCATGGGAATCCTGATCCTTTTAGCAGTAGTTACCGGTGATATCCTGACGGCAGTGATCGTCGCGCTGGCCGTATGCTTTCTCTTATATGTCCCCACAAAGACCATGAGCATGGATGAGTATATGAATGATTTGCTTCTGGGTTTCAGTGATATGCTGCCGACCCTGACCATGCTTGTGATCGCCTTCGTCCTGAAAGAAGTGTCATCGGACATGGGCATGGCTGTGTATATCGTGGAACGGGCAGAGCCGTTTCTGATCCCTGCCGCTTTTCCGGCCATGGTATTCCTGCTGGGCGCGCTGCTCGCTTTTACGACCGGATCCGACTGGGGAATGAGTTCCATCATTACCCCCATTGTCTTTCCGCTGGGCGCAACCATCGGGGCCTCCCCGATCCTGATCATGGCTGCCATCATATCCGGCGGGGCCTTTGGCAGCCACGCCTGTTTCTATGCGGATGCAACGCTTCTCGCCGCCCAGAGCTCCGGCATCGACAGCATGGAGCATGCCCTGACCCAGCTGCCCTATGTCATCATTGCCTGCGTTTTGTCCATTGCCGCCTTTTTGGCCGCCGGATTCATCCTGTAGTACAGATGCGGCATTGCCATGCCAATTCAGTTTGAAGAGGTATGATAGCTGATCGCGTACCGGTCGGCCCTGGTGATCGAGATACTTCTTTCCACCGCCTTCCCGTCAGCACAGATCCCCACGGAGGTGACATAGAACGCATTGATATCCGGCTCCGAGCAGAAAATTTCCGCCTCTTCCTTTGTAACCTTTGTGGCGCGGATATTCTGCTGCTGTCTCGTGATATGGATGCCGTATTCTTTGTCCAGCGTCTCATACAGAGAACGATTCCTGTTAAAATCAAACCGCATCAGTCCCGGGCAGCTGGACACCTGAATATAGGAGGATTCAATAGAAACCGGAATATCCTCCAGCAGACGGAGCCTGCGCAGTTCATATACCTTTGCCCCCAGAGGCACTCCCAGCATCTGGGATGTTTTCAGATTTGCCTCCACCTCTGAAAAGCTCAGCACCTTGCTGGAGGTCCGTTTTCCGGATGTATTCCAGGAGGAGGTAAAGGAAATAAACCCGGACGTATTTTCAAAAAACTTTGGCTGTGAGAGAAACGTCCCCTGACCCGGGATCGAATAGATCACGCCTTCTCCCACCATCTGGTTCAGTGCTCTTCGCAGTGTCATCCGGTTTGCCTGCAGCATCTCGGACAGCTTCCTCTCAGAGGGCAGAGCTTCTCCCGCCTTGAGATCATTGCGTATAATATATTCTTCAATCGACTCTCTTAACTCATCACTTACGAGTTGCGTATACCTGCTCATACTTGACATCCGCCCTTCTTTTCTTGTGATACAGAAAGCCTGCCACTGGCAGCCTTTCTGCATACGATGGTATTCAAAACGGCAGGCCTAAGACCTGTCTGCTGACGTTCTGAAGCGTTACTCTCAGATCGTGGAAGCATAAAATACAATCCGGTTCGTATTATCATAAATTTTCGTCCATTCGATGACACGCTTCCGGGCATCATAAGATAACGCGCTGAGCATAAAAACATCTGCCCCGTCTTCCAGGTTCAAAAGATCCGCCTGCGGATTATAAATCTTGACGATTTCCAGCATCTGCTGCTCCTCCACAATATTCAGTCCGTTTTTTTCATATACCTCCCGCAGTGAGTACATGCTGTAATCATAGTCCGCGATATCCGGAAAATATCTCTTCGGCGCCACATTATACTCGATTGCCAGCGGGCAGTCTTCGCTCAGACGAAGCCGGATACATTCAAATACTTCCTCCTCCGGGGGAATGTCAAATATCCGGCTGTATTTGAATTTTGCAGGACGCAGGCCGCTGTAGAGCACCCGGTTCACAATGGAAATTCCCGGCTGCCTGATCGAACCGGAAAATCCTTCCAGTCTCTGCATATCAATAGAAGCCTTCGGGGTGCGGACAAAGGTTCCCTTTCCCTGGGCACGCAGCAAAAGCCCCTCCTCCTCCAGGATAGTAAACGCCTTTCTTACTGTCAGATGGCTGATACCGAATTTCTCCGCCATACTTCTCTCCGATGGTAATTTATCACCGAAAGAATACTCTCCTTCATATATTTTATCACGTAAAGAATCCGCCAATTGCTGATAGAGTGCATAATTCCCCGCCATCATTTCTCCCTCTGTTTCCGAATGCCTGACCTGCGCCACTCAGGTCCATTCATTCTCTTCTGTTAAGAAAAGCACCCCCGCAGGCCTGAAAATCTGCGGGAGTGCCCTTGCTGTATTGAGTATTATATCATCAATTGGACAAATTCTCAATTTTTTTTGCTGTTTCTTTTGCTTCTTCTTCGTTTAAAAGCGCCATCTTATATTTCAAATAAATTTTTGTTGTCATTTTTTCCTTTCCACTCTTCTCCTAGAAAATAAATCCCGCGGCCAGATATGCAATTGCTGCCAATACCCATGCAATGATCATATATGGATATTGTGTCGTATTCTGCTCATAAATATCGATCTTCCCGCAGGATGCGCAGGTCAGCATACCTCCGTCCGAAGAGAACGCCAGCAGATATCCAAATACACCTGTGGATACCAGCGCCGCGATGCTCAGAGGCACATTGGCCCCGCATGTCTGTGCCAGCGCGACTACGATCGGCATTGCGATCAGATAGAGTGTATAGTTAAATGTAACCAGCATTTCTGTCGCTGAAAATACGATGAAGATAATGATCGGAAGCGTCTTTGCTGTGACCAGCCCGCTGACCGCTCCGACTACATAATCCACAAATCCAAGTGAATCCAGTCCATTGCAGAGGATCAGTCCGAATCCCATCATGATGCACATTTCACTCATGTATCCGAATCCGCCGGTCACGACGTCTTTTGCGTCATCTGTATTGAACACGCCTGTAATACAATAGTAAACAAAGGTGATCAGCATTCCCCATGTAATCCCGTAAGCCATATCCCACTCGAAAATATATCCGAAAAAGATGATCGCGCAGATCGGCACCAGGAAATGGGAGAGATTTACTTTCTTTCTGGGCTCCGGAGCCTCTTCGCTTTCTTCCTCAATCGCATTGCCTTCTTCATCATATTTTGTCTCTTTCACTGGACCCGGAGATCCGCCGGACTCCACTCTCTCAAATGCCCTTTTCATCTTTCCAAACTTGGGAAGAATCCCTGCGATCACAAGCCAGCTTACCAGCATTGCCGTAACCGGGAAAAATAAAAAAGGAAGGACCTTTGAAAAATAGTAGCCGTATCCGCTTGTATTTGCAATAATATCCAGATCCCACATTTCCAATACAGCCCCAACGTAGATCGCCCATGCTCCGATCGGAAGCAATGTAGCTGTCGGCGCGGCGGATGCCCGGATAATATATGCCGTCATTTCTCTTGGAACCTTATACGTATCCAGCAGCGGGCTGAACACACTTCCGGTTACGAGCGCGCTCATATAGTCATCAATACACAGAGGCCATAGAACCAGCGACGTCACAAACATCGCGATTTTCTTATTCTTGATCCTTTTTGCGATCCAACGCGCAAAATAGGTTCCCGCGCCGCTGATCTTAAACAGATATGTGATAGAGCCCGCAAGCAGGAACAGGTAGATTACCCACCAGTTGTCCCAATTTGTCACATTTTCAAACATATCGTCTACAAAACCGCCCATAAATCCCCATCGGTAGCGGATAAATACGGTCAAAAGACTGGACCAGAAAAAGCCTTCCAGGATCTTCTTTGTGAGAAGGATAAACGCGAAAATGGAAAGCGGCGGTACCAACGTCCATATCCCATAATTTTCTCCTTCCGCAAGCTGCGGGGCAAAAAGCGCCACCAGAATATAGCACAGGAACATCAGCGCATAACCCAGATATTCTTTTTTACGATCAATTGACCAGTCCTTGATTGCTGTCATAAAAACACCTCCCTCACGTAATCAATTCGCGCAGCAAATTGATTGCCTCCTTGCCCGCCATCCGCAAAGCAGATTTTTAATGCGGGCAATTCCCGTATCGCTTTTTCATACAATATTTTTCCCTTGCTCAAGACCTACATTTTGAAGCGCTGTCCGGATAGCCCGGATGGCTTTCAGATTGTAGAGGATCGGATCTGTCCTGTATTCATCAAAAAGCTCTACGGAGCAGTAGCCGTCATATCCATAAGAGTCGATCATCGTAAGGACCTCCTCCACAGGCAGCTCACCATCCCCC
>Ga0073906_1001353_pt1 | contig 38352 bp, 36 predicted proteins | sample Inofromicrocosms_FD_65485 | JGI IMG/M metagenome (GOLD analysis project Ga0073906, IMG submission 65485) | Mouse cecum microbial communities from Vienna, Austria - Inoculum for glucosamine and mucus D2O microcosms | ecosystem: Host-associated > Mammals > Digestive system > Large intestine >...
CGAGGTAAGTTCGTGTGATATTCCTTTCTGTGATGATTTATCTTTGTTTAACCAACATTATCTGCAACTTACCAAACAAGTGGCTGAAAGTTGCGTCAATCACGACTTGTCGGAAAGCATGGTTATCGGAACTTCCGCATTGGCACAATATGAAATAGACGGGGCTGTCGGGATGTATAGCGGCATTTTTAATAATCCGTTCCTCATTTGGGGCAAATACAAGCGCCGCCTGCTGAAAACGACACTTACAGTTTCTTTCCAGTTCCACCACACGCAAATGGACGGGGCGCACGCTTCCCGCTTTTTGGACGAGATTCAGAAAGAAATTGATAAATTGAGAATATAAGTTCAGGGAAAAACGCTATAAAATTGTAAGAACAATTAATTCGATGGTTACGATAGCATTGACTGAAATAATGTAATAGTATTTTTTAGTGGTTCTGTTTGCTCAAATGAATATTCTGATATGTTTTAAAAGCTATAAATAGAACCGCTGATACTTGAATTATCTGCGATAAGAAGAACCACAAATCACACATTTTATATAAAACAGTATCAGACGAAAACTGGAAACGAGCGACCGTAACATTTATAAAAACCGTGAAAAGGACTAAAAGCCCCCATCCAATTGATTTCTTATAATTTGCAATTTTCATGTTCATGGTATTTAGATTGCAAATCTACTCAAAATTTTAGAATCAAGCGCTTAAACACAGCTCGATTACTATGCACCATAGAAACCATTAGGGCGCAACTGTCCCGAGTCATAGCCGGCAACCCCATTATCACGTTCCTCCAGCACGGGGGCATAGTAAAAAAGCTGTGTATGCGGAATGAAATTCTTTCAATTAAAAAAATAAAAGTCGAGGGTTGAAACTCGACTTTTATCATAGGGCGGAGAGGACGAGATTCGAACTCGTGGTAGGATTACTCCTACGTCAGTTTAGCAAACTGGTGGTTTCAGCCACTCACCCACCTCTCCATTATGTCTACCTTAACGGCGCCGTCACCACGACTTTCCGTTTTGGTGATGCAAAGTTAGGCATTATTTTTAAAACCACAAATTATTTCCCGATTTTTCTATATTTTTCAATATACGTATTTTTATAAATCTCTCTTCTTTATTGTATCTCAGTATCTTCATGCTTTAAACATTATATTGTTACAAAAACCTCTTAAAAGTAACTCTAACCCCGTTTTTAGTTAATTAGAGTTAATACAAATCATTTTCTTGCTCAAAAATTATGCTGTATAACATAAAACGTATACCTTTGCATCAGTTTTTCATGGTATTAGATTTAAGGTGAAAAGATTATTCGTCGCGACGACGGATAATTTTTTTTTGCTTTATACATTTCCATCCTGTAATCATTGTTCAGAAGATATTAATGGAAAAATACAGTTGTATTCTCTCCGACAGCAAAATCCATTCGAATCCGAAATTCCATCAGCACATACAAGCCGTCAGAGCGCTTATAAATATGTTTTATGCTAAAAGAAGTTAACAAGAATCATTTTCTTGCTCAAAAATTATGTTGTATAACATAAAACATATACCTTTGCATCAGTTTTTCATGGTATTAGATTTAAGGTGAAAAGATTATTCGTCGTGATGACGGATAATTTTTTATTTTTAGAGAGTTCTTATCTATCAGAATAAAAAAAAGCGTAGCTACAGGCATCTGCAGCTACGCTTATTATATCATATAACGCGCTCTATTTCAATGCAGAAAGTGCACCATTATAATCCGGTTCATTTGTAATTTCCTCGACAAGGTCGGAATACACCACCCTGCCCTTTTCGTCTACCACAAGTACGGCACGCGCAAGAAGTCCTTCCAAAGGCCCGTCGGTCATCTTTAGACCATAGTCACGAGCAAAGTCAGGTGCCCGGAATGCCGAAGCGACAACAAGATCGTCGATACCCTCGGCAGTGCAGAAACGCTTCATAGCAAAGGGCAAGTCCATTGATATACAGATTACTGTTGTATTCTCGAGATCGGCAGCCTCCTTGTTGAATCGCCGTACCGAGGCGGCACACACCGGCGTATCAAGACTCGGAAAAACATTCAACACCACACGCCGTCCGCGATAATCGCTCAGCCGTACGGGTTTAAGATCTTTATCTGTAAGAAGGAATTCAGGAGCTTCGCTTCCTACGACCGGCACTTCGCCGTATGTATGACAAGGATTGCCGGAAAAATAGATTGTACGCATTTCTTATGTTTTTATTGATTCATAATTCATTTGCCGGCAGAGGCCGTAGCGCTCAGTGCCGCTTTCTCTATAACAAGCGATCCGAGATTTTTGTTGAACCCTATAGCAAGATCCACAACCTTGGAATCCGGCGCACAGAACAGCAGCACCGGAGTCGTATTACCTACCCCGCAGTCGCGGGCAAAACCGCCGCAACTTACAAGCGTCGTTTCACCTGACATATCTTCCCGTCCCATGATTTCAATAACATCATCGGCCCGTTTGTCGAGAAACGCCCATACAATATCGACCTGCATCGGGAGCGAGGCCACGGCATCCCGCACAGAAGCTATGACCTGAGGCGTAGATCCGACACCTGATTCAAGAAAAGCCACTACCGTCGGACGGTCAAGCGGCGTATTTGCGGAATGATGGCGACGTTCGCGTCCGAGATCGTAAGCATTGAACGCCGGCAATTTGCGTCCTGTCAGATTTTTAAGAGAAAATGTACTTTCCCGATAAAGCTCGAAAGCCTCAGGATAGCGTCCGAGCAGTTCTTTCTGGTCGATAGCACCACGCAATCCCGGCTCAACTCCGCCATAACGCGCCTCAACACTCTGCTCGCTTATCTGCCCCGGATTATTCTCAAATGATATACGGCGCGGCATCTTTGTATCGTAGTCGAGAACATAGACATATTCAAGACAGTCATAGCCGTTTAGCCTCCGTACACCCCGCACCACAGTCGAGCGCCGCCCGTCAGTAAGTGTATCCGCCGACAATCTGTAAATATAACTATCGTCAGAAGCCATATTTATGAAATGTTTTCCTAAAAACTGCGGAATCAGATCAGCGAACTGGCTTTGGCTCTGGACTCCGCTATCCGCAGTTCCACGTGGGGCAAACGGAATCGGATCTTCAGAATAATGATACTCCTGAAGCCGTCCTTCACGATAGCGGTAATGCTCGCCTGAAAAATATGCCGAAAAGCCGCCAGTACGTCCTGTTGGTGTAGCAAGCGACCAGTCTATCAGATAGTCGCACGGAGCAAGACTGTCATTCCGTGCCTCCGGTGCGAAACTTTCGAAAGCCACCTCGTAGCTCACCGGCTCCGAACGCGACGGCATCAGCACCTCATAAGTGCATCGGCCCGCACAAGCTTCCGTAGCGGCAAGGGTAGCCCCTATGCCTTCAAGAGTAGGTTCCGAAGCCATAGCGCCTTCGACAGCAGCTACCGTAAACGCAATTATAAAAAACTTTGATCTCATTTTCGATTGGCGTAATGATGATGAATATACAAACTTAAGGCTCATGCCACATATTCAGGCACACCTTATATAAATAAGAAACAATGCAAGCGCACTATAGTTCACGCCTGCATCCGCAAAAAGGAAAAGGCAACGGCAATAAGTGGGCTGCAGCTCCGTTATTCTTATACATAAATTAATAAATCCGATTATGAAACATTTTCTGCTCGCCATGTCCTTATTCTCAGCAGTAGCCGCCATTCCGGCTGCCGCACAGACGGAAATATTCAATAATCCCGACAACCGTCCCTTCTGGGGCATACGTGCGTCGGCCGATGTTTCATTTCCAGGCAACTACAAATCGAAGCTGCTATCACTGAAAATGTTCTCTCCCGGCACAGGATTTTCAGTCGGAGCAATATACAATCTGCCTATGGTCGCCAATTTATACTTCGAACCGGGTCTGAATTTCTATTTCGACACATACCGTTTCTCCGATCTCGTGGTCGGCAACAGCGACGAATCATTGACCGAATCCGACCCGCCCGTCCACAAAGCCGGATTCCGTGTGCCACTGATGTTCGGCTACCATTTCGACATATTCCCCAACAACGGAGGGATAAGCATTTTCACAGGTCCCGAGGCATCGCTCGGAGTATCGGCCAAAGTGAAATTCAAGAACGAGGAACTGCGCGACGAACTCGGCGACCTTTACGGCCGGGAAAGCGACACGCGACGATTCGACCTCGCCTGGCGCGTCGGTGCCGGAATAACCGTAGGCAAAGCATGGTTCTCAGTAGCCGGATCTTTCGGCATGACAGACCTTTGCAAGCTCGAAGACATATCTTTCCGCGAGAACAGGCTCTACATCACCCTCGGCTACAATTTCAGATAGCCGGACGCAACCAAACACCTGAAAATTGAAGAGAAAACTCACCGCATACATAATCTGCCTTGCCGCGGCGCTGACAGCAGCCGCGGCAGGCGGCTCTGTGAAAATAGCCGGACTCGTAACCGACGAAAACAACGAGCCGCTCGAATTCGCCACAATCCGCATAGCCGGCAAACAGCTCGGCACCACCAGCGGACTCGACGGCAAATACACCATTAATGTCCCCGAAGCCGACACCATAAGAGTGATATTCTCGTGCATAGGCTATGAGGAATCCACCCGCCGCCTTATTGGTGCAAAAAAAGAAGCCACAGTCAACGTCAAGATGACACCGGCCACCTACACCCTCGGGGCTATCGAAGTCACCGAGTACCAGAAGCAGACCAACACCGTGCAACGCATCGACGGCTCAGCCTATAAACTCGCGCCCGACGTCAGTGGAGGCAGCGTCGAGTCATTGCTGACCACTATGGCCGGCGTAAGTTCGAACAACGAGATGTCGAGTCAGTACAATGTCCGCGGCGGAACCTACGACGAAAACAGCGTATATATCAACGGCATCGAAGTATATCGTCCGCAACTCGTCAGCTCCGGACAGCAGGAAGGGCTGAGTATCATCAACCCCGACATGGTTGGCGACATAGCCTTTTCCACCGGCGGATTCTCGGCGCAGTACGGCGACCGCATGTCCTCCGTACTCGACATAACATATCGCGAACCGGAATCTTTCGAAGGCGCTGCCGGACTGAGCCTTATGGGCGCGAATCTTGCAGTAGGTTCCAGCAGCAAGCGCTTCACACAGCTCCACGGCATCCGTTACAAAAGCAATTCATCGCTTCTCGGCTCTCTCGACGAGAAAGGCGAGTACGATCCTAAATTCTTCGACTTCCAGACAAGCATGACCTACACTTTCAGTCCCAAGCTGAAAGCATCCGTACTCGGCAACATCGCCGTCAACAACTACCGCTTCATACCCCACAACCGCACGACCAACTTCGGCACATCGACCGACGCCAAACAGTTCACCGTCTACTTCGACGGCCAGGAAAAAGACCGTTTCGAAACCTATTTCGGCGCCCTGACCCTGAACTACCAGCTCAACAAAGGAAACGAATTCGCACTGCTCGCTTCAGGCTACCTGACCAACGAACTTGTCGCCTATGACATATCCGGCGAATACTGGCTCGACCAGGCAGGAACATCCGGCGACGGCGACAACGGAAACGAAGGAGGTGTCGGCGGCGAACTCGGCGTAGGACGCTACCACGAACACGCCCGCAACCGCATGCGCGCATCCGTATTCTCTCTCGGACTTCGCGGTGCAAGCTCCATCAGCCGCCACAACCTGAGCTACGGACTGACCTACAACCACGAATCGATCTACGACCGCTCGCGCGAATGGGAATTGCGCGACTCGGCAGGATTTTCCCTGCCGGCCGATCCCAACGCCGTAAAAGTGATCTACAACCTCTCGTCCAACAACGACATAGCCTCAAACCGACTCTCATTCTACGTCCAGGACACATACCGCCTAAGCAGCCGCATAGGATATTTCAACTTCAACGGCGGCCTTCGCTTCTCCTACTGGGATTTCAACCGCGAGTTCCTCGTAAGTCCGCGCGTCAGCGTGGGATTCGTCCCCGATGCCGCACCAAGGCTGACCATGCGCTTCGCCACCGGACTCTACTACCAGTCGCCCTTCTTCAAGGAATACAGGCAGCCGGTCGAGGACGCCGACGGCAATATATCGATAATGCTGAACCGCGACATAAAATCCCAACGCTCATATCAGATAATACTCGGTGCCGACTACACATTCCGTGCATTCAACCGCCCGTTCAAAATATCAGGCGAAGCATACTATAAACTCCTCGGCAACCTGATTCCATACGAGGTCGACAACCTCAAGATCGTATATTCGGGCATAAACCAGACCCACGGCTTCACCACCGGCGTCGATTTCAAACTCTTCGGACAATTCGTTCCGGGTTCCGACTCATGGCTCAGTTTCTCGCTTATGAAGACGCAGGAAGAGCTTAACGGCGTCAAAGTTCCGCGACCGACCGACCAGCGCTACAGCGTGGCCCTGTATTTCACCGACTATTTCCCCAAATTCCCGAAACTCAAATTCAATCTACGAGGCATATTCTCCGACGGCATGCCCGCCACAGCCCCACGCGGCAGCCGCGACAAAGGCTACTTCCGTGCACCCGCCTACAAACGCCTCGACATAGGACTCGCCTACGCCCTTCTGTCAGAGCGCAAAGAAGGCGAGCCGCAGCGAAACGGATTTTTCCGTCACTTCAAAAGTATATGGCTCGGACTCGACGTATTCAACCTCCTCGACATCAGTAACGTCAACAGCTATTACTGGATAACCGACGTCAACGACATACAGTACGCCGTGCCGAATTATCTGACACGCCGCCAGTTCAACGTCCGTCTATCGGTTGATTTCTAAGACGTATAGCTCAGCCTTTCGATAAGCGCGGCCATATTTATGATAGGCATCGGATGCTTCGACAGAGGCGTTCCGGCAAGTCTTACGGCCATCATTCCGCGCAAAGCACCGACAGCGATACCGAGCATCATCGACATAAGCGGAGTAGCTATCCTCATTTCACCGCCTTCGGGATATTCGATATACGATTCAAGATCCTCGACATCGAATGTCGCCACTACGGAACATACGGCCAGATGTGTGCGTATCAGATACACCTCAGCAGTATATGAGCATGTCACCACAATGCTTATACGCCCCGATGCGAGATCGGGCAGAACCTTCACCTTCATGTCCACATTCACCTGCGACATCGGATTGAGCCGGCGCAACGCGCGGCGGTTGACAGCCGTGGCGTCGGAAAGCTCGCTGAGCGCATGCAACTGAACATTCATTTCGTTACTTTTCATTATACTTCTCGAGGCTTTTAAGCCCTTTTATATGTTAATTTTATCCAAATTACACGGCACATTAAATCTTAATGCTATCTTTATGCACCTTAAATATTCTACGCCATAAAACTACAAAATTATCATGGATAAACAATCAACTTTATGTAAAAATCGCGTACAGGCATGGCTCGGAAAATCGCCCTCCGAGTTCACACGCGACGACATTGTCCGCTTCGTCACCGCCAACGACATCAGGATGATAAACTTCATGTACCCTGCTGCCGACGGACGCCTGAAGACCCTTAACTTCGTTGTAAACAACCTCGCATATCTCGAAAACATTCTTACACTGGGCGAACGCGTCGACGGCTCGTCGCTCTTTCCTTTCATCGAGGCCGGAAGTTCCGATCTCTACGTCGTGCCACGCTACCGCACCGCATTCGTCGACCCCTTCGCCACCGACATTCCCACCCTTACCATGCTCTGCTCATTCTTCGACAAGGACGGGCACCATCTTGAAAGCGCGCCGGAATATACCCTCGACAAGGCATGCACCGAATTCACACGCGCCACAGGCCTGACATTCGAGGCTATGGGCGAACTCGAATACTACGTCATAGCTCCCGACCCGGCCGTATTTCCCGCCACCGACCAGCGCGGCTACCATGAATCGGCTCCTTTCGCCAAATTCAACGACTTCCGCGCCCTGTGCATGACCTACATAGCAGAAACGGGAGGACAGATAAAGTACGGCCACTCCGAAGTAGGAAACTTCACGCTCGACGGCATGATATACGAACAGAACGAAATCGAATTCCTGCCCGTCGACGCACGCGATGCCGCCGACCAGCTTGTTCTGGCAAAATGGGTGATACGTAATCTGGCCTGGCGCCATGGACTCGACGCGACATTCGCCCCTAAAATCACGGCAGGAAAAGCCGGATCAGGCCTGCACGTCCACATGCGGCTGATGAATCCCGACGGCACAAGCGCCATGACCGCACGCCCCGGAAGCGTAAGCGGAGCACGCCTGCGCGGCATTGCCGGACTGATGGATCTCGCGCCTGCACTGACAGCCTTCGGCAACACCAACCCAACTTCCTACTTCCGCCTCGTGCCACATCAGGAAGCACCCACAAGCGTATGCTGGGGCGACCGCAACCGATCCGTACTCGTCCGCGTGCCTCTGGGCTGGACCGGCGACGCCAACACCATGTGCAGCCTCGCAAACCCCGCCGACGACAGCACTCCGCTCGACCCGGCCGAAGCCGCACGCAAACAGACGTTTGAAATACGCTCGGCCGACGGTTCAGCCGACGTTTACATGTATATTGCCGCCCTTGCCGTAGCTCTGCGCCACGGGTTCGAGATGCCCGACGCCCTTGAGGTCGCAGAACAGACATACGTCGACGTCGACATACACCGCAGCGAAAGCGGCGACATCGCACGCCGCCTCGCATCTCTGCCCGTCGACTGCAACGCTTCCGCCGACTGCCTCGAGGCTCGTGCCGACATCTTCACCGCCGCAGGAGTTTTCAGCGAAAAAGCCATCGCCGGCACCTGCGCGCGCCTGCGTGCCTACGACAGCGACGAAGCCCGACGCGCAATGTCCGATCCCGGACTGATGCTCGAACTTGTGCGCCGCCACTTCCACTGCGGCTGATTCGCGGATCCCGCGTAAACATAGAGGGGCGGATCGGTGTTTGAATCATATATTCATCATGTTTCATCACAGATCCGCCCCTCCTATGTCAAGACTGATTCTGTTATCCGTTGCCGTTGCGCTTTCAGCATGCGCCACCGCACATGCCGCACGACCACTTATCGATTGCCAGAACGATTCTTTGGCCGCAAACACCAAAATAATACACATCGACGGCCGACCGGCTCCCGAACAGGCGAAAACCTATGTCGACTCAATCCGAAAACGCATAGCCACATTCTACTACGACCAGTTCAGGCACTTTTCCGATCCCGCCGCACCCTATTTCCTCTTTATGAGCAAAGACGCACAACTCGCCATGGGCATAGGCGGATGTGTGCGTATGCGCGCGTTCTACGACTGGGGCGGAGCCATCCCGGCCTCAGGCTTCGCTCCGAAACTGATACCCATGACACCATCGCCTACCAACATGCGACACTTCGGCACAACGCCTGCCGGCACTGCATTATTCTTCCGCGTACTCGGTCGCAACAAGACCCTCGGCGACTACCAGCTATACATCCAGTGCAACTTCAACGGCTATCAGTCACGCGATTTTCATCTTGAAAAAGCATACGCGACAATCAACAACTTCACCATAGGCTATGCGTCATCCACATTCAGCGATCCCGCGGCACTCCCGCCGACCGTCGATGCCCAAGGTCCAAACAACAAAATATCACCGACATCAGTACTCGTACGCTACATGCCGACATTCAAACAACGGTGGTCTGTAGGCATATCGGCCGAAACGCCCGCCACGGCAATAGCCGACGACGGCGTAAACACAAAGCGCGTCAGCGACTGGATGCCTGACTTCGCAGCCCTGGCCCAATACCAATGGGCACCGGGACAACACGTGCGTCTTTCCGGAATAATCCGCACCCTATCCTATCGCGACCTCATCGCACAGAAAAACCACAACAAAATCGGATGGGGAGTGCAGCTCAGTTCCGTAGCCCATATCACCGACCGGCTGACAAGCTATGTCACCGGCTCCTATGGCCACGGCTATGCCGGACTCGGAGGCGACCTGCTTATAGGTAGTTACGACCTCGTCGGAATACCCGGCCGGACGGGCGAACTGTACGCTCCCGCATCTTTCGGATGGTGCCTCGGTCTGCAGTACAACTTCATGCCAAACCTTTTCATATCGGCATCCGCAAGCCAGAACCGTTATCTGCCCGCACATGCAATCGACGGCGACGAATACAAATGGGGGATGTTCAGCGCCGTCAACATCTTCTGGAACATGACACCGCGTATGCAGATAGGCGCCGAACTCGACCTCGGATGGCGCCACAACTTCAACGGCGCGCAACGCATGGCACGCCGCATCGGCGCCATGTGCCAGTTCTCATTCTGAACCGCCTAAGCATCGGACACCATCAGTCCGCCCGCTATGTAATGCAGGGACATTCCGCGCTCTTATCAATCGTCCGTACACACGCCGTCGATGTCCGTCAGGCGTTCGCGTAGTCCGGATGCATGGTCGGCACGGATACGCAAAGTCATCGAGCATGAGTTGTCGAACTGCTGGCTGACAATCTCGGCCTCGCTGTTCTTGACAAGGCGCATGACGTCGTTCATCGCCAGATAAGGAAACGTGAAAGCGACGTCGGCCATATCATGCCGCTCGACGATCTCGCAAGCCGACAAAGCCTCGCGGGCAGCCTCGCGGTAAGCAGTGATAAGCCCCGACGTGCCGAGCTTTATGCCGCCGAAATAGCGAACCACGGCAATAGCCACATTAGTCAGCCCGAAAGAATTTATCTGCCCGAGTATGGGCTTGCCGGCAGTACCCGACGGCTCGCCGTTGTCGTTGCTCATAAATTCCGTACGCGCCGAACCTATCATGTAGGCCCAGCAGACATGCCGCGCGTCGAAGTATTTCTTCTGCACTTCCGCAATACGGGCCTTCGCCTCCGCCGCCGTAGCTACAGGAAAAGCGAAAGCAAGGAACTTGCTCATCTTTTCCTTATAGATACCCTCGCCGGGTGCGGTTATGGTACTGTAGGTATCGGCCACGACACGCTCAGATTATTTCTACATCGGCTTCGAGGCGCTGGCGCACGACCTCGTACATCATCACGCCCGCAGCCACTCCGACATTGAGCGAACCTATATGGCCGAACATAGGGATCGACACAGGTGTGTCGCACAGGGCAAGCACTTCGGGCGATATGCCGACGTCCTCGGCACCCATCACCAGAGCTACCGGTCCGGTATAGTCGCCGCGTGTATAGTTGACATCGGCTTTCTCCGTGGCAGCGACAATCTGGTAGCCGCTGTCCTTGAGATAAGCCACGGCATCTCGCAGCGAAGCTTCGCGGCACACGGGAACATGCAACAACGCTCCCGCAGATGTCTTGACAGCATCGGCACCCACGCTCACACTGCCACGCTGAGGGATCACTATCGCATTCACGCCGCAGCATTCCGCCGTGCGGGCCATAGCTCCGAAATTGCGCACGTCGGTGATTCCGTCGAGAACAAGTATAAAAGGCAGAACACCGTCTTCATATAGCGTAGGCACTATAGTGCCGAGCCTGCAGTAGGCTACAGCCGAAAGGACGGCGATAACACCCTGATGATTTTTGCGCGTGATCTTGTTGAGTTTTTCCAAAGGCACACGCTGCACGGGAATGTGACGTTCGCGGGCAAGGCTGAGCAATCCTGCCGACGCGTCGCCGCGAAGATCTTTCTTTACGTAGAGTTTGTCAATTGTCTTGCCGGCCTCGATGGCTTCGAGCACGGAATGTATGCCAAAAATGTATTCGGAGCTGTCCATGATTCTTTTTGTATTATATTATTTAAATATGTATGCGGCCGGCAGCGGCAAGCAGTGAACGCGCGTTTGCCAGAGCCGCAGGGTCGGAAGGATTGCCGCTGAGCATCAGAGCAAGTTCGGCAGCACGCTCGTCGTCGGCAAGGCGGCGTATGCGTGTGGTCGTCGACGACTCGTCATCCTCTTTGTAAACCTTGAAGTGCGCCGTGCCCATCGAGGCCACTCCCGGCAGATGGGTTATGGTGATCACTTGTATGCGGCTGCCGATTCCGGCCATCATTGCGGCCATGCGGTTGGCAATGTCGCCGGAAACTCCGGTGTCCACCTCGTCGAAAATAATCGACGGCATCTGCATGTTCTCCGCCACAATCGACTTGATCGTAAGCATAAGTCGCGAGATTTCGCCGCCGGAGGCGCCTGCTGCCACAGGCACAGGCTGCTGGTTCTTGTTGAAGGCGAAAAGAAATTCTATATCGTCGAAACCGTCGGGACCGAGTTTTCCACGGGTCAGTGACACGACACAACAGAGATTGTGCATTCCCAGCGGAGCCGCACGCTCTTTCAGCAAGGCGGCAAAAGACTCAGCCGTCGCCGCACGCATCTCCGACAGTTGCGTAGCCAGTTCGACTGCCGATTTCTTGGCGCGGCGCGCGGCCAACTCAAGCCTGCCGAGCACATCCTCGCTGTTGCTTATAGCCTCCAGTTTGGAAGCCATATCGTCGCGCAGCTTGAGCAAAGCGGCTATAGAATCGGCATGATGCTTCATTTCAAGGCTGTAGATGGCCCCGAGGCGCTCTTCCACCTCTTCGAGGCGTCCGGGGTCGGACTGCAGGCGTGCGTCGTAGTCGGCAAGACTGTCGGCTATGTCGGCGACCTCTATCCGCGCCGATTCCAGACGTCCGGCCAGAGAGCGGAAAAAATTGCCTCCGGAGTCCGGATCGTCCGTCGCATCCTCCGATATGTCGGAATCCGGATCGGCATCGCTGTCGCCGGTTCCGAGGCGCGAGGCAATCGACTCGCAGGCACCCGCGGCATCGCGCAGAGCCTCGACAGCATTGCTTTCACCGCCGGCAAGCGGAGCTATGGCTTCGGCAAGAAGTTCTTTTATATCACCTACATTCGACAACAGCTCGCGCTCGGCCTCAAGACTTTCCTGTTCTCCGTCGTGCAGGTCGAGTCCTTCGAACTCTTCCAGCTGGAACGACAGATATTCGGCATCGCCGGCATTTCGGCGTATCAGATCGCGGGTATCCGTGTATTTCTTCAAAGCCCGGCGATAGGCGGCATAGGACTCGGCATATTTTTCCTTAAGTTCTCCGTTTCGCGCCAGACTGTCGATAATGGAAAGCTGGTAAGCGGGATCGGCTATAAGAAGATTCTGATGCTGCGAATGGATATCGACCAGACGCATGGCAATATCACGCAGGAAAGCGAGAGTCACCGGTGTGTCGTTGACAAAAGCCCGCGAACGTCCGCCGGGCGAAAGCTCGCGGCGCAGGATGCAGACATCGCTGTCCGTATCAAGTTCGGCACGCCGCAGCACATCGTTGAACCCTGCGATGGAACTGATATCGAACTCAGCTTCTATCACCGACTTGGCATCGGCGTTGCGTATGGCTTTCAGGTCGGCACGCCCGCCGAGCAAGAGCGACAACGCACCGAGTATTATCGATTTTCCGGCTCCAGTTTCGCCTGTTATTATGTTAAGCCCCGCTTCGAAATTTATGTCGATTTTCGATATAAGGGCATAATTGGCTATATGAAGGCTCTTTATCATTTCTCAGCACCTTTTTTCAGTTGGTCGAGCCTTGTCTGCTGTTCTGTAGGATAGATAGGCTCCAGGAGATTATAGACCTTGTTGCGCTCCTCGGCGGGAGCTTTGGAATAAATATTTACCAACTCGTCGAGTTTGGCATCCTTGAACATCGAAAGCATGACGGACATAGGCTGGACATCATAAATTTTACTCACTTCGCCGAGCGATTCCGTAACGGCTGAACGACCCTTGTCAACCGACACCGACATCTGGTCGAGTCCCTGTCGGTGAAACTTATAATAAAGGTCGCGTATTCCGGAGGTTGCGGGATCGGTAAACCCGCTTAGCACGGCGCTGCGGTTCTTGGAATCCTCGAAAGCTTTCCAGCCGGTTTCTCCCGATGACTGCGCCATCTGCACTATCTGCTTCAGCCGTTCCCAGTAAGGCTCGCCGCCACGGGGCGAAAACGAGTCGAAATCGACGGCAAGGAAAAGATAGACATAGAAATTGACTATCGCCGTCAGCTGGCTCTCCATATTGTTTAAGGAAAAAACCAGAGGCTCACCCTCGCGGTAAGAAAACTCTATCTTGGTATCCTTGAAATTTATAAGCGTCGTGGTATAGGAACTGTTGTAGACCGGACGCAAGGACTGCACCTGCAGGTCGCCCTTGATCACGTCGTCGGTATATTCCTTGACAGTCAGAAAAAAGCGGCATTCGATCTTTTCATTGGCGGCAAACTGGGCGTCGGTGAACACCGTCGTATTGATATACTCCGTGAGAGCCGTCTGCAATGTTTCGAACACCGACTTGTTCGTGCCGTTTATCTGGTCGGAATTGACAGTTACAGTACAGTTCAGTTCCTGCGCGCCGGCTACGCAAGCGGCAGAAAAGAAGAGGGCGGCGGCAAAACAGCGGCGCAAACGTCGGACAAAGGAGAGAGTAAAAGTCATAGTCTTGTTATGGCGTCGATTATGTCGGCGGCAACTTCATCTTTGGATTTCAGGTCAAAAATCCCGTCAGGCCGTCCGTCGGCATACTGTATTGATATTTTGTTAGTATCGGTCCCGAATCCGGCGCCGGCATCTGCCAGCGAGTTCACCACAATCATGTCAAGGTGCTTGCGCACCAGTTTTTCGGCGGCATGTTCGGCGGCATTGTCGGTTTCGAGGGCAAAACCGACAAGAATCTGCCCCGGACGCTTGCGCGAGCCGAGCGTGGCGGCAATATCGGGATTCTTCACAAGTTTTATTTCATCGAAATCGCAATGCTCGCGTTTGATTTTGCGTCCGGCGCACTCCGCGGGAGCATAATCGGCCACCGCAGCGGCCATGATGGCTATATCGGCATCGGCGAAAGCATCCTCGCAGGCCGCAAGCATCTCACGCGCCGATTCGACAGCGACAACATTCACCGCCGGATCATCAATACTGATTCCGACAGGACCGCTGACAAGCGTCACCTCGGCACCCTCGGCCGCGGCACGGCGTGCTATCGCATAACCCATCTTACCGGTAGAGAAATTGCCTATATAACGAACCGGATCTATCCGTTCGCGTGTAGGGCCGGCGCTTATCAGCACCTTACGGTCTTCCAGACGCCTGCTTCCGCAGCCGTCGAAGAACGCGTCAAGCACAGCGACGATTTTCTCCGGTTCCTCCATGCGACCCTTGCCCGTCAGATGGCTGGCAAGTTCGCCCGAAGCAGCCTCGATAATCCTCACACCGTCGGCACGCAAGGTAGCGAGATTGCGCGTAGTCGACGGATGCGCCATCATGTCGAGATCCATGGCCGGAGCCACAAACACCGGACATTTGGACGAAAGATAAGTTGTTACAAGCATATTGTCGGCAACGCCTGTTGCCATCTTGGCGAGCGTCGACGCTGTGGCCGGAGCCACGATCATGGCATCGGCCCACAGACCCAGATCGACATGCGAGTGCCACTCGCCGCTGTTGGCCGTGAAAAATTCGCTGATGACAGGGCGGCCTGAAAGAGCCGACAGGGTCACGGGCGTTATGAATTCCTTGCCGTTGGGTGTGATTACAACCTGCACCTGCGCGCCGGCCTTGACAAGCAGACGCAAAAGCATGGCCGATTTGTAGGCGGCTATGCCTCCGGTGATTCCGAGTATTATATTCTTGCCTTCAAGCATTGTCGGTTACGTCTTATTTTCCTCTTGCGCGGAGGCGTATTCTGGTGAAAGCGTTTTTGGTGTTCTGGGTGAAATCGCCCTGCATTATCCAGCTGTAATAGCCGGGATCGCGCGCAAGCACCTCTTCGGCAATCTGCCCTTTGTATTTGCCGAAGTTGATCACCTCGCGGCGCTTGTCGTCGTAGACAAGGCGTCCCATAAGATCGACATTCCGGTTGTTGGAAGCATATTCCGACAATGCGTCGACCTCTGTCGGAAGATCCTCATAGCGTTCGAGCTGGGCTTTCAGCACCTCGAGTGTCGCACGGGTGTCGGCGGCAGCCGAATGCGCGTCCTCGAGATTCTTGTCGCAGTAGAAACGGTAGGCGGCCACAAGAGTGCGGGGTTCGCGCTTGTGGTATATGGTCTGTACGTCGATGAAACGGGCCGCACATATATCGAAATTGATTCCCGCGCGGGTAAACTCCTGGTCGAGAAGAGGAATATCGAAACGGTTGGAATTAAAGCCAGCGATGTCGCAGCCGCTCATAAGCTGTGCCAGCGAGGCGGCGACCTGACGGAAAGTAGGCTCCGAAGCCACGTCCTCGTCATATATCCCGTGTATGGCCGAAGCCTCGGCGGGAATAGGTATTTCGGGATTTATACGGCGCGTACGTTCCACCTCGCTGCCGTCAGGCATCACCTTGATAAGCGAGATTTCGACGATACGGTCGTGCATGATGTTTGTGCCGGTTGTTTCCAGATCGAAGAACACAATCGGACGGTTCAGTTTCAGCTTCATGTCTATGAATTCTACAGAAATTTACAGGCCTAATCAGAATTCGCCTACGGTCATAGGCATCAGAAGCATCACAAGTTCGGTGTTGTCAGGCTCTTCGCCGGGGCGGAACATGCCGGGACGTCCGGCGTCGCCGAGATTCACCACCACTTCCTCGCCATGCAGCGTATTGAGAATCTCGATAAGGAACGAAGCGCTGAAACCGATAGTCAGCTCCTGACCGGTGAACGAACAGGGCACCTGCTCCCGCGCGCTGGTGCAGAGGCTCGGGTCGCTGCTCTTGATAAGGATTTTTTCCGGCGTGATACGGAATTTCTCCAGACCGCCGTCAAGCTCGACGAATATGCCCACGCGGCGCACGGCGTTAAGCAACGCAAGACGGTCAACGGTAAGCACAAGCGAATTGTTGCGGGGAATCACACGGTTATAGTCGGGATAAGTGCCGTTGAGGAATGTGCATTGGAATGTGAAACGGTCGCTCTTGACAATTGCGCTGCGTGAAGTCATGGTAATGTCGAGGCTTTCATCCTTGGCGAACACGTTCTTTATGACAGTAGCGGGCTTGACGGGAATGATACAGTTGCCTGTAACGCCGGGAGCCGTACGGCGGTCGATATATCGCACGAGCTTGCGGGTATCCGTTGCCACGAAAGTGATGCTTTCGGGAGTGATATCGAGGTACACACCCTGCATGATCATGCGGTACTCATCGGTGCTTACGGCAAACATGGTGTTGTCAAGACCGGTGATAAGCTGCTCTGTGGCAATGCTGAAGCTTATAGGCTCCGAATCGTTGCCGCTTACACGGAAACTGGGATACTGCTCGGCCGATATGCCTACAAAAGAATAATGGCCTGAAGCGTATGTAAGCTGTACTTCAAGAGTATCGTCATTGATATTGACGTCCACTCCCTGGTCGGGCATTTCCTTCAGAAGCTCCACAAGGCGGCGGGCACCGAGGCAAAGGCTACCGGACCCTTCGGCCTCGCTGACAGTAAGATGCGCTGTAAGGGCATTCTCCGCATCGGAGCCGGTGATAGTCAGCTTGTCGCCTTCAAGCGTAATCAGAAAATTATCGAGGATGGCGAGCGCGTTCTTGGAATTGATTACCTTGCTCACGGCCGATGTGGCGTTGTAGAGAGCTTTGCTTGCGATGTTGAATTTCATATACGGTAGAAAATTTGTTTCTTATTCTTGTCCGGGCCTGACCTGACGCAGAAGCGGCCCATATCAATTTACAAAAATAGCAATTATCCGCGACTTTCACCAATGTCGCCGCCCCTTATTTTCGCGCATCGGTTAAGTGGTGTTAAAACTTGCATTTATTCAATAAAATATATACTTTTGACATCCGGAAAACAAAAAATATCAGCATCCCCATCTGTTTAAAATACATGCTACAACCACGCAATCGGTTAAAAAATATAGCGATGTTCTACATCGACGGATTCCGCCGGATGACCGTAGGACGCAGCCTGTGGGCTTTGATAATCATAAAACTGATTATCTTTTTCGCTGTCCTGAAGCTGTTTTTCTTCCCCGACATCCTATCCACGCGCTACTCCGACGACGAATCCCGTGCCGATGCCGTCCGCAAAGCCCTGAGCGTAGCACAAACAACTGACAATCAAACAACAGATAAAATACCTTGAAACTATGAATGAACTGTTAGGAACCGTCGACTGGTCAAGGGCGCAATTCGCCCTGACAGCCATGTACCACTGGCTATTCGTCCCGCTTACCATCGGACTGTCAGTGATTGTAGCCATTATGGAAACAATCTACGTCCGGACAGGCGACAGCCGCTGGAAAGGAATCACTAAATTCTGGATGACCCTTTTCGGCATCAATTTCGCCTGCGGAGTAGCCACAGGCATCATCCTTGAATTTGAATTCGGCACCAACTGGTCGAACTACAGCTGGTTTGTAGGCGACATCTTCGGAGCGCCGCTGGCCATCGAAGGCATACTGGCCTTCTTCATGGAAGCGACATTCATAGCCGTGATGTTCTTCGGCTGGAACAAAGTCAGCAGGCGTTTCCATCTGGCCTCGACATGGCTGACAGCTCTGGGCGTATCGCTGTCGGCATTGTGGATACTGGTAGCCAACGCATGGATGCAGAATCCGGTCGGGATGCGCTTCGACCCGGCACAGATGCGCAACGTAATGGACAACTTCTTCGAAGTGGCGTTCAATGCCGTAGCCATCAACAAATTTTTCCATGCCGTGTTCAGCGGATGGACTCTTGCCGGAGTATTCGTTGTAGGAGTCAGCGGATGGATGCTCATGCGCCGCCGCAACATCGAAGCCATGCGCCGCTCCATGAAGATAGGTTCTATCGTAGGGCTGGCCGGCATACTGATGACATTCTATACAGGCCACGGCTCCGCCGTACAGGTCGCACGCGTACAGCCGATGAAACTCGCCGCCATGGAAGGTCTTTTCAACGGAGGACGCGACCAGGCCCTCGTAGGCTTCGGAATACTCGACCCTGAATTCCGTCCCGGCGACAAAGGCGACCCCATGCTCTTCAGCATCGAAATTCCGTACGCCTTGTCATGGCTTGCAAGCGGCGACCCGCATGCTTTCGTCCCGGGAATAAACGACCTGATCGCAGGACGGGCTATCGACGACAACGGCGACACCGTCCGCACCGCGTCATACGCCGACAGAATGGCCTCGGGACGCGCAGCACAGGATGCCCTGCGCGCCTACGACAACGCACACCGCAGTTCCGACATTCCGGCTATGGAAGCGGCGTCAGCCGACATAGCACGTAACTTCGGCGATTTCGGCTACGGCTATTTCACCGATCCAATGCAGGCCGTTCCTCCGGTCGGACTGACATTCTATTCCTTCCACATAATGGTGATTGCCGGAGGCTTTCTTCTGGCCATCCTGCTGATAATGCTTATAGTAAGCTACCGGCGTCCGGCCTTGCTCGGCAAAAACTGGCTCGCATGGCTTGCTATGCTCTCCGTTCCTGCCGTATGGATATGCAGCCAGTCGGGATGGGTCACCGCCGAGGTAGGACGACAGCCCTGGGTAATTCAGAACCTGCTCCCTACATGCGCCGCCATATCCGATGTCACGGCCGCATCCGTACGCCTCACATTCTGGATTTTCGCAGCCATATTCACACTCCTGCTCGTAGCTGAAATCAGCATCATGCTGCGCTATATCGCAAAAGCATCGAAAACCGACATCGAAAACGACAACCATTAAAAACGACACCCGACATGACAGAACTTGAATTATTACAATCATACTGGTGGCTGCTGATATCCATACTCGGAGCCGCACTCGTTTTCCTGCTGTTCGTGCAGGGCGGACAGTCAATGCTATATTGCGGACACAACTACGGCACACGCCAGCTGATGGTGAACTCCCTCGGACGTAAATGGGAATTCACATTCACGACGCTGGTCGTTTTCGGCGGAGCATTCTTTGCGTCTTTCCCCCTGTTCTACTCCACCAGCTTCGGCGGAGCATACTGGCTGTGGCTGCTAATACTTCTGAGCTTCATCCTGCAGGCCGTCAGCTACGAATTCCGCCGCAAAAGCGGTAACCTCTACGGCACCCGCACCTACGACGCCTTTCTGGTCTTCAACGGCGTAGCCGGATGCGTACTCCTTGGCGTAGCCGTAGGCATGTTCTTCTTCGGCGGACAGTTCACCGTCACCAAAAGCAACATCCTCGATGCAGCCGCTCCCGTAATATCACAATGGGCGCCGACCCACGGACTCGAAGCCATAGCCGACTGGCGTTGCCTGCTTCTCGGAGTCGCCGTATTCTTCCTTGCCCGCACACTGGCCGCCATGTACTTCGTCAACGACATAGCCGGCGACGAAGCCTTTACAGCCCGCATGCGCCGCCGCACGCTTGTCAACGGCCTGATATTCGCGCTGCTTTTCGTAGCCTTCCTTGTTGTGCTGTTTACGGCAACAGGCTACAGCTCCACCCCCGCAGGTTTCATATCCGAGCCACATCTCTACTTCAACAATCTGCTCCGTATGTGGTGGCTCGCCATTGTACTCATCCTCGCCGTCGCCGCAGTCCTCTACGGCATAGCCATGACCGCTTTCACCCGCTCCCGCGCAGGAATATGGTGGAGCGGCTTCGGAACAGCGGCCGCAGTCATAGTCCTGTTCTGCCTCGCCGGATACAACAGCACAGCCTACCTCGCATCGACAACCCACCCGGCCTCGTCGCTGACTATAGCCAACAGCTCGTCGTCGCTGTTCACACTACGCGTCATGAGCGTCGTATCAGTCCTGATTCCATTCGTACTGGCCTATATCGTCTGCGTATGGCGCAAGATGAACGCCGCACCCCTTACACCTCAGGAACTAAGCGAAGACACCCATCAGTACTAAACCTTCACACCATCATTGAACAAAGAAAGGGAGCGGATCCGATTGCGGTTCGCTCCCTTTCTTTGTTCAATGTTTCGAGGCTGCTTAGGACTGCATATCCTCCATTATATCTTGACTTTTTTCTATTGTTTGAAAGTCGGGCTTCTCCTGAAGCTCGGCAATCGGCAGCAAAAGCTGCTGCTCGCCATCTGCAGCGGCAGGCAACTCCTTATTGCGAGGCTTGCGACGGCGTGGCTTACGGCGCTGCACGGCAGCGGCGGCAGTAATCTCCGCTTCGGAATCCGGGCCGGATTCAATATCTGCATCCGCCGACGAAGAATCCGACTCAGCCGGTGTTTCTGAATCAGAAACTGCATCAACTGCCTCTGCGGCACTTTCATCCGCAACGCTTTCCGCTACAGCCGCCTTAGAGCCGCCGCGACGGCGTCGCGAACGCTTTTTCTGCACCTCGGCCGTTTCCACTGGCACATCAGGAGCATCACACATTTCAGCCTCTGCGGCAATTTCTTCAGGCTGCACTTCTGCTTTGACAACGACTGCCTCTGCTATCGTAGCCGCCGCATCAGCCGCAATAAGACGCGCGGAATCGCTTACAGGAGCAAGCTTATCCTCCGCATCAGACTTGTCGGCAATTTGAGTCCGCTCTTCTTTGGCGTCACGAACGGCATCCGCCTCCTGTGGCTGCACATCTTTACGCGCAGGCTTGGGCTGCTGCCCCTGTTTCGGTTCCGCCTTGGGCTGATTGTTCTGCGGCTTCGCAGACTGTGCCTGCTGTTTGGGCTTATCCTGCTTTTGCGTCTGAGCTTGCTGAGATTTCGGTTGCGTCTTAACCTGCTTGGAATCGTCGGACTTATCGTCTGCGCCACCTCGGTTGCGGGCTTTGTTGCGCGTCTTTTCTGTCGAGCTTGCGCTGACATCCTTTTCATCGCGCAGCGATATCTCATTGCGATCCTTGTCAAGGACACGGAACTGAAGATAAGCGAGCGACTCATCAGGCATCACTTTGAAAGTGCGTCCGAGCTTGCGCCTCCACGTGCGGTAGAGCGATGAAAAGAGTCCGCGTTTGATATAGGCATCCACAAACGGATGTATATACATTATGAAATCCCGTGTCTTAAGTTCGTTGACAAGATACTCGAGTTTTTCGTAAAGACGGTCGGTGAAAAGTATCGAAGGCTGAACCTCACCTTTTCCGAAACACGACGGACATTCTTCGGATGTGGTGATGTCAAGAGCCGGGCGCACACGCTGGCGCGTAATCTGCATAAGCCCGAACTTACTGAGCGGCAAAATATTATGGCGCGCACGGTCATTAGCCATTATTTCCCGCATGTGGTCATAGAGCTGCTGGCGGTGCTCGCTGCGGTTCATGTCGATGAAATCGACCACGATTATGCCGCCCATGTCGCGCAGGCGGAGCTGGCGCGCTATCTCGTCGGCAGCTCTCAGGTTCACTTCCAGCGCATTGCTTTCCTGGTCATTGGTAGCCTTGGTGCGATTGCCCGAATTGACGTCGATGACATGCAGCGCTTCAGTGTGCTCGATAATGATATAAGCTCCCGATCGGAACGAAACCGTCTTTCCGAACGACGACTTGATCTGGCGCGTGATTCCGAAATGGTCGAATATAGGTTCGTCCTTGGAATAGAGCTTTACTATATCTTTCCGCTCGGGTGCTATAAGAGTAACATAGTTGAGAATTTGTCCGTAGACCTGCTGGTCATTTACATAGATATTCTCGAACGACGGATTGAACACATCGCGGAGCACTCCGACAATACGGCTTTCTTCCTCAAAAATAAGAGAAGGGGCTTCCGCCTTCTGAGCCTTGGCGACAGCATCCTCCCAGTACTGGACAAGCGTCTTAAGTTCATGATTAAGTTCGGCCACGCGCTTGCCTTCGGCGGATGTTCGGATTATGACGCCGAAATTCTTAGGCTTGATGCTTTCTACGAGCTGACGCAGACGCATCTTTTCTTCCGTCGATTTGATTTTCTGGGAGATAGATATTTTATCGTTGAATGGCGTAAGCACCAGATAACGGCCGGTAAACGATATTTCAGTGGTGAGCCGCGGTCCTTTCGAAGAGATCGGCTCTTTGACAATCTGCACCATCAGCTCGCGGCCGGGGGTGAGCACATCGGCCACCGAGCCATGCTTGTCTATTTCCGGCTGGATTTTCATCCGCGACACCGACGGCAGACGTTTTTTATCCTCAAAAAGCTGGGTGAGGAAATCCGAATAAGTTGAGAAGTGAGGTCCTAAGTCAAGATAATGGAGAAATGCATCCTTTTCATAGCCAACATTGACGAAAGCGGCATTCAGACCCGGCATAAGCTTTTTGACTTTCGCCAGATAGATGTCGCCAACGGCATAGGCAATGTTACGGGCTTCTTTCTGGAGCGACACAAGCCGCGAATCCTCAAGAAGCGCCGACGACACCTCCGAAGCCTGTACGTCGACAATTAATTCACTTTTCATTAGTAATGTTGGAATTTGTGGGAAGTAAGGATGATTCTGATAGATCCGGTGCGTTTTTAGCTTCGGGAACCGGAACGCACCGCTGGAAATACAAAGAACAAACTTCAGCGCGGAACTATCACACTTTCAGTGTCCCCGTGCAAAAGTCTGTTCTTGTATTCTGCATTGTTTTTTTCAAGCTGCAAAAACCGGCGGCGCCTGTCCGGCATCACGCCGGCGTATGCCGCCTTTTAACGGAGCGACAAGATTATTTCTTCTTGTGACGATTCTTTCTCAGACGTTTCTTGCGCTTGTGGGTAGCCATCTTGTGGCCTTTTCTTTTCTTTCCGCTGGGCATTTTTTTACGCTTTTGGAGGTTAATATATTTATGTGTTGAATTCTCTGTTTCGGAGGGAGCGGAATCCGGCAATGCCGTTCCGACTGTTCCTTATCGGTATTATTTCACCTCATCCATGAACACGCGGGCCGGCTTGAATGCGGGGATCTTGTGTTCGGGGATGATTATAGTAGTATTTTTGGAGATATTGCGGGCGGTCTTCTCCGAACGGGTCTTCACGATGAAGCTACCGAAACCGCGGAGATAAACGTTTTCACCGTTTGCAAGGGAATCCTTTACGACTTCCATGAATTTCTCGATGGTGCCAAGAACGGCGGCCTTCTCGATGCCGGTGCTCTTTGAGATTTCGTTGACGATGTCAGCTTTTGTCATTTTTTTATTTATTATACGTTTGATAATGTTGATTCAATTACCTGTCTTACAAAAAAGCGGGCTACGATAGCCCTTCATTTTTTCGCAGTGCAAATATCGCACTTTTTTTTTAATCAATTGCAATATTTCCCAAGTTTTTTTTTGAGTTATTGCTGTGTTATATAGTTTTTTTCGGATTTATTTCTTCTGTCTTGCAAATAATACGCGCCACTTCATCCAGCGTCCGGGCACAACCGAGAAATCGCTCCGTAGCAAAATCGACACCCGAAGCAGACTCTCCCGACGGATTGAACCACACGGCCGACCAGCCGGCGCCAAGTGCCCCGGCAACATCCGTCAACGGATTATCTCCTATGAGAACCGATTCGGCGGCACTTACGCCCGCACGCTCAAGAGCATAGCCGAAAATCCGGGGATCCGGCTTATTAATGCCTATGTCGTCGCTGAGCACAAGCGTGTCGAAATAAGAGGCTATGCCGCCAGAACACAATTTGCGGTGCTGAACCTCCTTGAATCCGTTGCTCAGCAGCCCCATCCTGTAGCCAAACCCCGACAATGCCGACAACAGCTCATCAGCGCCGGCGACAAGTCCCGTACAGCGGCCAAGCCTGTCAAGATAGTCGGCATCGAGCCTTGCCGAAGCCGCGGCAGCCTCTTCCTCGCCGCAGCCGCACATACGCAAAGGCCGCGCAAAACGCTCCGATCGCAGATAATCGCGCCCTATCGCCCCGCGATTATACGAGTCCCACAGGTCGACATTCACTGAATGATAGCAGTCAAGCCATTCCTGCAACCCGCGCTCGCGGAAAAAGCCGTGCACCGCCGGGTCGGAATAAAAGAGTTCCGACAGCACGGCGGTACTGTTTCCGCTCATATCCCAGAGCGTATCGTCGATATCGAACCACAGATAACGCATCCGGCGGGACTCGTCACTCTTCCCTGACTCCATCATTCCCTGTCCGGTCTGCCGGAGCCTCCTCGGCAGCACCGGCTGCCGGAACCGCAACCGCCTTTTCGGCTTCGGGTTCGGTTTTCACTGTTTCAGAGTCGATGCTCGGCTCCTTTACCGATTTCAACTGCTTGTGGTTCACACGGCCTATCATCATCGACTCGACAAAAGTAGTAACACCAAAAAGCAGCAGGCAGACCCCCGTCACAAGCATTATCGAGTTATCATTGAGAGCCGGAGTCTGGAAGAACACATATACAGCCGCCGCCACAAGAAGAATAGGCGTGATAAAAAGCCAGTTGGGCAATCGGGTCGGACGGGAACCGAACACAAGGAGAAATATCTGGAACAAAGCTCCGAAAAGAATCACCACGCCGAATATGAAGGTGATAAGTTCCATGAACTTCGGCTTGAAAATCAGCATGGTCACACCCAGCACAAAAGCTGCGGCGCTGCTAATCCAGCCGAAGGCATGCCCCATGGCGTTACTGCCCGACTTCTTGCCGGAACCGGCGAAAACAGCGACATTCATAAGCGATGCAACGATAAATACAATCGCAGTCACAGTCACGACTCCTGAGGTCGTTATGCTTTTGTAAGTCAAAAGAATCAGAACACCTGCGGCCACCATGACAAGTGCCGTAAGCAATAGATTTCGTCCTTTCATAACTATCTTGATTTGAAACGTAATACAAAATTACAACAATTTCCGAATATTATTGGTTGCCCTCAATACAAAAACACGCACCGGACATAATCAGCGGACACTAAAATTTTTCTTTTGGGAAATATGATAAATTTACATAACTTTGCCATTAGAAACAGACGACCATATAACTAACACCAACATTATACATTAAAGCTATGTCTAAAATTACAGTTGTAGGCGCCGGCAACGTAGGCGCTACATGTGCTAATGTACTGGTTACAAACCAGATTGCCGATGAAGTAGTTCTGCTCGACATCAAAGAAGGCGTGTCCGAAGGCAAAGCCATGGACATCATGCAGACAGCATCTATCCTCGGCATCAACACCCGCCTGACAGGCGTCACCAACGATTATGCCGCCACAGAAGGCTCCGACATGGTTGTGATCACATCCGGCATTCCCCGCAAACCCGGAATGACCCGTGAAGAACTCATCGGCGTAAATGCCGGCATCGTGAAATCAGTGACCGAGAACATCCTCGCGCACTCACCCAACGCTATAATTCTCTGCGTCAGCAACCCAATGGACACCATGACCTACCTCATCCACAAAGTGACAGGTCTGCCCAAAAACCGCATCATAGGCATGGGTGGCGCACTCGACAGCGCCCGCTTCAAATACTTCCTCTGCCAGGCACTCGGCGCTAACGCAACCGAAGTCGAAGGCATCGTTATCGGCGGACACGGCGACACAACCATGATCCCCCTGACTCGCTATGCGGCATACCGCGGAATTCCCGCCGAAAGCATCCTTTCCGCCGAAAAAATGGAAAAAGTGGCTGCCGACACAATGGTAGGAGGCGCAACCCTCACAAAACTCCTCGGCACATCGGCATGGTACGCACCAGGTGCCGCTGCTGCACAGGTATGCGCAGCCGTCCTCCACGACCAGAAACGCATGATCTCCTGCTCAGCCCTCCTCGAAGGAGAATACGGCGAAAGCGATCTCTGCATAGGCGTTCCCTGTATCCTCGGTCGCAACGGTATCGAAAAAATCGTTGAATTCGACCTCAACGACAAAGAAAAAGCTCTCTTCCACGCAAGCGCCGAAGCCGTACACAAAACAAACGCAGCTCTTGCTTGACACAACAATAAGCCGTAAACGCTTGTTACAATAAAGGACGCGCGCTCCGTCAATGATACCGGAGCGCGCGTTTCTTGACAAAATCAACAACGCAAAAGACATGAAACTGAAAAAGATCGCAATCTCAGCCGCATCTGTCGCCCTTATGTGCGCATGCAACGCCGGAAACACCGACTCCGCACAGGCTGCACAGGCAGCACAAAAAAACGAAGACATAATCAAAGCGGAAACCTCCGCCGAGGAAACCGGCAGCCCCATCGCCGCCACAGCCGAAGCCGTGACCGTGCTCGCCGACGACAACAGCTTCACACCAACCACAAAAGTAAGCCGACCGACCGTACTCGACTTCAATGCCGTGTGGTGCGGTCCTTGCCGACAGTTCGCACCGGCATTCCATGCCGCCGCCGAAAAATTTACCGGAAAAGCCGACTTCATCTCTGTCGACACCGATGCCAACCCCAAAACCGCCACCGCATTCGCCATACGCGGAATACCCACTGTCGTGATACTTATGCCCGACGGATCCACAAAACGATTCACAGGAACATCCGACATCCTTCCTGCTGAAAAATTCGACGCCATTATCGCCGAGGTAACAGAATAGAATGACTCTTAAAGACATCATCAGCGCCATAAATTCGCGCCTGCAGATAAAAAAACTCAACGCGATGCAGGAGGCAACGGCGGCAATAACACCGCCATGCCGACTGCTCCTTCTCGCCCCCACCGGAAGTGGAAAAACAGTCGCGTTCGCACTGCCATTCCTCCGCTCCCTTCCGGCACCCGGACGCGGACAGGTCGGCGGCGTCATCATAGCGCCATCGCGCGAACTTGTCCTGCAGATATATGAAGTTATCCGGCGAATAGCAACAGGATTCAAGACCGTAGCCTTCTACGGCGGCCATCCCATGGCCGATGAAGTCCGATCAGTCATTCCGGCGCCCGACATAATAGTCGCCACACCCGGACGCCTCCTCGACCATCTGAGGCGCGGAACCCTCAGCCTCGACAAAACATCCGCTCTCGTCCTCGACGAATACGACAAATCGCTCGACCTCGGCTTCGACGACGAAATGCGGCGCATAAGCGCAAGGATGAAAAACATACGCACACTCATCCTCACCTCAGCAACAAAGCTTCAGACAACCCCGCAATACCTCGACACCCGGGGGATGCGTACTCTCAATTTCACCGGAGCCGCCGAAAAAGCGCCGGCCCCGAAACTCGACATAGCGATTGTCGAAAGTCCCGTCCGCGACAAACTGCAGACCCTCGCCGACCTCCTCGCATCAATGGCTCCCGCATCAAGAGTGATGGTATTCGTCAACCACCGCGATGCCGCCGAGCGCATACACTCCGACATGCGCCGCCGGGGATTCCCCGCAGGACTGTACCACGGCGGACTCGAACAACAGCAGCGCGAACGGGCACTGGTAATGTTCGGGAACGGCACCACGCCCGTCCTTGTAAGCACCGACCTCGCCGCACGCGGACTCGACATACCCGCTGTCGAAGCCGTAGTCCACTACCACATGCCCGTCGACGCCGAAGCATGGACACACCGCAACGGACGCACCGCACGCCAAGGCTCCGAAGGACATGTCTACATCATAAACTCCGAAGCCGACGACATTCCGGAATTCATACGATGGGATCACCCTTACACCCCGACGGCAACATCCGGCGGCAATCCCGCCGAATCCCCGTGGCAGACTCTGCATATCAACGCCGGAAAAAAAGAAAAAATCTCCCGAGGCGATGTAGCCGGATTCCTGATCCACAAAGGAGGACTACAATCAGCTCAGGTCGGAACGATAGACATACGCGACCACTGCGCATACGTAGCCGTCCCACGCGAGCTGGCGCGTGAACTCGTCAAAACACTTATACCGCACCGAATGAAAAATACGCGCGTGCGCGTAAGCCGCATCGACGACTGAACCGGCCGGAAGCAGAAACGCCATGGACAACGCACGAATAAGCATCGTAATTCCGGTCTACAACCGCGCCGGCATCGTACAGCGTACTCTCGCATCCGTCGCCTCCCAGACAGCCCGCCCGCTCGACATAATACTTGTCGACAACAACTCCACCGACGGCACCGTCGAAGTACTCGGGCGATGGAAAAATACCGTACAGGACGATGCTTTCCGCGTAACCGTACTATCCGAAAAAAAGCCCGGAGCAGCCGCCGCGCGCAACCGCGGGCTTGAAGCCGTCACCACCGAATGGGTCATGTTCTTTGACTCCGACGACACCATGGCACCGCTCCACATCAGCCGCGCATTGCTTGTGATCGACGACAATCCCCGAGCCGACATAATCGGATGGGACGTCATGCGGCACGATCTCAAAGGCAACAGCTCCCGAAATAAATTCTCCGCCACCCGCTGCCAATGGCACTCGCTGTTCAACGGCTCCATGGCAACACTGCGATGGTGCGCACGCACCGCACTCGTACGACGCGCCGGCGGATGGAACCCCGACATACGCTTCTGGGACGACATAGAACTCGGTGCACGCATGCTCGCGCTCAACCCCATGGCAGTACATGCCGGCAAAGAAATCACAGTATTCGTCCATGAATCCGCCGAATGTATAAGCTGCACAAGCAACGCCCCAACCCTTTCGCTTATGGAACCGGCATTGCAGAGCATAGCCCGGACACTCCCGCCCGGCAAAAAAAACTGGTGCGAGCTTAAGCGCGTAATACAGGCTGCCATATCAGCCGCCGAAGACCCCCGCGCAGCCCGCGATGTCCTGAACTCGGTCCTCGGCCGCACCTCATCGCCGGCATGGCGCATGATATGGCACGCAGCCTACACCTACACTCGCCTTGGCGGACATGGCGCAGCAAGAATCCTGCGTCCTCTGATGTCAATTGTCGCCGTATTGTCACCTGATTCAACCGGAATGTAGCAGCATTGTAGCCCGTTTTGTTTTGGCTTCATGCGGTAAAATCGTAATTTTGCCGCCATCAGACAAAGCATAACGATGAATTCAGGAATTCGATTATTTTTATCAGGACTAATTATAGCGGCAATAGCCTTAGGCGGCTTTTTCGCATGTAAAAAAATAAAGACTCACGAAACCCCGGCTCCACTGCAGCAATCTCTCGACTCCGTATTCACATCCGTATTCAGGCTTCCCGACGCCCCGGGAGCAGTAGTGATGATAGCAAAAAACGACAGCTTGATCTACAAACGCTCCTTCGGAATGGCAGCTCTCGACAAAGCGCTGAAAATGACCGACAGCACACTGCTCAACATCTGCTCGATATCGAAACAGTTCTCCGCTGTCGCACTCATTAAACTCGAAGAATGGGAACGGCTCTCTCTCGATGACTCTGTAAAAAAATATTTCCCCCAATACAAGTCCAAGATTTTCAGCAAAATAACTCTGAGCAACCTTCTATCACACACTTCCGGACTCCCCGACAACCGCCCGTACACCGAAGACGACTGGAAGGTATATTCAAAAATACACCAGAGCTGCTTCAACAACATCTCCGATTTTTGCCACTACTGCCCATGGCAGGAAAGCTGCGCATTCTATGAAAATCTCGACACATTGAAATTCGAACCGGGAACCGCCTACGACTATCAGAACCCGACATATCAGCTCGTCCTGCCGATTGTCGAAATCGTAACAGGAAAAAACTTCGACCTTTGGATGAAAGAGAACATATTCATGCCGGCAGGAATGACCGAAACCTATTATGTCCAGCAAGGCCGGATAATTCCACGAATGGCACATGCCTACAGACTCGCCGACTCGACCCGGCATACAAACGCATACATAAGCGAAAACGGTCGCTGGGAAGAATTCGACTACGGCGAAGCAAACTACTTCACCACAAAAGCCGACGGAGGAATATACACAAGCGCACGCGATTTCCTCAAATGGCAACATGCTCTTTTCTCAGGAAAAATAATATCGGAAGAAGCTCTGTATCAAGCCATACAGCCGCATATAACCACCGACATTCCGGACACCGGCTATGGCTACGGATTCTTTATCGAGGAAAAACCGGAAATGCCGCGTAAGATTTTCCACACCGGCGACAACGGAGCATTCTGTACATACGCCGCAACAATACCCGAAAAAGGCATCAACTACATAATCTTCGCCAACCGCAACGACTGGAACCGTGAAGCGACCGTTGCCGCCACCGATTCAGTTCTTCGCGCCAACAGAATCCTATGATCTCTCCGAAACTCGAAGTCCTGATCGCCACATTCGGCCGCGACGGCCTCGGACGGGTAATAGAAATGAACCTGCCCGAAGTCGAAGGCGTACGTTACCTCGTATGCTGCCAGAACCCCGCAGGCGAAAACCTCGACAGCGAAGCCGCACCACTGCTCCGCCGTCCCGACATCTCCATCCACTACTTCGCCGACCGCGGCTCCGCCGTCAACCGCAACCACGCATTCGACCTCGCACGCGCCCCGTACCTCCTGCTCGCCGACGACGACCTGCGCTACAAAGCCGAGGGGCTACGCCGGGTGATCGACACATTCGACTCGCACCCCGGCATCGACATAGCCACATTCCGAGCCGTAATGCCCGATCCGAGAATACATCCCGACACCGAGCACGACCTCGACATTCCATTCCGATTCTACACACCGGTAATGTTCGAGATAGCCCTGCGACGCGACGCCGTCGAACGCATCGGACTGCGTTTCAGCCCTCTGACAGGAGTAGCCGCTCCCCGACTCGCCGCCGGCGAGGAAGACCTGCTCATTTTCCATGCTCTGCGAAAAGGGCTTAAAGGCCGCTTCTTTCCGGCAGACATTGTCGAACACCCCGGTTCCACAACATATTGGCGTCTTTACGACGACCCGCGCGTACTGCGCTCAAAAGGAGCCGTTTTCCGCATAATCCACGGAAACATAGGAGCACTCATCCGCTACCCTATAGAAGCCCTGCGCTCGCCTGCCGGATTCTTCAAAGCGATATATTGCTACATCGACGGATTCATCTACTCCATCATACACCGTAAAGAACTATGAAAGTACTGTTGATGGGCGACGCAAGCAACTACCACCGCTGCCTCGCCACAGGTCTCGCACGCCTCGGCCACAACGTCACAGTCGCATCTAACGGCTCCGGATGGATGGAAACCGCTCGCGACATCGACCTCTCGCGAAAACCCGCCGGAAAAATAGGCGGAGCCATTCTGTGGGCGCGCCTCAACACTGTCCTGGCCTCACGCCTGAAAGGCTACGACATAGTCCATATAGCATCAAACGGCTTTGTCAGCCTGAAACCGCAGCGGATGCTGACAATATTCGACCGCCTGCGACACGACAACGGCAAGATATTCCTCTCCGCACTCGGCACCGACAGCATATTCGTCCGTGCATGCACAAAAAAAGACCCGCCCCTGCGCTACTCCGAATGGCAGCTGCCCTCAGGCCCGACAGAATGGAGCGCAAGACCCGAAGCTGCACGCGACATCTGGCTCTCCGACGAACTTTACCGCCTCAGCGACCACCTCTATACCCATATCGACGGTATCGTGTCGGCTCTATACGAATACGACACCGTATGCCGCCACATGTACCCCGACGTACCCGTCGCCTACGGAGGAATACCGATCGACCTTAACGCGCTCCCCAGACGGACCGGCGGCAGCGACGACGACAAGCGCGCGCTGCTGCTCACCTACGCCGCCCACCGCGGGCGCGAAGGCGAAAAAGGAGCCGACATACTCCTGCGCGCAGCCCGCGAAGTAGCCGCACGTCATCCCCAAAAAGTAATACTCAGCTGCCCCGACAACGTCCCCTACACACAGTTCATCGAAATACTGCGTCACAGCGACATAGTAACCGACCAGCTATACTCATTCACCCCCGCAACCACAGCTCTGCTGGCAATGGCTCTCGGTGCAGTACCCGTCAGCGGAGCCGAACCCGAATTCTACGACTTTATAGGCGAGAAAGAACTACGCCCTATCATAAACCCCGACCCATGCGACTTTGAAAAAACATGCAGCCGGCTCGAACGCATAGTCACCGACCGCGAACTTTTCAGATCCATACAGGCTCAGGGACGCGAATTCGTACAACGCCACAACGACATCGACACCGTCGCGCGACGCTTCGAAAACTTCTGGCTATCGCTTTGAACCTGTCGATACCGAAATCGAATCGACCGTGATCTTGACATCGAAAGGCGTGGCCTGCGCCGCACGGTTCGATACCGACGAACGCACAAAATAAAAATTCTGCTGCACATCCCACGACGGCACATTCATCTGGCGGGTTTCCGCCGGCGGAAGTTCGCATTCCACCTCGCGCGACTGCGAGTGCAGCATCCGCCCGCTACCGTCGACATAGGTGAACGTCAGATACACCCGGCGAAGAGTATCGCTCTTCATGTTGTTCGTGACAAAAAAAGTTTCACGGCGCGAACGCAACGGCTTGTCATAACCGCGGACCGTCACAACCGACGCATCGGGAGCCGCCACAGAACGCAACGACGAAACGTCGCGGACATCAGCCCGGACATCCGCAGCAGCCTGCGCATGAAGATTGCGGCGCGTAGTCCGTTGCGCCATCACATCGCAATCGGCAGCCGTCAGCGCGACAGCCGAAAGAACAAAAACAGAGAATAATTCGTTTTTCATATCTTTCTTTATAACAATCCTGAAACTATTTTTCCCTAATCTATAAGCGGAAATTTCTGATCTAATCACAAAACCACCGGCCCGCGCGCTCCCGCCGAAGGAGGAAAGACCCTCACAGCGCCGTCAAGCCCCTCCGGCCTTGTCGAGTTCTCAACCACCGACACTCTGAACAGATAAGGAAGCCAGCGCCTCAGGCTGATGCGTTTCCCGCGGTGGTAACCCGACAGAGTAAAGCGGCCATCCTCGCCAAGCTCAAGAACATAATCATGCCCACGGCCTAACTTATCCTTGTAATCGCTGCGCAAACCCGGCGCAGTCCGCAACGAAACATCGTACACCCCTGCCCTGGCAGTCTGCCTCAACAGCCCCAGCTGAGTACCCGGCATAACCGTAAAATCAGGAGAATCGAGCAACACCACATCATACACATCCAAACTTCCCGCCCGGCGCTCTATGGCAAGCAGTGCACCGTCGCCGCTCATAAGCCACACACCCTCGACAGGCGCCAGATCAGCACGGCCGCTGAAATAAGGCGCATAATCAGCCGACAGCACAGGCCTGCCTGAAAAAGCGGCGGCCGCGGCGAAAAGAAACACCGCAGCCGCCACGAATATTCTTGGAATACCCCTCATCAGATACTTGAGAACTTATAGGCAAAACCGATCGACAGTATTTCCTTGACCTGCAACTTGTGCCATCCCGGATCCTCGCAAGGAGGAGTCTTGCTGTCATAACGCGCATGCACATAAATCTGCGTCGTCAGGAAACGGTTGATCTCGAACGAAACCGTATTCTCCCAGTCGCCCTGAATCTGGCCGTAGTCCGTGAAAACGAACAGACGTGACGACAGAGATATATTGTGCATGATTTTCCATGCCACCTTGAACTCCGCGCTCGAACCTATCTTGTGCACCGTGTTGCGCCCCGGCTCTATGTTGTAGGCCGTTTCATCTATGCGGTTGTTTATACACGTCCACATATTGTAGGAAAGCGGCGCGAGCGACATATCGAACTTCACCGTCTTCTTCTGGTTCTCGTAATTGTAAGTCATACCGATACCGGCCGTCAGCTCGCCCGGCGAAAGAAATGACGAGCGCAGATCCATGCTGTTCGAGGCATACGAATTCAACAGCTGCGTCTTGAACTGGGCATTGAGTGAGTAGTACCACCTGCGGGCGGCTTTCAGACCGAACGTGGAATTTATCTGGAACAAGTCGTCCGAAATATTGTAGTCATGCACCTCGTCGTCCGGCGCGTTGTTCATGCCAAGCTTATATTGGGCCGTAGTTTCGAAAAGCAGATTGGGATGATACTCCTGGTTAAGCTTCACATTGTAGTATATATTGCCCAGCATGTTCAGGTTGTTGTTACCACCCTGATACCAGTTCGGCGACACATAAGCCTGCGAGAACTGCAGCGACGCCGTAAATGTCCGCAGCCAGTGGCGCTTCTTCACCGGTGCCACCTCGATCGTCGGAGCCACCTGGTCGGCGCCCGGCAACTCGCGTATCTCTATGGTATGATCCTCCGGATTCACAACCGCATGATATTCCTTGGGAGCCTCCGGAAGCATCCCGACATTGTAGAACACAGCATCAGGCGATGAATAGAACAGATTATACTTCATCGTCTTCATCTTGCTCTGAAGAGCGTCATGCTCCTCTATCCAACGCATTTCGGGACGGCCCGACAGATCCGCCGAAGTCATATTGTCCCCCTGCGGGAACTCATAATGATCGTAAACAGCCGGAATGAAGAAATAATCGGGAAGCGGAAGCGTGCCCACAAGCTCATCGTATGGCCGCTCCTGAGCCAGACTGTCGATAATCTGGAAATACGCCGGACGTTCGGCGACACTGTCGGTCGCAATAGCGGCTGAAACATAATCGGAAGCCCGGAAAGGAGAAACGACAGCGGCTGAAAACTCCGTGACATTCTCCTGAGACGAAACCGCCGGCACTGCACCGGCCAGCATGAAAGCCGCGGCAAAAATCGCTGTTGGTCTGTACATATATCGTTGCTGTGTTTTACGTATAATTTCTATAAATAGATGAAACTTGAGTTACGAAAGCGGTCTGAACGCCGTATAGAGGGTGCAAGTGCCGAAAGTAAAACTGCGGAAAGCACAATCGGCGAATCCGGCCTCTTCCATCAGCGCCAGCATCTCGCGCCCCTGCGCCACAGCCGCTATACTCTCGGGAAGATAGGAATAAGCGCTCGTGTCGTGCGACACCACGCGGCCGGCAGCCGGAATTATCCGTTTCGTATAAAAATTGTAGAGCGGACGCACAAGCGGCGACGTCGGAACCGAAAGCTCCAGAACCGCAAGCATGCCGCCGGGCCTGAGCACACGAAGCATCTCGCGGTAGCCGCCGGCAATGTCCGCGAAATTGCGTACACCGTAAGCCACCGTCACCACATCGGCCGACGCATCGGCAAGCGGCAGATCCAGACAATCGCCGGTCATAAAGCTAACAGCCGCATCAGGAACAGCCTCGGCTGCTTTTCGGCGCCCTATCTCGAGCATACCCTCCGAAAGATCTATACCCAGAATGCGAGCCGACGGAAGACGCCTTGCCATCGCGATGGCAAGATCACCCGTACCGCTGGCCACATCCACAATATCGGCCGGACAGCGCGCGGCAACACGGTCGACAGCCCGGCGGCGCCATATTCGGTCTATGCCCATGGTCATCGCACGGTTCATGAAGTCGTAGGCCGGCGCGATGCTGTCGAACATATCGCGCACCTGTTCGCCCTTGGCCCGCCCGTCATCCTTGTAGGGCTTTATGCATTCAGCCTTGTCCAAAACACCGAAAATTTACTTTGAAGTAAGCCACGCCTCAACATTGCGGCCTATGCGTGCGGCAGGGTCGGCATCATCGGCCTTTACAAACTTCTCGCCGGTAATGCGTTCGTAAAGCTCTATATAGCGGTCCGAAATACTTTCACATATCTCAGGCGTCATTTCAGGCACCTGCTCGCCCGGACGGCCCATGAAACCGTTCTCGATAAGCCACTGGCGCACGAACTCCTTCGAAAGCTGGCGCTGGGGTTCGCCGGCAGCAAAACGCTCCTCGTAACCGTCGGCATAGAAATAGCGCGACGAATCAGGAGTATGGATTTCGTCGATAAGCATCACCCGGCCATCGTGCTTGCCGAACTCATACTTAGTGTCGACAAGAATCAGACCCTTCTCGGCAGCCATACGGGTGCCTATCTCGAAAAGAGTGCGCGTATAGCGCTCCATCACCTCGTAATCCTCGGCGCTGACAATTCCGCGGGCTATGATCTCCTCTCGCGAGATATTCTCGTCATGGCCGGCCTCGGCCTTGGTCGTAGGAGTGATGATAGGCTCGGGGAAACGCTCGTTCTCGCGCATACCCTCGGGAAGACGCACTCCGCAGATCTCCCTGACACCCGACGCATACTCGCGCCAGGCGCTGCCCGTCAGATAACCGCGTATGATCATCTCGACGCGGAAACCCTCGCAACGCACTCCCGCAGTCACCATCGGATCCGGGACCGCACGCTTCCAGTTCGGAACAGCATCCGCCGTCGCGTCAAGAAACTTGGCGGCTATAGAATTGAGAACCTGACCCTTGTAGGGAATACCCTTGGGGAGAATGACGTCGAATGCCGAGATGCGGTCAGTGGCTATCATTACAAGACGGTCGCCGTCGAGAGTATAGACATCGCGAACTTTACCGTGATAGACAGCCTCCTGGCCCGGAAAATTGTAATCTGTGGAAACTAAGGTCTGTGCCATTGCTTCGAAATGATGATTGTGATAAAATAAGGCTTTTTAACCGACTGCAAAAGTACGAATAAGAGAGCGCAAAAACAAATTCATTTGATTTTTGCCGAACGAAAGTACTTAAGACAAAGTCAAAAGTACGAATAAGAGAGCGCAAAAACAAATTCATTTCCGTTTTTATGGCGCAGCCTGTTTCATTGCTTTCACGTAGGGACGTGCCGCGGCACGTCTTGTCAGGTTGACAGACAAAAAATGTTATTTCGCATGCCGGCAGACCTATAATTTAAAGGCATATCGGCCAAGAGAGCGGAATCTGGATTTTTTTCGCTATTTTTGCCGGATAAATAAAAAAGACCCTACGATGGAAGAAAAATCAGTTCCCCCGCCAAGCCTTATCATCAACCGCGCAGGCCACAACGGCCTTTGGCTCGGAGCATACCTGTCGGCTCTCGCTGTCGGCAGCGGCCTGTCGGCAACCGTGCCGCTGCTCTCCCTGCTCGTATGGGCGCTGACAATCTATCTGCCTTTCTACACCTACCGCATTATCGTGCGCGGCTACGCGGCATCCGATTTCCGCAGCCGTTTCGTCGACCTGTGGGCCGAAGGCATAGTAAGCTATCTCCTCGGCAGCCTCTTTCAGGCTCTGACTGTCTACATCTGCCTACGCTTCATCGCTCCCGGATTCATTGAAACCCAGGTCAACACCGCCATGGAAATCCTGCGCGCCGCCGCCGACCCGTCGACCATAGCCTTGGCCGACAACATCGAAAGCATCGTTGCCTCGACAGGACTCCCCAGACCGACCGACATAGCCATACAGCTTGTGGCTTTCAACATCATCGCAGGTTTCGTGCTCTCGCTATTCGCCTCATTAGCGGCAATATCCGCCTACCGCTCGCCCGAAAAGCGCCGCCGATACACCGAATCACACCCCGATAAAAACTCAGACAACCGATAATGGACATCTCCGTAATAGTCCCGCTTTACAACGAAGCCGAATCGCTACCCGAACTCGAGGCCTGGATTGCCCGGGTGATGGACGCCAACCGCTTCAGCTACGAAATAATATTTGTCGACGACGGATCCACCGACGACTCCTGGAAGGTTATCCGCCATCTTCAGCAACAGCACCCGCAGACAGTCCGCGGCGTGTCGTTCCGCCGCAACTACGGCAAATCGCCTGCCCTCAACACCGGATTCCGACTCGCACAGGGCGATGTGGTCATAACAATGGACGCCGACCTGCAGG
>Ga0073906_1001362_pt1 | contig 38228 bp, 34 predicted proteins | sample Inofromicrocosms_FD_65485 | JGI IMG/M metagenome (GOLD analysis project Ga0073906, IMG submission 65485) | Mouse cecum microbial communities from Vienna, Austria - Inoculum for glucosamine and mucus D2O microcosms | ecosystem: Host-associated > Mammals > Digestive system > Large intestine >...
TATAAGATTTTGACACCAGAATAACTCGTTGACAGACAGACACAGAATATTACCCGATTCACAATGAACCGGGTAGGGGAAGTCATGCTTTTTATTTTAGTTTAAATGAAAGAGCCGTGGATAGTATCTCCTTGAGAATAAATCTTTTTAGCTTTTACAATAACCTCTCTCAGTTCCACAGTCTTTTCTTCTACCGTTATATCATATGTGCCGGAGCGATTCGGCACTGTAATCTGGGTGGGGGCAATATCAACGCTCGACGCTTTGAGGATTAGGCTGTCGCAGTCGCTGTTCAAGGTTAACGCAAAGCGGCCGCTTTCATCTGTAAATGCAGATGCGAGAATTGTTTTCTGGGACAGAGATGGCGCGGCTATGACGTTGGCAAAATCCACGCAGCGGCCATTGGATGTCTTTACAACTCCCAATACAGTGGTTTGTGCCATACCTGTAGGAATGACTGAAATACATATGAGGAATATGATAAGCATTTGTTGCATACGCTTTGCCGAAGATTCTTTGGCAAAGTTAGATGTAAAAAATCACATTGCTCTCAACATATGTTGAAAAGCGTTGTTTTCCTCAGTTGTTTTTGCGAATACGGCTCAGATGGGTCGGGGTTATGTTGAGAATAGAGGCTATGTCTTTGAGCGAGAACAGCTCGAACAGATCAGGGTCGAGTTTTAGGAGCTCTTCATAACGTTCCAGTGGCGTCTTGGTGTGAAGGCTGGTGTAACGGTCGTAAACTGTTGCTAGAATCTCACGGGTAGTGTTCTCGACAATTTCTTTAAGGTGAGCATCAGTATGCAGTCGGTCTGCCACCCACGATGAGGGGAGGCAATGGATTTCGCAGGGAGTCGTCGCGATGATTGAACATCGTGATTTTTGTCGATAAAGTGAAAAAGGAAAGTCGCAGACAAAATGTCCGGCAAATTCCAGTCCGATTACATGGGGCGCGCCGTCAGAGGAAAAGCAGACATATTTCAATGCTCCCTTTTCAACATATCCGATATATCGTCCTACGGTTCCGGCAGTGATGAACTTGTCGCCCTTTTCAAAGTGGCGCAACACACCATTACTGATGCACAATTCGCGCCAGAAATCAGTGTCTATATTGTCGATATATGAATTGAAATGCGACATCACATAATTGATAGCACAAAGTTAAACATAATCTTTGATTTTGAAAAACTCTTGGATTATTCTGATTTTCGCCGGACTGATGGAGGTGGGTTTCACCTTCTGTCTCGGGAAGACAAAAACCGCAGCCGGAAAGGAACTTGCATTGTGGTGGTTCGGTTTTCTATGTGCATTGGCACTCAGTATGTTTTTAATGGCAAAGGCCGCCGAACGTCTTCCGATTGGCACCGTCTATCCGGTTTGGACCGGTATCGGTGCGGTGGGGGCTGTCGTGGTCGGTATTCTCTTTTTTCAAGAGCTACCACATTCTGGAGAATCTTTTTCATCACGATGTTGATTCTTTCAATCATCGGACTAAAAGTAATGGGCTGATATGGAAAGGAAGATGAGGCGGTCAAAACAGGAGCTGCCCGACGATGAGTCGAAGCGGATTCTGACGAATGGAAAGTATGCGGTATGGGCGGTCGCCGGCGATGACGATTATCCTTACGCAGTTCCTGTCAACTATGCTTATGACGGCAATGCCATATATATCCATTGCGCCAGGCAGGGACACAAGATTGACAGTGTAGTCCGCAATTCCAAATGTTCGATGTGTGTCGTCGATAAGGATGAGGTAGTGCCTGAAGAATTTACATCATACTTCCGAAGTGTAATTGTATTCGGTCGGGCAGAAATCATTGATGACTAGAGGCAAAGACTTTATGCGTTGCGTCTGTTGTGTGATAAATACAGTCCGGGCGTCGATTCTGCGGCAGAGATAGGCCGGTTTCTGGAATCAGTCTGCATCGTGCGAATCGGCATAGACAGCATAACCGGCAAAGAGGCGATAGAGCTGACTCGCCAACGAAACGTTGCCCGAATGTAATACATGTCTTCCGTCTTACTGACACGGACTTCTTTTGGGCTTCAGGTCATTTTTAACGGTTATTATTTCCGTGTTCGGCGATGTTTTGTTAATTTTGCGGTTATTAAACGGAAAACCAAATAAAAGACAATATCATGACACTTTTTGAACGTCTGACAAAGAAGGCGCAGGAACACAAGCAGCGTCTCGTTCTCCCCGAATCTCTCGAACCTCGTACGCTTCAGGCCGCCGATCAGGTGATAGCCCAAGGTCTTGCCGAAGTGATTTTCCTCGGCAAGCGTGAGGAAACGCTCGCCGAAGCAGAGAAGCTCGGTCTGAAAAACCTTGACAAAGCTGAGTTCCACAGCCCTGATGACAAGGCATTCACTGAAAAATACGCAGAACTCTTCAAGGAGCTTCGCAAGAAGAAAGGTGTTTCTCTTGAGGATGCACGATATACAGTAAAGAATCCGCTCTATCTCGGATGTCTGATGATCAAGGCCGGAGATGCCGACTGTATGGTGGCCGGCGCGCTAAGCCCCACATCAAGCGTGCTTCGCGCTGCCTTCCAGGTGCTCAAGACGCGTCCGGGAATCAGTGTGGTGAGCGGAGCATTCATTATGCTTCTGCCTGAGAACGTTCCTTACGGAGACGAACATATGCTGATCTTTGCCGACTGTGCCGTGGTGCCCGACCCGACAGCTGAAGAGCTGGCACAGATAGCCATCTCCACAGCTAAGACAACCAAAGACATCGCTGGCCTCGACCCGCGCGTGGCAATGCTCAGCTTCTCCACTCGTGGCAGCGCAAGCCACGAAACTGTGGACAAAGTGCGTACGGCCACAGAAATGGTTAAGGAAATCGATCCGTCCATCAAAATTGACGGTGAGATGCAGAGCGATGCGGCCATCGTTCCTTCGGTAGGTGCCAAGAAGGCTCCGGACAGCGAAATCGCAGGCAAGGCCAACACGCTCATATTCCCCAATCTTAACGTGGGCAACATCGCCTACAAGCTCGTGCAGCGTCTTGCCGGAGCTGGTGCCGTAGGCCCGATTCTTCAGGGTCTCGCTGCTCCTGTCAACGACCTTTCCCGTGGTGCGACTGTGGAAGATATAGTGAACACCATCATCGTAACCTGCAACCAGTCAATCGGGGACAAAGGGCTTTGAACAAGCAGTGAGTAGAAAATAGTGAGTAACTGCCTGTAAAAATCAGAAAAAAGATTCCAAACACACTCTAAGACATTAGACATATAAAATGAAGATATTGGTTCTCAACTGCGGAAGCAGCAGCGTGAAGTATAAGCTCATCGAGTCTGAAAACGGCAACGTCCTCGCTGAAGGCGGCGTGGAGAAGATCGGTCTCCCCGACTCTTTCCTGAAATTCAAGCGTACCGACGGGTCTAAGGAGACAATCACCGTCAGCATGCCCGACCATAAGGAGGCAGTGAAGAACGTGCTCAACATTCTCACCGACCCGAAAGAGGGTGTGATCAAGAGCTACGAGGAAATCGACGCCGTAGGCCACCGGGTGGTGCATGGAATGGAGAAGTTCAACAAGTCAATGCTCATCACTCCCGAAGTGATTGAGAAGGTGAAAGAGTGCTATCCTGTGGCTCCGCTCCACAACCCGGCCAACATCACAGGCATCGAAGCCGTTACGGAACTCATTCCCGGCGTGCCTCAGGTCGGCGTATTCGACACGGCTTTCCATCAGACCATGCCGGCAAAGGCTTTCATGTATGCTCTCCCATATGAAGACTACGAGAAATTCGGCGTTCGTCGCTATGGTTTCCATGGCACAAGCCACCGCTATGTGAGCCGCCGTGCATGTGAGTTCCTCGGGGAGCCTTACGAAAAACAGCGCATCATCACCTGCCATATCGGCAACGGCGGAAGCATAACGGCAGTCAAGGACGGAATCAGCGTGGACACTTCCATGGGTCTCACCCCGACAGAAGGCCTCGTGATGGGCACACGTGTAGGCGATGTGGATCCGGGCGCGCTCACATATCTTATGAAGTGCGAAGGTCTTGATGCCGACGGCCTCACCAATGTGATAAACAAGAAGAGCGGCGTGTTCGGCATAAGCGGCATCTCGTCCGATATGCGCGACATCGAAGATGCCATCGCAGCAGGCAACGAACGTGCAAAGCTTGCTATGGACATGTACGAATACCGCATCCTGAAATACATAGGCGCGTATACTGCTGTCCTCGGTGGTGTTGACGTGATTGCGTTTACTGCAGGCGTCGGCGAGAATTCGCCGGAGCTCCGCGAGGCAATCTGCGAAAAGCTCGCCTATATGGGCATCACGCTCGATAAGGAGGCAAACCGTTCGCGCGGCAAGGAAGTGGAAATCTCCGGTAAGGATTCGAAAGTGAAAGTCGTGGTGATTCCGACCGACGAGGAACTCGTCATCGCTCAGGACACTGCCATGATTGTCGGCAAATAAGCATCCTATGCTTTCTCAGATAATCTGGGACGTCAGCCCCGTCATTTTCACTCTCGGCCCGCTCAGCGTGCGTTGGTATGGACTCGCGTTCGCCGTAGGATTCATCGTAGGCTACAACATAGTGGCCAAGATGTTCAAGCATGAGGGCGCGCCGGAGAAATGGCTTGGAATACTGTTGGCGTACCTTATGGTAGGCACGTTGATCGGTGCACGGCTCGGCCATGTCTTTTTCTACGAATGGGACTACTATTCCCAGCATCCCGGCGACATCCTGAAAATCTGGGAAGGCGGACTCGCAAGCCACGGAGGCACGATTGCCAACATAATCGCCCTCTTCCTTTTCTCTTGGCTTGTGAGCAAAAAGCCGGCGTCTTGGACTTTTGACAAGATTGTGGTTCCTACGGCCTTTGTCGCAGCCCTGATACGCCTCGGCAACCTTATGAATTCCGAGATATACGGCGGATTCACCGAACTTCCGTGGGGATTCATATTCGTACGGGACGGACAGACGCTTCCTGCACATCCCACTCAGCTCTATGAGGCTATGTGCTATCTCGCTTTGTTCGGACTGCTTATGTGGATGTACTGGAAAAAGAATGCAGAGGAACGCCCATGGCTGATGACCGGAATATTCTTCATAGGCATCTTCCTGCCCCGGTTCCTGATTGAATATGTCAAGAACGTCCAGGTGGAATCGGAATACTCAATGATAGCCCAATATGGCATAAATATGGGACAGATGCTTTCCATCCCGTTCATCCTGATAGGAATCGGCCTTGTGGCATGGGCATTATCGCATCCTCGCCAGCATTGGGATTTTCCCAATCGGTTCGCTCCGGAAACCGGCAGCGGGAATTCGGGCAGAAAGAAATGACAACCACTCTACAGAAAAAACCGGAGGTGATGATTTTCAGGTCATCACCTCCGGTTTTTTATTGTTCCGTGTCCGTGCTTGGAAATCAGGTCTTCTTGAGACCTTTCATTTTCACACGCATCGTGTCGAAGCCTTTGCCATAAACGCCGTTGACATTTGTCTGGGTGATGAATGCGTCCGGGTCAATGGACTTTATGATGCGGCATATGGTTACCGATTCCATCTTGCGGCACCATACCATCAGTATCTTTATTTCCTTTTTGCTGTACCATCCTTCTCCATCCAGCACTGTTACGCCGCGATGCGCTTCCATATTGATGCGGTCGGCAATTTCACTCCATTTGGTGGAGAAAATCATGAACTGTTTGGCTTGGCGGTTGGTGTTGATGAGCATATCGGTTACATAAGAAATAACGTATGTTACCACCCAGCCGTAAACCATAAGAGGCACACGCACCTGAAGACGTTCTACGAAAGTGCCTTCAAACGGGAGCAGTATGGACGTGGCCACGATCAGCATATCCACAATGATCATCGTGCGTCCGATGCTTACGTTGCTCACTTTGGATACCATAGCCGCTATGATGTCCGTGCCACCCGTAGAGCCGTTGTGTATGAAAGCGGTTCCTACCCCCATTCCGCACAGAATGCCGCCGAGGATGACACTCATGGATATGTCGGCTATCAGCGGGTGGTCAAGGCGCATGAAGAGGCTTTCAAAGACGCCGATGGAAAGAGCGGCAGCCGTGGCACCGAAGATTGTGCGCAAGACAAAAGACTTGCCGACTATCTTGAAGGCCATCGCAAGCAAAAGAAGGTTGCACGCATACTGGGTTACGGCAACCGGAATCAGGCCGCCCGTGGCGAAATACACGAGTGCGCCTACACCGGCCAGACCGCCGATGATTACTTCATGCGGGAGAATGAATCCGCAGAAACCGATAGCATAAAGAACCACGCCGAAAACAATCATAACATAGTCTTTGGCATTGGTCATCAATGAATTGTAGGTCGAAGGAGACATAAATATCTTTAATGTTTTTGGTAATGTCTTCATAACGGGAATTCCTGCATCGATATGCAGGAGTTCCGAATAAGGCGCAAAATTACAAAGAATTTCCGGAATCATCATTTTACTTCACTGACTTTCGGAGATTCGATGTCGAATTTTGCTCAAATCTTAATTATTATTTTTACCTTTGCATCATAAATTCAATTTCACTGATGAAACATATAAAGCAAATCATAAGTTCGGTCATGGCCGTTTCGGCCGTGCTTCCGGTGTCGGCACAAAAATTTCTTGACACATCCGCTCCTGACAGGCTTTTGACAATGGGGGCACGAATAGGAGTAAACTCTTCCAATGCCACCGTCAAGGACGACGTATATGATCTTTGGAACAAGAATTCTTGGGGCACAGGGTTTGATCTGGGTGTTGTGGCCGACATAAACATCCGCAATTTCATAGCCATCCAGCCGGGCATATTCTTCCAGTCGAGAAGCGGCGATTTCACTTATGCATCGCGCTTCTGGGTTCCAGGCGAAAACGAAAACGGAGAAGTTGTGAATGAAGCCCACGACATAGTCCAATACGGCCACAACCGCAACTACAACATTTATGTGCCGATAGTCGCTTCTTTGCGTTTCAACGTAGGCAACAAAGTGAAATGGAGCGTCGATTTCGGTCCGTACGTGAATTTCCTGCTCAGTTCTTCCGGACATGGCAGCATCTACAAGCTCCGTTATGAGGGAATAGACCAGCTTCCCGCCCTTTATGAAACAGAAGCCGAACGCAACTCCTGCGATTTTGGCTTGAAGATAGGCTCAGGGTTCACGTTCTTCAGTCATTATTACATAGGCATACACTATATGGGAGGAATGTCCAATGTATGGAAAACCGAGGGAATGGGCGGACGCAACAAGGCCTGGACTTTCACTGCAGGTTACAATTTCTGAACCATTATGCCGGTAAACGCGTATAATATCCATAAGTAACTGTTTTTTAACACACATTATCATTATAGATGGAAAACAAACAATGTTCTTCCGGGTCAATCTCATCACGGTGGGTTCCTGCAGCGTTCATTGCCCTTGGGTTGCTGTTCCTCGGTGTATTCATCAGAGGCGGCTTCCAGAGCATATCAAGCAACCAGCGCGTCGTTACTGTGCGTGGATTGTGCGAAAAGGAGGTTACAGCCAACAAGGTAACGTGGCCGATTGTAAGCAAGGAAGTAGGCAATGACCTGAATGTGATATACCAGAACATTCAGAAGACCAATTCCGCAATCGTCGGTTTTCTGAAATCGAACGGAATAACCGATTCAGAGATTTCTGTCAACGCTCCGCAGGTAGTTGATATGCAGGCTGACCGATACAATTCAACGCCAGCCCCTTTCCGGTATAATGTTACCACGGTAGTGGTTGTTACTTCCGCAAAGGTGGAAGCGGTCAATAAGCTGATGACGCGCCAGACCGAACTTCTCAAAGAGGGAATCGCAATCGTGGCGGGAGACTACAACTATCAGACCACATACGAATACACCGACCTTAACAAGGTGAAACCGGGAATGATAGCGGAAGCCACGAAAAACGCGCGTGAGGCCGCCAAGAAGTTTGCCGAAGACAGCGACAGCCGACTCGGGAAAATCAAAACTGCATCGCAAGGACAGTTCTCCATCGAGAACCGCGACCAATATACGCCTTACATAAAGCGTATAAGGGTCGTTTCGACCATCGACTACTTCCTGAAAGACTGATGCGGGACTCCAAACAGCTTTTGAAACATCCAATCCGATGGGAATCATAGATATTGAATCGCTTGAAGGAAATGACGATGTGCATGTTTACGCTTCACTGACAGAATCGCAGTTGCGAAACCGCCTCAATCCTGACAACGCCCTGTTCATTGCCGAAAGCCCTAAAGTGATAAAGGTCGCGCTACAGGCCGGTTATGATCCCGTGTCTATACTTTGCGAGAGGAAGCATATAGAAGGCGATGCGGCCGAAGTGATTGCCATGGCTGGGGACATAGACGTGTTCACCGGAAGTCGCGAACTCCTGCAGTCTCTCACAGGCTACAGACTGACACGGGGTGTGCTTTGTGCCATGCGCCGTCCGGCGTTGCCTTCCGTAGACGCGGTAGCGGCCAATGCCTCAAGGATTGTGGTGATAGACGGAGTAACCGATACAACCAACATCGGAGCCATATTCCGTTCGGCAGCGGCTCTCGGAATAGATGCCGTATTGCTCACGCCTACTTCATGCGACCCGCTCAACCGCCGGGCTGTGCGTGTGTCGATGGGTAGCGTCTTCCTCGTTCCATGGACTTTCATATATGACCCTATATCATCGCTCAAAAGACTCGGCTTCGTTACTGCGGCGATGGCTCTGAATGACGATTCAGTGTCCCTCGACGAGCCTGCACTTAAAAAAGAACCTCGGCTCGCCATAATAATGGGAACCGAGGGAGATGGGCTTTCCGACAAAGTGATCAGCGATGCCGACTATACTGTACGGATTCCGATGGCTCACGGAGTGGATTCACTCAATGTGGCCGCCGCAGCCGCAGTGGCTTTCTGGGAACTTCGGCTTTCTGCACGATGATTAATGCCCTTTACAAGCCTTGTTGATTATAAGTCAGGAATTTTAGAACCGAAAGCGACATTGAAGTTGACAGTCAAACAGAAGCTCCAATTTGACACTTCGCTGCTGCCTGCCATAATGCTTATGAGATATGCTATTTCGTATGAGATGGCTCAAATTATGATAAAAAGTAGGCAGTGAGTATCTGTTTTTATATCTCTAAGTTCCTTGATTATCATAAATTTATGTGTTGCCTTTTTCTAAGCTGATCCTGAACCTTCGACATATTTTGGCTGTCTCGGGAGGTGTATGCTTAGGCACGCCTAAACTGATGTATTGACCACAATGTGCATATTCGTCATTTTGGCACATCCATTTAAGATTGCTTTTACACATAAAAACAGGTGCGCGATTCCGGACTGTTTTTAGAGGTTTCAATTCTTTCAGCCTCCTCTTGTTCCCTCCGTTTCCTTGCTGCTTCTTCGGGGTAAACCCTTTCTTGGGAATCTGCTTCTGCTATTTGCAGTCTCTGCCTTTCGTATAACTCTCGTTGCTCTTGCTCAAGCAAAAGTCTTTGCTTCTCAGCGTCTTCACATTCTTTTTCTCTCAGCCGTTTGCGTTGATTGTATTCCTCAACCTTACAAACCCCTTCCGGGGAACATTTGGGTTGACGGAGGTGGATTGAGGTGGAACGTTGCTGGTTCGGCTGCGGATGTATGCGGTTGTAATCAAACTGTTTGCGGTCTACTGACGGTTCAGATGCGTTCGGTCGGGTTTGCTTCTGTCAGGAATGGACGGGAACGTCTGTGGGCAATTGCCCTGATTGTTGCCCAATATTGCGGAGGCGATGACCACGATGGCGGCAAGGATCTGACCGTAGGGTTGTTGCAGACTTCTTCTCGTTCCTTTTTCGGTAAGATAATGTCTGTTCCGACCGGATTCTGACAAGTTTTTGCTCCCCAACAAGTCTGTAGGTACAAATCGATGCCGTGAGCGAGCGGAATTGTGTTGTGCGTTTGATTCGCACCGTTTGATGACCTATACATTTGCAGCCGGAATTTACAAACATCATCAACCCACCTAAAAATTTTCGTATATGAAAATTTCTGTTTTTCTGGCTACGGCTCCTAAAGCCGCAAAAAAAGCCACCGACGGCAAGACGCGTCAGGTCTGTTTCCGTGTCCGCGAGGGTGATGCCGACATGCGTGTGCGGTCGGGCCTGCTTGTCGATCCTTCGCTTTGGGACAGTTCCATTCCCGGCTACCGCCGCACTGCCAGACTTTCCAAAGAGGAGGTCGAGACTGTCAACCGTCAGGTCAGCGATATTACCAGGCTGATACATGACGGCTACACTCCCGACCGAGATGCCTCATGGCTCCGCGCCCTTGTCGAAAGTGTGTTCCGCCATATCCGCGCCTTTCTGAACTGGACGCTCAAACAGGGTATCACCACAAACGAGCGTTGGAAAGGTTTCACTGTCAGCAACGAGGTATACGGCACACCGGTCTATCTCACCCTCGAAGAGCGTGATCGCCTGCTGGCCCTCGACCTGCGCGTTTTCTCGCGTCTGGAGCGTCACCGCGACATGTTCATCTTCCAGTCGCTCGTCGGATGCCGTGTCGGCGACCTCTACCGTCTGACCTCCGACAATATCCGTGACGGTTTTCTCGAATACTGCCCCCGCAAGACTATCGGCCGGGACGGCAATGTATATGGAGCCGTCACGTGCCGTGTGCCGCTGAACGACAAGGCACTCGCCCTTCTCGCCAAATATGATGGGAAATGCGGGAAGGCATTGTTCCCCTGTCTCAACAAGATACTTTACGGCGAGGACATAAAGGTCGTGGCGATTATAGCCGGACTCGACCGCATGGTCTCCGTGCTCGACAAGAAAACAGCCGAGGTCAGGGAATTGCCGCTCTTTATGGCCGTGACCACCCACACCGCCCGAAAGACCTTCATAGCAAATCTTTATCTCCGCGTCAAGAATCCGAACCTTATCGCCTCGATGACCGGACACGCAACCAACAGCAAGGCGTTCCGACGCTACCGCGCCATCAGCGAGCAGCTCAAACGTGAACTCACCGCCCAAATGGACTGAACAATGAAAGTGACCGCATACATACGCCGCCGGGGAGCGGCGAAGAACAATCTTACCGACATGGCCACCGTCTATTTCCGCGTCCGCGATGGCAGAACCGACATCAAGGCAGCAAGTGAACTGACACTTAGGGAAATCTTTACAAGCAGGTCAAAGACCCCGACCTGATAGCCTCCATGACAGGCCACGTCGAGGGGAGCAAAGCCTTTGCCCGCTACCGCGCCATCGACGACGAGATGAAAATCGAACTCGTCAACATGCTCAACTGAAATAGTTTCGGCAACCGAACCGAGAGGGAGACAGAACTTGTTTCTCCCTCCCGTTCATCCGATAATCACAAACCGTTGCCCATTCAATTAGAATGGAGGCCGGTGACAATAAACTGCTGTCTGAATCCCCGTGACCGCTTTATCCGACAGCTTCTTGTATCACCTTAAAATCCTTGTATATGGACATTAGCAGTATGATCGAAGCCGGCGGACACGTGAAATTCGAGGTCAGCGGCGAAGACCTCCGCCACTTCGCCGAACAGTTAATCGAAAAGGCCGCGCAACTTGTCGCCCGACCTACGGAACCCCCAAAAGAGAAGTGGCTCACCCAAAAAGAGGCATGCAGCTCTGCCGTGTCAGCAAGACCACTCTCTGGGAATGGGGCCGCCGAGGTTACCTCGTCCCCTCCAAACTCGGCAACCGCAACATGTATCTGCTCTCTGCCATCGAGCGCATCCTCAACAGCCGCCAAAGCGAATGAGGACAAAAATCCGTCGGACGAATGCCAACAAGATATTCTCCGACGGTTTTTCATAAGAAACGTAAGACTCCAAGCCCTCAGACCGTTAAATCCGATCTGAAAATCAAAATATGTCAGAAATTTGTTGTAACTTTGTAAAATAATAAGAAACAGGAGACAAAGACTATGGCAAGACCGATAAAAGAAACCCCGGTTCTCAAAGGCGAGGATGCCCGTCGGTTCGTACAACGTATGAACGAAACCCGGACAGAATCATCTGAGAAAAAACGCAGGAGACAGGCTAATTACAAGCTCGCCATGAGCATTCTGGTCAATAACTAACCGGATATGCGGGCAGAGGACATATTGACCGACTACGAGCTTCGCAAACTCACACTTAACGATAAGGTGGACTAGTTTGACTGTGGAGATGAAGATCTCAATGACTTCATCAACAACGATGAGCCCCTATATCGCAAGGCGTTGCTGGCGATGACCTATATCCTTGTGAACAAGAACACGCACAAGACCGTAGCCTATTTCAGTGTGGCCAACGACCGTGTCTCAATTCAGGACTTTCCCACAAATACTGACTTCAACCGCTTTCGCAAGCACAAGTTTGTCAACTCGAAGCGGCTGAAGAGTTATCCCGCCATCAAGATATGCCGCCTCGGAATCGACCGTTCAGTTCAGGGGAAGGAGATCGGTACTTTTCTACTCGATTTCATTGGAACGTTGTTTATAACAGACAATAAATCGGGATGTCGGTTCATTACTGTCGATGCTTACGCTCAGGCGATTCCGTTCTATCTGAAGAATGATTTCGCATTTCTAAGTACGGAGGATGAAGGTCAGCGTACCCGGCTCATGTATTTTGACCTCAGCGACTTGGACAACTGAATATAACTTGAAGGAAGTATGATTGACTCCACCGATGATTTCTTCATACCAGATAATGAGGTCAAGCTCCCGGAGGAGCTTGATTACAGCCGTGTGGATGAATATATCCGCTCGGCTGAGGCGTTTTCGCGCTCATCTTATCAGAGCGTCTATATCATCGACTATTTCAGACAGAACTTCCTATATGTGTCGCCCAATCCGATGTTTCTGTGCGGACTGTCGCCGGAGCAGATGAAGGAGCTGGGCTATCGTTTCTATCTCGGCTATGTGCCGGAATATGAGCAATCGATGCTGCTGACGCTCAACAAAGCCGGATTCGCTTTCTACAACGACATACCAACCGATGAGCGTAAGGACTGGCATATCTCCTACGACTTCCACATTCTCAACGAGGGAAAGAAAATCCTTGTCAACCACAAGCTGACACCGCTTGCCCTTACCTCCGATGGACGGATCTGGCTCGCCCTCTGCGTGGTGTCGGCATCTACCCACACCGACGCTGGACATATAGAGATGCACCGTGTCGGCTCGTCCGATTTCTTTGAGTACAATCTGACTACGCGCCGCTGGGACAAACGGCAGATGCCCGTGCTGACCGACGGCGAAAAGTCTGTGCTTGCCCTATCTATTCAAGGCTACACAATGACCGAGATTGCCGACCGTATATGCCTCTCGCCGGTGACAGTCAAGAAATACCGCCAGCGTATCTTCGAGAAACTTGATGTGCGCAATATCTCCGAGGCGATAGTTGCCGCCACCAACAGCAAGCTATTGTGATAGTGGAGTATAGGTATTAGCAATTAACTCTCCACTCTCCGCTAAATAAAATCTCGGAAAGTGCTTCACTTCCCTACCGACGGCAATATTGGCGGCTATTCGCGCACATATGTGTGCTGCAAGCCGTTGAGCGGATTCGTTGATTACCCCGGCTTTTATCTCCGGCAATGCTTCACCGAGCCAGTCGCATCCCTCCATATTCCAGAAAGCACAGTATCCCGGTATATATTCTGCCGCCCACAGTCGTAAGTCAGGCTGTGCAAGAGGTTCCATGTCATCTCCGGGCATTATCACCATTGCCCCCGCGCCCCTGACAAAATCAAAAGGACAGATTACCGATGTCTTCAGCTCTTTGAGATGCTTCAGGCATGATTCTCCGTTATCGCCATATTCTGCAATGATGTTGACAAGAGACAGTCCAACAAGAGCGGCAGGGGTACAGTCGGTCTGAATATCCCGGAATCCAATCCGCTCCAGTTCCGGCACCACATATCCGGTGAAATCATGTGTACCGATAACCATCACGCGGCACTCCTTAATAATATATCTTTCTTCGTCAGTCATATCAGATTATTTAATCCACTGCAAAATTAGGCATAGCCACAGGACTGCACCGTATCCAAAAGTATATATTTACGCCCCCCAGCCGCCAGAGGATGCAATCATATACTTTTGGATATGGTAAGGAATTTTCAGCGGCTGTAACTTTGCATCAGAAATCATAAAACCGACATAGATATGAAACAAGTAATCACATCCATCATCGCTTTACCCTGTGCTTTATGTGCTTTGGCGCAGACGGAAGCGCAGGACAGTATAAAGACTAAAGAACTTGGTGAGGTAGTTGTAGAGGCTCAAATGCAACGCACCTCTGCAACCGTTTCATCTTATATACCAACCTCGAAACAGAAAAATTCGTCGCAAACGGCAACCGATCTGCTTAACCGTATGGCAATTCCACAGCTTTCTCCGGGTATGGGAAACTCGGTAAAGACCAATACCGGCAAGGCTGTCAACATTTACATTGACTATCTGCCTGCATCCGAGCAGGACCTCTCAGGCATGCGGATGGCTGATGTCAAAAAGTTGGAATATTATGACTATCCCAAAGATCCTCGCTTTCAAGGAAGTGCGCATGTCATTAATTTCATTATGCAGAAGTATGAGTATGGCGGCTATCTCAAAGCCTCCGCTAATGAGTTTTTCATTTCCAATTCAGGTCAGCTCAACCTTTACTCCAAGTTCCAGTATAAAAAAATGACCTACGACCTCGGCGTAGGTGGTTATTATCGCAACGGAAGTCATGATTACAACAATACAGTTGAAACGTACCGTCTGCCACAGTCTGACGGCTCAATCAAGCAATTCGAGCGTTACTCCATAACCGACGATGCAGAGTCAAGGCGGAGATATTTTTGGCCTACCTTCAAGGCTCTATATCGCACAGATAAAATTTCAATGAGCAACTCTATTGGAGCTACTTTCGATAATTTTCCGAAAGAAAATACCTCCGGCTCTGTTTATTTCTCTCCCGCCGATTTTCCGCAAACTGATTTCACTAATGAAGCAAATCACCGGCAAAACTACGTAACTTACAACGGCTACTGGCATTTCATACTTCCCCACGGCAATACCCTGAATTTTGCTCCGTATTACTCATACGCCCACTCCAAGCAGTATCGCAGATACTCCGAAGGGCAATCTTCGGAATTTATCAACAACGCTTTCGACAACACACATAAAGCAAGCGGAAACCTCCGCTTCCAGCACGACTTCGGCAAGTGGGGCGACATATCTGTCTTTACACAAGGCTTTTATTACAATAGTAAAACAAAATATTCAGGCACTGCCTCATCGGATGACAGGCTCACGCTTTTTAGAATCGGACCGGGCGTTTCCTACAACTATACCTCTGATAAATTCTATGGAAGTGTAGGCATCGGCTTTTCCTACGACCGCACCAAAACCGAGGATGTTACCGAAAATGACACGCATCCATGGATTGACTTTTCAGCTCAATATTCATTCAACAACAAAAACTCATTTAATGCCGAATTCCATTATAGCAACCAGATTCCCGACCTTTCAGTACGCAGCTCGACTGTCATTCAATCCAACCCTCTGATGAGATATACCGGCAACCCCAATCTCAAACCATACAAGTGTTACGATTTCGGCGTGAGCTACCAATGGTTGCCAAACAATAAATTCAATTTTGCCGCATTTGCCACAGGCTTCATAGCGACCAATCGTTTCGCGTATGTATACGAGGCTTCGGCTGACGGCATTATCCGTACCGTTCAACAACCAATGGGGAAGTTCATTGAAGGCCGCTACGGAATAAACGGCACTGCTCGACTCCTTGACGGTAACCTCCAAATCAATGGTCAGTTGGCGCACTATATAGCTAAAAACGAGCAACCTTTCAATTGGACAAAATCTCATCTCAACTGGTATCTCCAAGCCTTCTATTATCTAAATCAGTGGCATTTTGGCATACAGTACCAATCAAATATGTCATCTGCGGGCAACTTTATAAATGGCGTATGGGAGAATAGCAAAAACGCATACACTGCTATTGTCGGTTGGGGTAATTCTTCATGGAATTTCCAAGCGCAGATTGCTAATCCTTTCAGATGGAACTGGCGAAGCGGCTCATCAGTGATGAAAAGCAAAAACTATGACTTTGTTCAGACTGCCTATAATCCGAATAACCACTGCTTCATATATGTGTCCGCAACCTATACTTTTGGGTTTGGCAAGAAAATCAAGGTCGGCAACGAAGCAACACAAATGTCAGGTGCCGGCAGCGCAATTCTGAAATAAGGGAACAGCTTAATCATACATCGACAAAGACAGGCAGCCCCGGCAGTGATTGTCGGGGCTTGTCAATTTCATTCGATTCAGTATCGCTCGTTCGACATATCAAATTCTGAATTCGACAAATCACGTGACGAATGTGATTTGTCGAATTGTCTACCCGGTATTTGCGTTTTGTTATGTCAAATCACACATTGAGCATTCAGCGTAGCTCCTCGCCACAGGCGAAACAGAGGCACGGCCTCTACCGCCGCGAAGCGGTCGGCAAGGGCTTTTAGAGGGACGGAATCCGGTAGGATTCGGCTATCTACAACAACATCTGTAAATTCAAGCTCTTTTTCCTTGAATATTCCATAATAGGACGGAACACGAATCTTCTTTTCCTGTTGAATAATCTGCTCAGCCAACTTGTACATTGTAACCATATAGCAGTTTTTCAGATTCGCTCTGCGCTTATCACTATGATGTGCGAAACTATGCGCTCTTTCTCTCCCTTGGTTGGCTTTAAGAGACTCATGGCAACAAGGACAGGTGCAGCAACATTTCAGTCCATTGCTCACGCTATCAACGTGTACCATTATGCCATTGGCGTCTTCTGCCCATGAAAAAACCATTTTATTCATAGTTGTGATAACTTATACAAAACATCAAGCATAACGCTAACGCTTCTTGTTTTTCCAAAGGGGGATGTCGAGATTTGCCGGTGGCGTTAGGAATCAGAGAAATCTTGGCGTTATTTCCGGGCAGCCTTGACCCGATAGTCGCATTTCACCTTGCCTTTGGATATGTTGTTGAGCTTGCTGCGTATCAAAGCCTTGCGTATGGGTGCGACGCGGTCTGTATAGACGGTGCCGAGCAGATGGTCGTATTCATGCTGCATAATGCGGCTCAGGAAACCTGTGAATTCTTTTTCGTGTTCCTGAAAATCTTCGTCGAGCCAGTTCAGGCGCACATGCTCGACACGGCTGACGTTTTCGGACATTCCGGGAAGCGAAAGGCATCCTTCACTGCGGCTCACAGGATCCATATCCTCGATTACGTCAAGCACCGGATTTATGAGCACCATCTTGGAATCATTGCACTCGGGGAAATCCTCGGCGAGCGCCGAACCGTCGAGGACTATCAGGCTTATCGGCTTTCCTATCTGCGGAGCTGCAAGACCCACGCCTTCACTGGCGTACATGGTCTCCCACATATCATTGATGAGCTTTTTGAGCTCGGGATAATCCGGGGTTATGTCTTCGGCCTCCTCGCGAAGCACAGGCTGGCCGTAAAGGTATATCGGTAGTTTCATCTTGATTTGAATTATTGTACAAAGTTAGCAAAAATACTTCTGACGGCCAAAAGCGCGTCCGGACCTGCATCACGCAGATCCGGACGAAATTCAAAATCAATCTATATCGTCTATTTAATGTTGAAGAATCGTTTTTTTCAGTCGAAAACCACGCTCACGTCGTCAAAGGCAAAATAAGAAGGGAGACTCATTCCATAGCCGTTGTTGGTGGAACATTCAAGATTGAACGTGAGTTTGCTTACCTTGCCCAGCGACGACAGATCGAATTCCTGCCATCCTGAGATCATATCGCTTCCGTCAGCGAGAGTGAACGAAGGATGCGAGGCAATCTCATTCCCGGACGCATCGAAGGCATATGCCACTATTTTAAAGACAGCTTCACCTCCAGGCTCTGAAAGCCCGTTGCCGTTTTTCCAGACATTCGCAAAATAAGTGGTAACGTTGACCCATATGCTCTTCACCACACGGGCCTTGCCGTCGTGGAAGTAGAGTTCCGGCAGCTTGTTGTTGTAGCCAAGCCCCGACGGGTCGGTGTCTTTATACCCATTCTGGACGCAGAAGTTTCTGGAACCGTTGTGTCCGCCGTTGCCGTCGCCGTCGCGGGAGAAAACGGCAAGCTGGTGATTGAAGTCTCCGTTGCCGAGGTCGGTGTCTACATAGTCTGAGACAGCCATGCCGCCGGTCCAGAAATTGCCGTCACCATAGGCATTGACAAGGCGGGAAGCCAGCTCTGTGTTTCCTTCGTCATGCCAGTTGTACACATTCTCTTCCGAATTAGGATAAAGCAGAGGGCCATTGTATTGCGGGGAATCTATAAGAGAACTCCAGTCTTTCCTGCCGAGCATATTGCCTGAACCTCTGTAGTCGGCATCTTCAAAAGTAAGCACACGTATGTCTGAGGCTATTTCCAAGGAAATCCTGAAAGCCCTGACGTCATGACGCCTGTTGACCACAATCACCCGTATGTCCCCCTTGTCGCCGGTATCGGCTTCTGGCGGGGCGGCGACGGTAAGACGGTTGCCGTCGATGGAGGCAGTCCATCCTTCGCTTGCTTTAGACACATAAATGTCGCTTACACCGGTAAGTGCCATTTCATATACACGTGTCTCTCCCTTTCTGAAATACGGGTTCGACGTGTCGATTGTAAGGCCGAAGTTGTCCACTCGCGGCACAGAGAATGACTCGCCGCTCGGAAGAGTGAAGACAATCCCGTCTTCCTCAGGCTTCACGCTCTCGAAGATTCCGCTGCCGGGATTCTTGGGGACGGCACAGACTTTTTCGCCATCGGAGTCAAGCACAAACTGCGGGCCGTTGCCATAGTCCACAGTCCAGTAACCGTCCTTTACCCCTATGACCGGAGTCTTGCCCTCTTGCCCGTCATTGCCTGCTTGTCCTGGATTGCCTTGGTCGCCTTTATCACCTTTCTGTCCGGATACCGGAAGGTTGTTGCCGTTGGCATCAGTAAGCCATGACGTAGAACCGTCTACGGTGATTGTCCAGTAATACACGCCGTTCTCCTCTCCCACTCCGATGATCGGTGCATCCTTTCCGTCCAGACCGTCTTTCCCGTCACGCCCGTGGTTGACGTTTATGACGCGTCCATTGCTCAATGTGAGTCTGTAGCCGTCTGGTGTCTCCTCCACTGCGGTAATGACTGCGCCGCCGGAAAGCGAGGCTATCAATTGCCGAAGCGAGGCTATGTCGGTGTTGATGGCGTTTATGCGCTCTTCAATGCTCTGCACCCGGCCTTCCACGTTTTCGATGCGCTCTTTGAGTCCTGAGTCGTCATAGCAGGAAGTCAGTCCTGATGCAGCAAGAATGACTGCAGCCGCAATCGCGATGTCCGTTGATTTCATTTGTATGTTATCTTACAATCAGTTTGTCGGTTTTTCCGCCGATGCGCACAATATACATTCCAGAGGCGAGATGTGAGACATCCATTGTATTAGTTCCCTCTTCAATCTTCACAGACATCATACGTGAACCGGAAAGAGAATACACGTCCATATCGGAATCCGATGCCGAATCAACGTAAAGCACTCCGTTGCAAGGATTAGGATAGAAAACTGACTCTGTGTTTTCTGTTGAAACATCTTCTATGCCTACGGAAACCCCGCCGACAGACACGTCGCACGTAATCGCAGGTGATGCATCGCGTGTATCCATACGCAGTGCGGAGATGACGGCTACGCCCCGATTGATTCCGGTTACTTTGCCGTTCTCATCGACAGTCGCTACCGATTCGTCTGAACTTTCCCATGCCACAGATTCTCCGAAAGCGGCTTTGACTGCCGACATGTTCACTATGCTGCGGCTTTCATTGGCCTCAAGGGATACAAAAAGGCGTGGCATGTCCTGAAGCGGCGTAACGTGTATCGTCTGTTCGGGAATAGAGCCGAACTGCCCGCTAATCGTACCTGCATTGAAATTGGGATTGATGCCATCTACATAGTTTATGCCTCTGTGGACACTTGGCTTGGAGCCGAACCCCAAAGGATTGAGGCATCCGGAGCCTATGATGGAGTCGCCTGTTGCCGTGGGGGATATGCTTATCGGGAATGTCTGAGCCTTGGCGTTGCCTGCGAAGTCGTATTGGCCTTCACCGAGCATTGACGTTCCGTTTGATTTTCCATTGAACTGGATATAACATGTTGAATTGTATAACCCTGCGAGTTTTCCGGCGACATGGTACAATCCTTTGAATTCCATCTTCACATTGTCTCCCGGAAGCACATAATCATCTTCACGCACCTTCACGAGATTCATTTCCACGGGCTTTGCAGAAAGCACCTGATAATTGGCATTGCCGGAAGTGTCGGCGGTGCGTATTATGTTGCGTCCGAAGGTCAGCAAGACTGTAACGGAGCCGTCGGCATTAACGGTAACGTTTTCGGCCGAGAATCCTTCGGGGTAAGCCACATTGTTGGATTCGGCATCGACGAGAGGGTTGGCTACGGTTACAGAAGAACCTTCATCGGGAGTGAACGTAAGTTTGTAGCCTGGTTCACCGCACATATAATAAAGTATGTCATGCTCACAGTCGAGCTCTTCGGCTGGCTTGTAGGCGAGACGGATGTTGTCGGCCGGGGAGTTTTCGGCATCTGCATCCACCGTTACCACGAACGTACCGGTGTTTTCAGCCCAGATTTCGCTCCACATGGAACCGTAGGCAGTTTCAAGTTTGATGCCGTCATAGCGTACCTGTACTATTGCTGTTCCCGCCTTCTTCGCAGTAATGATTCCATTCCTGTCCACCTCGATTATAGAATCGTCTGGCTGGAAATCCATGTCAAGCACATTGTATCTGAAATCCGGTTCGATGAAATAGTTTCCGGAAGAGTTGTTGGTCAGCTGCCATGTGCGCAGATTCACGATTTGGAACGTGTCGCCTGTTTTGAGCCGCAGAAGATTGCGTTTGTTTATGTTGAGGAATATGTCTGCATAGTTGGTGCCGTTGCCCCAGACCTCGTGGTTGAAATAACGGTTGGTATGCGCTCCAAGCGACTCTTCCGAAATCTCGATGATGTCGGTCTTGGAAGCAGAGAAGAGTCCTGCCTGGGTAAGGTTGCCGGCGCGGCTCACCCTGTAGCAATACTGAGAAGTGCCGGTTTCCAGTTCATACGTGAGAACCTGCATTCCATCGCGCACTTCCTTTGAAACATGGTCATATGTTTCAAAAGCGACGTAATGCTTCGATCCTTTTTTCTTTGTGATTGATACCGTGGCGTTTTCCGGTGCCGAGACAACCACATTCTTCAGCTCGGCATCCGCAGACGATGCGAATCCGGCAATCAACAGGCCGGATACAGTCAGTTTGAACAGTTTTTCTTGTTTCATAAAAATATAAATCAGTTAATGCAATCCATATTTTTATGAAGCCGCGAAAATAAAAAGGGGATAAACAAAGATATGGCCAGAAGCCACGGCAATGGCATAGTCCAAAGGCCGCTCAGTCCGTTCTCCTTCCAAGCTTGTTTCGCGAAGCTCCATAGGAAAGATGCCTTTGGCATATCCTCTTGAGGGGGATATGTTTTTATTCGGATGCAGGTCTTCTGACTTATCTCCTTTCCAGCTTTTCGCCTTCCCGGCCTGTCAAAGCCAGTGGCAGAATGAAAAGCGGATTCTTCAGTTTAGCGGCGAATTGCATTCGCCGGAACTTGGTCGGTCGGAAAACCGATACTCCAGTTCTTGGCTATCTGAAACGGAGAATCACAGCAGCGCGTCTGTCGGGGAATCGCACCCCGTTCCCGGCGAGAGGCTTCTGCCTTTGCAGAGCCGTGGCCTCGCGCATCCGGGCATATTTTCGGCGGCAAAATTACAATAAATTCTTATAAACGGCAAACCTTTTTTAGGACAAAAAACATAAGAGGAGTCATAAGCAGTTGAAACTACGAGAGTTGAGATAATCCGTAAGGATGATGGTGGCGGCAGTCTGGTCTGCGAGGTCTTTGCGCTGCCTGTCGCTTTTCTTCACGCCTGCGGCCAACATCTCGCGATGGGCAATGGCGGAAGTGAAACGCTCGTCGAAAGTTTCCACAGGAATGGCCGGAAACATTTTCCCGAGCTTTTGAAGAAAAGGTGTGATATACTGCATGCTTTCTGAAGGTGTTCCGGACAATGTCTTGGGCAACCCTACCACGATACGCTCCACAGGTTCCTTTGAAACGTAATTCTGCAGGAATCCCATAAGGTCGCATGTCCGCTGAGTCGGAAGCCCGTTGGCGGCAATCTTCAGAACGTCTGTAACGGCCACGCCGCAGCGTTTACGCCCGTAATCTATAGCTATTATCCTTCCCATTAATTTAGAGCTTGTTTAATATCGTTGATGTATTTTTGCATTTGTTTCAAAAGCCGGCAAGAGATTGAGTGATTATAAAATTACCGTTTGTCCCGTATGTCTTGGCCGCTTTTAGCCCTGTCCCTCAGTCGTGTACATATAGTACACTCCTTCGTCACATGTCGAAAACCGTCTCAAGCCATACGACCCTGTCGGCAACATTTATTATTAAACAAGCTCTTAATTATGGTCTATAAAAAGGGGAAGCAAAAAGCTTTGCTTCCCCGGTTGTTCTCTTTACTTGTTCCGATTATTTCTTGAAATAACGGTTGAAGAGGCCTTCGAAGCCTTTGCCGTGGCGAGCTTCGTCCTTGGCCATCTCATGCACTGTGTCGTGGATGGCGTCGAGGTTGGCGGCTTTTGCATTGCGGGCAATGCGCATCTTGTCGGCGTTGGCTCCTGCTTCGGCGTGCATACGCTTTTCAAGGTTGGTCTTGGTGTCCCATACTACGTCGCCGAGGAGCTCAGCGAATTTTGCAGCATGTTCTGCCTCTTCCCAAGCGTAACGCTTGAAAGCCTCGGCGATTTCAGGATAGCCCTCACGGTCGGCCTGGCGCGACATGGCAAGATACATACCGACTTCCGTGCATTCACCTTGGAAATGAGCGTTGAGATCTTTAATCATCTCTTCGCCTGTTCCTTTTGCTTCACCTATTTTGTGTTCAGTAACGAACTGAAGAAGAGCGGTCTTGTCAAGTTCTTCAAACTTTGAAGCGGGAGCACCGCACTGAGGACATTTTGCGGGAGGATTCTCGCCTTCAGCTACATATCCGCAAACTGTGCAAATCCATTCTTTTGCCATAGTTGTCTGTTATGTTTAGAGTTATTTTTTGTTTGTAATCCCTGTAGAAAAAGGTTTTTCAAAAGCCCCGACCTTTCGAGATTCGGGACAACAAAATTAGCAATTATTTTCCGTTCCGCCAAATCATTCCCCATTATTTTTGCCGACCATTTCACGTTAGAAACGTTTAGCCGGGATTTCTATGAGATTTGGAATATCGAAGATTTGTTGCTAACTTTGTGTCCGGAAAGTCAAATAAAACAAACTGGAAGTCAAATGGAAAGCAATTCCAATCAACAAGATCAGAAAATGCGGAAAATAGACCGGCTCGACAAGTTTGCTGCCTATAAGGGTTTCAACGACAACAAGATAACCCGTCTGTCAGGAATAGCAGTCGGAACGCTCGGCAAATCCAGAAAAGAGGGCAAAGACATTACGGGGCGCACTTGCGAGTCCGTGCTTTCCGCTTTTCCGGAACTCAACCGGGAATGGCTGATTTATGGCGAAGGGGATATGCTGGTAGGAACAAAAGCTAAAACCGTGTCTTCTTATCCTGAGTATCCTTTCATCAATGACACCAAGGCTGAATGCGGGGCTCTCGTCGGGACGCTTGATTCAAAGACTTTCAACAATTTCCCTATGCTTTCGTTTCCAGGCATCCCGGCCGACACTGAATTCTTCATCCAGGCTTCGGGCTACAGTATGGTCAACACCGATCGTCCGGAACTGTCCATACCTCCGGGGGCATTCATCGGTCTGGCAAAAATCAACAGCAGTATTGTGCGATGGGGAGAGACATATGCCCTTGCCACTCCCGATGGCATTATGATAAAGAGGGTGTTTCCTGCAGAAGACAGCGACCAGATAAGATGCGTCAGCTATAATTCTACGGATTACCCGGAATTTATGATTGACCGTTCAGATGTTCGCGACGTGGCTCGCATAACATGCGTCATACCCGTCTATGTGCGCTGAGCCCGTTACAGCAACTATGGCTGTATCCGATTTTGAAGTCAAGGTAAAAAGAGCCGCGACAGCAACGGTCGCTGCCGGGAGCCGCATTTTGCTCGGACTCAGCGGAGGCGCAGACAGTGTGGCTCTTCTTCGGTCGCTGATGGCCATACAGATGGACATACGTGCAGTCCATTGCAATTTCCATTTGCGCGGTGAGGAGAGTATGCGCGATGAAACATTTGTTAGAGAGTTGTGTTGCAGATATGGCATATCCCTGACTGTAAAGGATTTCGATACCATAGGACATATCAAGGCGCATGGCGGATCTGTGGAAATGGCATGCCGCGACTTGCGTTATGCGTTCTTCCGTGAAGAGATGCGCCGTTTGGGATGCGCGCGTATAGCCGTGGCTCACAATGCCGACGACAACGTAGAGACATTCCTTCTTTCCCTTATGAGAGGAGCGGGGTTGAAGGGACTCAAAGCCATGACTGCAGATAATGGGGAAATTATGCGCCCTTTGCTTGAGGTGTCTCGCAAAGACATAGAGATATATCTCGAGAGAATCGGACAGGACTTCATCACAGACTCCACAAACCTTGAATGCGACTTCGCCCGTAATTTCCTTAGGCTGCAGGTGCTTCCTCTGTTGGAGCAACGCTGGCCTGGGGCGAAGAAAAGCATCACAAAAAGCATCGGCAACCTTGCAGCCGATTTTCATCTGCTTTCTGGTTTTATTGATTCTGTATGCAGTGAAAACTCGTTGCCTTACGGTCTTGTGGCGGATTCTCCCGCCCCGGAAAGCCTCTTATTCCATTTCATAAGGGAGCGAGGGGGAACCTGCCTTCAGGCTATGGAGATGGCTCGTGCGGCAAAGAATCCCAGGACAGGAGCCGTATGGATTCTCAATGACAGCCAGGAGGTGGTCTGCGGGCGTACCGCTTTTGAAATAATAGAAAGGGAAGGCTGCATCGCCTTGCCCGGACTGATGGTGGAAAAGCTCGTGCCAACACCAGACGTCGTCCGAGCTGTAAAGATTCCTGATGGCAACAGGACGCTTTACCTTCCGGACGATCCTGAGGGATACTCCCTCAGGCCTCGCCGGGACGGGGACTTCATCCTGCCGCTTGGAATGAAAGGCAGGAGCCTCGTCAGCGACATAATAAAGGATGCAAAGCTGAATGCGCAGGAGGCTCGTCGCGTATGTGTGTTGGAAAATGCCAAGACAAAGGAAATAGTCTGGATACCAGGTCTGAAACGGTCTCGGCTACATCTTGTCGATATGTCATCACCTCCTTCTGTCATATTCCGAGTCAGCCTCAAAAGTCCGCACGCGAACCAATAATTTGCACAATAGGAAAACTTTTTGTAATTTTGCAACGTATTAGTGATAAACTGATGCTCCAGCCTCGGGAAACCGATGTCAGACTCTGTTGTCCGAATCCAGCCGGAAATGCATAATTCATTCCGGAATAATCGGCAATTACAAACCAAGACTACCAAGATTTCCCAAGTTTCTACCACTTCATTTCTACAGTTACTTTAGAGCCTGTTAAAAAACTCCTTATTCTTTTTTACATGCTCTTATGTGGCTTTTCGGCCACATAGCCTCTATGCGATGTGAGCCGGCGAATGACCGTCATTTTTCCACAATGACCCGGCATATGTGTCTGTTCAAGCCAAGACGGCATAATGAATAACACAATCGGCGGCAACAAACCCATAGGAACTGAAAAATCATTACATCAAATATGTACAGTTTAGACGAACTACACTCCCTCCCCGAATCCGACCTTCATCAGATTGCTGAAGGCCTTGGCATGAAAAAGCCCTCCTCATATTCCAATGAAGAGGTGGCTTATTATATCCTCGACAACGACGCAATGATCAGCGCCAAAGATCAGGTGTCGAAACTTAACGAAAGGTCTGCAAAACGTCCGGTTGAACGCAAACAACGTGGCAAGAAAGCGAATGCTCCAAAGAATTCCGGACAGGAGCTCTCTAATAACGACAAAACGCAGGAGCAGACAGAGACACCGCAAACCGATGTGTCCGCTGCGACAGAAGCCCCCAAAAAACGCGGAAGGAAATCAAACGCACAAAAAGCAGCAGAAGAGGCAGAACGTGCAAAGACGGAACAAACCGCACAAAATCAGCCTGATAATAAATCTGAAAGCGCACCTGAATCCATATCTGAACCTCAAACGGCTCCGAGAAAACGCGGACGCAAACCCAACGCTGCCAAAGAACAGCAGCCTGAACTTCCGCTTGAGTCCGGTGGACCTGCTGAAATGAAAGCCGAATCGGATCAACACAATCTTCCCTCTCTGATAGTGGCAGTCCCTGATGCCAATGAGGCCCAGGAGGCATATGCTGAACAGGCGCAGCAAACGGAGGAAGCACAGTCAGACGCTGTGTCATCTTCATCCCATCAGAAAGACAACTCCGGACAGAAGCCCGGTCTCGATTCATTTTTTTCCAACGCGCGACGCAAAACGTTCACTCCGAGGTCGAGACGTGAAATAGAGGAAGCCGCCATCGCCGCTGCTTCCGCACCGATAGTCATCGGTGAGCCTAACGCAGCCAACCAGGCATTCCAGCAACCTCAGCCCAAGCAACAGAAGCATCTGAGCAAAAAAGAGAAGCAACGTCAACGCCAGATGCAACAACAGCAACAGGTGCATCAGCAACGCCGTACGGACACGCAGTTCGACTTCAACGGCATACTCCTTGCCCAGGGGCTGCTCGAAATTATGCCTGAGGGCTACGGATTCCTCCGTTCGAGCGACTATAACTATCTCACAAGCCCCGACGACATATATGTTACCCAACAGCAAATTAAGCAATACGGACTAAAGACCGGAGACGTGGTGGAAGGAGGCATACGTCCTCCCCGCGAAGGTGAGAAGTATTTCCCCCTCAGCAACGTAACGTCTATCAACGGACTTGATCCGCAATACATACGCGACCGCGAACCATTCGAACATCTTGTGCCGCTTTTCCCTGAAGAGAAATTCAACCTCACAAAGGGTGCCAACAACAGCATCTCCACGCGCGTGGTCGATATGTTCGCGCCTATAGGCAAAGGACAGCGTGCATTGATCGTGGCTCCGCCCAAGACCGGCAAGACCATACTGCTTAAAGATATAGCAAACGCCATCGCAGAGAACCATCCCGACACTTACATCATTATGCTTCTCATCGACGAGCGTCCTGAAGAGGTTACGGATATGGCTCGAAGCGTGAACGCCGAAGTGATTGCCTCGACTTTCGACGAGCCGGCCGACCGGCATGTGAAAATAGCCGGACTCGTGCTTGAAAAGGCCAAACGTTTGGTGGAATGCGGACATGATGTGGTGATAATGCTCGACTCCATAACACGGCTCGCACGTGCCTACAACACCGTCTCTCCGGCTTCGGGTAAAATCCTTTCCGGCGGTGTGGATGCCAATGCGCTCCAACGCCCTAAACGCTTCTTCGGAGCGGCGCGAAACATCGAGGGGGGCGGTTCGCTCACCATCATAGCGACTGCACTCACCGAGACTTCTTCCAAGATGGACGAGGTGATTTTCGAGGAGTTCAAAGGCACGGGCAATATGGAGCTGCAGCTCGACCGCAAGCTTTCCAACAAGCGCATATTCCCTGCCGTGGACATAATCGCATCTTCGACTCGCAGAGACGACCTGCTTCTGCCTCAGGAGACGCTGAACCGCATGTGGATTCTGCGAAACTATCTTGCCGATATGAATTCGCTCGAAGCTATGGAGTTCATAAAGAAGCGTATGGAGATGACACGCTCAAACGAGGAGCTTCTTCTCACCATGGACAAGTAAGCAGCTATAAGATTTCAGGCTTTATATGTTAGGCTTCATCAGGATGAAGACCAAGACAGTAATACAGAAGACCAATGCAGCACGGTTGCTCGACCGTGCTGGCATTGATTATAAGCTTGTCCCTTATGAAGTGGACGAACAGAATCTTGCCGCCGACCATGTGGCCTCGCAACTCGGAGAACCGCTCGAGCAGGTTTTCAAAACCATTGTGCTCCACGGCGACAAGACGGGGCATTTCGTATGCATAGTGGCTGGAAACAGGGAGGTTGACCTAAAAAAGGCTGCCAAGGCTTCCGGCAACAAGAAATCTGAACTGATTCCGATGAAGGAGCTATTTCCCGTTACGGGCTACATACGCGGCGGATGCACCGCCTTGGGTATGAAGAAAAAGCTCCCTGCCTACATCTCTGAAGAAGCCTTGTCATTTCCCTTTATATATGTCTCTGCCGGTCAACGCGGATTGCAGATAAAGGTAAGTCCAGCCGACTGGATCAAAGCCACTGATGCCGTTCCTGCCGATTTGTGTCAGGCATAAAGTGCGAAGTGTCGGATTAGAGAAGACAGATGAAACTAATAACCAACGACTGATAACAAAGAACTGTCTTGAATACTTTCGGACATCACCTGAGACTCACTACTTTTGGCGAAAGCCATGGTCCGGCGATAGGAGGAATCCTCGACGGAATGCCGTCGCGAATAAGGATTTCAGTCGAAGCCGTGCAGGAAAGACTAGACCGTCGCCGCCCAGGCAATGCCAAAGGAACGTCTGCGCGCCGCGAAACGGACAAGATACGAATACTTTCAGGATTGTCCTTTGACGGACTTACGCTCGGAAGCCCTATCGGGTTCATCATCGAAAACAATGATGCCAGACCCGGCGACTATGAACGCTATGCTGACAAATTCCGTCCAAACCACGCCGACTTCACCTACCAGGCAAAATACGGAATACGTGAAGCGGCAGGAGGTGGCCGTGCAAGCGCACGCGAAACGGCCAACTGGGTCGCGGCTGGGGCATTGGCGGGACATCTGACAGATCTTTGCGGAGTCTGTGTGCAAGCTTGGATTTCGGGTGTTGGGCCTTGGAAAGCCGAAGACTTGTATTCAGGCGAATGTGACCCTGACAGGATTCAGGCCGTAATTGCAGAAGCCGGGGAACGAGGGGATTCCGTAGGCGGACTTGTTTCCTGCCGGATTTCCGGAGTGCCAGCCGGGTTGGGTGATCCTGTATTCGGAAAACTGCATTCGAGGCTTGCGGCTGCTATGATGAGCATAAATGCGGCCAAGAGTTTTGAATATGGACTTGGACGTAAGGCTTCTGAAGCATACGGAAGTGAAATGGCCGACATCTTCGTGCCAGATGCATGTCGTCCGGGACGAATCGGGACATTGACAAACTTCAGCGGAGGAATACAGGGAGGAATCTCAAACGGCAATGACATCTGCCTTGCCGTGGCTTTCAAGCCAACGCCCACCATAATGATGCCTCAAGCCACGGTAGATATCCACGGACAAGAATGTATGCTTCAGCCTGCGGGACGTCATGACGTGTGCGTGGCTCTGAGGGCGGTGCCTGTAGTGGAGGCTATGGCCACGCTTGTGATTGCAGATGCCCTCATCGCCTCCCAGGCACAATCACACACGCTCTGGAGATGAATCCTTTCTATACAGACTATTCTGAGTATCTGGGCGGCATTTTCCCCGGAGTCAAGGTGCAGAAGATTTCTGTGGATGCAGGCCGGAGCTGTCCCAATCGAGACGGCACCATAGGTCGAGGCGGCTGCATATACTGCGACAACAGGAGTTTTACCCCCGGATATTGCTCCGGTTCGAACGACGGCATACTATCCCAGATAGCCAAGGGAAAAGGTTTTTTCGCGAGGAAGTATCCCGAAATGAAGTATCTTGTCTATTTCCAGTCATACACTTTTACCCATGGCGCGTCTACGGCAGAAGCCGCTGAAATGGTCAGGACAGCAATCGGGACAGAAAACACGGTCGGTATAATAATAGGCACCCGTCCAGACTGCGTTCCGGACGAAATGCTCGGAATGCTTGCCGGATTCAACCGTGAGAAGCCCGTATTCATAGAATTCGGCGCGGAAAGCAGTTGCGACGCCACTTTGGGGCGCATCAACCGCGGACATACATGGGCAGACACAACGGACGCGGTAAGACGTGCGTCTTCACTTGGAATCAGATGCGGCTTGCATCTGATTGCCGGACTTCCCGGTGAGACTCTTGCCGATGCCATAGAAACAGTGAAGAAGTCAGGGGAGCTCCCGATTGACTCCATAAAGCTTCATCAGCTGCAAATCATCAAAGGAACGGAACTGTGGCGTCAATGGAAAGACGGAGCGGCCGACATCCGCATCCCTTCTCTTGAAGAGTATGTGGACTTCTGCGCTGAGGCAGTCGATGCCGTTCCGAGGCATATTGCCATCGAACGATTTTTGTCCCAGGCTCCGCCTGATATGGTAGAAGCGCCTTGCTGGAGACTTAAGAACTATCAATTCACCGATATCCTGATGAAAAGGCTCAAAGAACACCGCTCTTATTGACACTTTTCCCACAGATTTCCGTTATAAGTTAGAACATATGTTTGAAACAAATCAAAAAAACGATATGAAGAAGATATTCCTGATTTCTGCCCTCATTCCGGCAGCGGCCATTGCAATGGCCGACATCACGGTTAACTCCCCCTCATCTACTCCGGAAGGCAAGATGGTTGTGGAAAAAGCGTCAGTGGCCAATTTCGCCAACGCACGAAGCCGTGCCGACCTGAATCTCACAAGCGACACAATAGATTTTGTTGAAGGAACAAAGACCGTAGCCGTGCCAGTCGATGGAGACTACCGTTTCAAGATCTCATTTGACGGCAACAACTCTGTTGACTTTTACACGCGTCCTGGTGAGAACATCGTGGTGAACATCACTCAATTCAGCCCGATACGTTACACGCTTGGAGGCACGCCTCTTGTGGAGGGTATGTCGGAACTGTACAATGCCGTCTTGCCGATTGAAGAAGAGGCTGAGCAGATACAGAAAGGACTGAAGCCCGACGGTGATATGCAGGCTCTATTCGCCCGCTACAACAAGGTGTTCACAGACTTCATTGAGAAGACCCCGTCTTCTCCGGCGGCAGTATTCGCGATTATGAACCTCGATCCTGAGACATTCTCCAAATATGAAGAGAAAGTGGCTCCTGCAGCCTCAAAGAGCGCGTTGTTTCCTCTCTATGAGCAGCAGGCAAAGCGTGTCAAGGCACAGATTGAGGCTGACCGCAAACGCATTGAAATGGAGCAGAACCATGTTCAGGCTCCGGCATTCACGCTTCCCGACCTTCAGGGAAAAGACGTTAGCCTCAGCGATTTCCGTGGTAAATGGCTGATTCTCGACTTCTGGGGATCTTGGTGCGGATGGTGCATCAAAGGTTTCCCGGAACTCAAAGCTGCCTATGAGAAATACAAGCCTGAACTTGAAGTGATAGGCATAGACTGCCAGGAGACGCCTGAGAGATGGAAAGCTGGAGTTGAACGCCATCAGTTGCCATGGGTACACGTATATCTTTCGCAGGAGAAACAAACAGAGCTTCTCGGAGCTTATGGCGTACAGGGCTTCCCGACCAAAGTCATCGTTAATCCCGAAGGAAAGATAATGAACATCACCTCTGGCGAAGATCCTGCTTTCTACACTACGCTCGCAAAGCTTATGGGCAAGTGAGAATCATCCAGCCTTCAAGCAACGGAACCGCAGTCCAATCAACTATCTGGGCTGCGGTTCTGCGTTAAAATGCTATGGTTGGTACGATATGGTCTTCTGAGATGACTTTTATGTAGATGCAGTTGAGGAAATCAAACATGCTTTGTTATCGTCATTTCGCATCGGGAGCAGTCGAAAGAGAGGCTATAGCTAAGGCGGTCGTGTGTCAGCATTAACGGATCACGAAAACGATTTCTCTTTGAATGAGCCTCTTTCTTGCACATTCCGAGTTCACGAAGGATGCAGTGGCGCGTCGTCATCACCACTGTAGGACCGGAAGTCAATGTCTTTCGTATTTCCAGTGCCGGCTCGATTTTTTCCACGCCGTGGCTTCGATAAAAATCTTCTGCCAAACGATTGCTCACGTTGTCGCGGTAATCAAGATTGGCAGATGGATAAACAGATGCGGTATCTTCAGGTCTCCTTCTCTCAAAACGGTAGGAATCCACGTTGGCGGCATTGAGCGCATCCACAAGACGGCGACGCATGGCGGTGAGTTCTGAGGCGGGAATGAAGATGTTTTCCGAAAGTGTGGAATAAAAAGACCGTGTGGAATATATTGTATTGCCGAATTTCAGCAGGGCATTGGAATGATTTTGCGGGGTTTTGGCCGGTGAGACTGTGCATTCCAATGGCAGCCGCACTTCCACTCCCCTTTCATCCTTGGCTGATATTCCGTTATGGTCGAGGCTTATGTCAATAGCGATTTTGCGCGAGGCTGTCGATTTTGCAAGCTTCTGTGAAAACTGTATGTCGGATGTCCTGTGTATCTCGGTATTTGGCGAGATACGAGAACCGTCGGAAGTGATTATACGTCCGTGCTGCACTCCGTTGACGAGCGCGCCACGGTATTCTCCCTGCGGTGTGAACCAGCTTATCCCGTCGCCATTGTTAAGTCTGTCATAGTTACTGATTATTTCACCGAGGGATTTCGGAGTCATCAGAGAGGCTATTCCGGCAGGCTTTCGCGTGTCGAGGAAATAATGCGTGAACGAGCGGTTGAAGCTTTTTGCCGGGTCTGGCTCGAAAGATATTTCCGATTGCCCGAAAGACGAACGCTGATAGCGGTCAGGGGCTGCATCAATTATTTCGTCGAGTTTTCGTCTGTAATACGCAGTAACGTTCTTGACATAAGCTGCATCCTTGAGCCGTCCCTCTATCTTAAAAGATGATGCTCCGGCTTCCACGAGCGCATCCAGTCGGTCGGATGCGTTGAAGTCTTTCAGGGAAAGCAGGTGTCGGTCTTTGGCAATCACCCTTCCATCGGCGTCTGTAAGCGTATATGGCAGGCGGCACAGCTGGGCGCATTCTCCACGGTTTGCGCTGCGTCCGCAAGCGGCGAAAGAAGCATGGCAACGTCCGCTGTAGCTCACGCAGAGCGCGCCGTGGACAAACACCTCCACCGGTACTGAAACGGCATCGCAGACCGATTTTATTTCGCCGAGAGAGAGTTCGCGGGCAAGGACTATCTGCGAAAAACCGATGTCCTGAAGGAAACGCGCCTTTTCGGGAGTGCGGTTGTCGCACTGTGTGCTTGCATGGATCGCGACGGGTGGTATGTCAAGACGTAGTATGCCCATGTCCTGCACGATTATCGCATCGACTCCGGCACGGTACAAGTCGGTTATCAGCCGCTCCACCGACCGGAGTTCGTGGTCATAGACGATGGTGTTGACCGTGGCGTATACCCGTGCGCGGAACTGATGGGCAAAGTCGGCAGTGCGCCTGATGTCGTCGATTGAATTGTAGGCTGACTTACGTGCGCCGTGCGACGTGGCTCCCATATATACGGCATCTGCGCCGTGGAGGATGGCCTCTCGGGCCACTTCCGCATCTTTGGCGGGAGACAAAAGTTCAAGTGTGTGCATAGGTTCAGAATTCGAGTGCGAGGCGTACGTTGAACTGTCTGCGGGTCAGATAGTTCGGGACGGCATACTGTATGTCGTTAACGTCCGTAACCCAATAGTAAGAACTTACATTGGATATGTCGAAGAGGTTGAAGCAGTCCACTCCGAGCACTATGCTCTTGAAATGCCTCCAGAAGTTGTAGGGACGCACTCCGTCGGAAGGAGCCCCCACGAACTGATAACTCAGTCCGATGTCAACACGCTTGTAGGAAGGCGCACGGAACCATGACTGATCTCGGCTCACGCGAGGCGCGGTCATAGTGAGGCCGTCGGATATCACTCCGCGAAGCGAGAATTTCAGTTTGGGGAACTTCGGGAAATAATCAGTGAAATAAAGGGCAACGGAATACCGCTGGTCTGAAGGCAGCGGTACGCTTTTGCCGTTGAGTTTCTGACTCGTGTTCATAAGCGAGAAGGTGAGCCATGAGTCAGATCCGGGCACGAACTGTCCGAATAGCTTGAAATCGAGTCCCATTATGTGGCCTTTTGAATCGTTTATTCCGGAATAGCTCACTTTCAGGTTGTCGTATTCGTATGAGATAAGGTTGCTTAAGGCTTTGTAATATGCCTCACCGGTCAGCTTGAAAGGACGGTTGAACATACGGAATTCGTAGTCAGCACCGACAATGAACTGGAGGCTGCGAGGGGATTTGATATTTCGGTTGAGCTGCACCACTGAGTTTCCGTAGTCGTCAATCAATGCCTGACGGTATTCCTTGTAGAACGGACTTTGATAATACAGTCCGACAGCGACCCGGTAATTCCACCGGTTGAAATTCAACGGCGAAATCGATAGATTGACACGAGGGGAAACGAGGAATTCCTTGTTCATCGACCAATAGGAGAAGCGCAGGCCGCCATTAAGTGTCAGGTAAGCAGCCTTGGTGGTGAGATAAAGGGCATCCTCTGCGAAGAATGCTATGCGTGAGTTGCTTATGTCCTGTTTTGACGCAAGGTTGTAAATCAGATGCACTCCTGGAGGAGCAGTCGGAAGAGAATAGCCTGCCGAGTCGCGCCACTCCCATTCGCGGGTACGGTCGCGGAAATTCTCATGTTGGAAAATGAAGCCGTAAGAAAGATGGTTGTTGCGGATGACTGTGCGACCTTTGAGGGCCATCTGTATAACTGACGCTTTCAGTCGGTTGCGGGAATGTTCCATATACTTTCCGACGCCAAGCTCGCCTCCTACCGCATCTTCACCGCCGGTTCCGGCCTGATTGAGCCAGTATTCGCCGGATATGTCGTAGCTTACAAGCTCATTGGTAAGGAAAGCTGAAAGCGAAAGGTCGAAGGAAGTGGCACGGTTGAGCCTGTAAGACGCGGTCAACGCGCCGAGATAAGTCTCGAACTTGTCTTTCTCTTCACCGTCGAAGTAGACCTTGAACTGTTTCACGTCGGCCGACGTGCCGAAACTCGTTGTGCGGTCGGCCGGCTTGAAGTTGTAATGGTTCAGCGATATGTTGCCAAGGAGATTGACCTGGAAACGGTCGCTCGCCTTGAACGTCATATTGGTCTGATAGTCGAAATACAGAGGGTCGTATTCTCCTCGTGTCTCCAACGAGGAGAGAAGCGAATTGTTCTTCTTCAGACGCACTCCGTGGAGCTGTGTGAATTTTTTCGAGTTCTGTCCGAAAGTGAGTGAGCCTCCCATAAGCGAAAGAGAAACCGCCGCTTCGAGGGCTTCTGGCTCTCGGTATGTTATGTCGAGGACGGACGACATCTTGTCGGCATACCGTGCCGGGAAACCTCCGGTGGAAAAACTTAGATTCCCGACCATATCCGGATTGATGATTGAGAGGCCTTCCTGCTGACCGCTGCGGACAAGCTGCGGACGATAGATTTCAGTGCCGTTTATATAGACCGAATTCTCATCGAAAGATCCTCCACGCACGCTGTACTGCGAACTCATCTCGTTTGATGAGTTCACGCCTGCCATAGTGGTTATCATCGCCTCCACCGAACCTCCTGACACATCCGGCGACAGCTTGAACGATTCCGTGTCGAGGCTCTGCATGCCGTTGATGTTCTTGCGGAAACCGACCACCTCCACATCCTGGAGCGTAACATCGTCCGGATAAAGGCGCACATTGAGGGTAAGGTCGCCCTGAGGCTTTATGAGCTGATGCGTTACTGTCTTGAATCCGATGCAGCTGAAGACCACTTTAAGCGTGTCCGTGGCGGCCACGCTTAGTGAATACACGCCTTTGAGGTCAGTATTTGTGCCTATGGCGGTGCCTGCTATCTTCACGGTAGCGAACTCCACCGGTTTGTCTTCGTTGTCGATTACCTTACCGGAAATCTTCACGTTGTCGGCCAAAACGCATACCGATGTCGCCAAAAACAGCGACAATATGACTGAGAATCGTTTGATGTTCATCCTGAATAATAAAACGCCGCGCCGTCTCCTTTATTGCCATTTATGTTTGTCGGCAATCTTTATTTCATAGGTTGACAATCCTGCTCTGAAAATCCTCAGCCGAAGCATGGTCTGTAAGAAGTCGTCGGCTCAAATGTATGATTTCTTCCGGCTCCATCTCTTCTCCATAAATGTTCACGAGCATAAGAAGGTGCGTGGTCGTCTCCGTGAGGCAAGTCCGCTCCTCGTCGCTCGTGGGCGTGCCTATAGGGCCTTTTGAGTCGCGATATACAGGCAATCCAGCGATATTCAGCAATCCACGGCCAATTGCATGGAACTCTTCTCCGGGGTTGCCTGAGCCGAGCACCAGCAGTTCCCCTTCTATCCTATCCGCATCGAAACCGCCTATGCTGTATCCGCTTTTTATGGAAATGAGGTTGATTATGTCTACCAAGGCGGTTAGCCGGTAAAGCCCTTTCCCGTTTACCACACGGCGGCAAAGAGCTTCAGCCGAAGGCCTGTATCGGTTAGGTTCCTTGCCCAGAGCCTTGTACGCGGAGCGAGTGGCGGCGATGGCAGGACGCTTGTTGATGCAATCGAGAGGATAACGAGCCATTATTTCTCCACATGCTTCCTCCACTTCGTGCCATAGCGCATCCGATGTAGGCGTGTTCCTTACCTTTGCCGAGATTGCGACAACTCTCAGTCCCGGTGCCGCCAGTCGGATTTTGTCGTCGAAACATATTTCCATACTTGTTCTGTCTGAAAACTGATTGTTTGAATTAGGGAATTATTTTCGGCGGTCAGCCAAAACGGGATATTTTTTTGAGTCTTTGTGGATTGATTATTTTTATACGGCGACCGTCTACAAGGATAAGCTGTTCTTCCACGAATGTCCCCAAAGTACGAGTGGCGTTTGATGATGTCATGTTGGAAAGGCTTGCGAGGTCTTCACGGCTCATGCATATCTTCAATGTGGCGTCGTCATCCTCCAGTCCGTAATTGTCCGCAAGAAGCAGCAGGGCTTCCGCCAGTCTGCCGCGTATGTGTTTTTGTGTCAGTGTTACTATCTTGTTGTCGCTTCCGCCGAGATTGCGTGAAAGCTCATGGATGAAAAACATGGCGAGCCGGTTGTTTTCGTGCAGAAGTTTCTCGACGACGTCCATAGGTATGCAGCCTACCGTGCTTGGTTCAAAGGCGGCTGCGGACGACGTGTAGTTTTCTGCGGCGAAATATGCGCGGTAGCCGAAATACTGCACCGGTCTGTAAAGGCGTATTATCTGTACGCGTTCGCCGATGCCGCTTTTGAAGGTCTTCACTTTCCCTTTGAGCAGACACCAGAGGAAGTCCGGCTCTTCACCCTCGGCATATATGATTTGGCTTTTTTTGTAGCGATGAATCGTGAATGACTGCGAGACAATGCGGCGTTGTTCTGGCAAAAGCACGTTCCATAGCTCTGAAAGATCCTGCGATATTATTTGCTCAAGGTCGCTTTTCTTAATCATTTTATTATAACCTGTAGATTTACAGAATTATATCGGCATTGCCGAATATCGGTCAGTCCAATGCAAATCTGTTATAGAACACAAATTTACAACATTTTCCTTTAACAGCAAAATTTGGCACGCTGTTTGTCGGAGATTTGGTCGTTTGTCGTAGAATTGCTAACTTTGCAATTCAATACCGGTGCGAAAGAGGTTGAATCGGGCATTTGCAAGAACATTAGCCTTATCCGGTATGTTTCGTTTCTATTAGGTAAGGTAATAAGGTAAATTCAAGACCATAAGGTAAAGATTGTTTTAGATAATGCAAAAGACAAATGTCGGAATAGACATGCTTTTCGAGGTCTCTTGGGAAGTATGCAATAAAGTAGGGGGAATATATACCGTCCTTTCTACGAAAGCAAAGGAACTCCATAAGAATTTCGGAGACAAGCTTGTATTCATGGGTCCGGATATATGGACAGAAGGGAATGGTTCTCCTTGTTTCATAGAACGCAAGACTTTGTTGAAGAATGCCGCGTCAAAGGTGAAGCTTCCGTTCGGAATTTCCATCAGGATAGGCCGATGGAACATCCCGGGTTCTCCGATGGTAGTGCTTGTCGGATATAAAGGGATGTTTGAAGAATTGAACCGCATCTATGGAGATATGTGGAACGTTTATGGGGTTGACTCACTCCACGCGTATGGCGATTATGACGAATCCTGCGCTTTTGCCGTAGCCTCGGCAATAGTGGCAGATGCGCTCGTGTCGCATCTGAAAGTCAAATCGAGTGGTGTTGTT
>Ga0073906_1001369_pt1 | contig 38058 bp, 36 predicted proteins | sample Inofromicrocosms_FD_65485 | JGI IMG/M metagenome (GOLD analysis project Ga0073906, IMG submission 65485) | Mouse cecum microbial communities from Vienna, Austria - Inoculum for glucosamine and mucus D2O microcosms | ecosystem: Host-associated > Mammals > Digestive system > Large intestine >...
CTAACATTTAATCCGGTTATTCCCGTAACTGGAAGTTTATCAGCTGGAAATGTTATTGCCTGGTCAAGAGGCGGTAACTCCTCAGGCCCATTTTTATCTGCTGGGTTCAATGTCTTATATTCATTACTCAGTCGAAGAAGTCCTTCTTCTGTGGGGCACACGAGAGTAAGGTAATCTCCCCTAGAACCGCCTGCTGGAGTAAGACGAATCTTTCCGCTGGAAAGCTCGCTTCCAGAAACGGTCTTGGAATAGGTTACAGGACCTCCCCCGCCTTCCGGCGTAACTTGTGCGAAAATTGTCCATTGCTTGTTCGTGCTATCATACTTCACTTCAAGGTTTGTAATAGCTCCGCCGTTATAGAATTCATCACCCGTTGGCGGATTTGCAAGGTCAAAGCCAACATCTTGCAATGGCTTTCTATCACCAGTAACAGTTCCCGCAACATTAGCGCCGGCTGTTTCGCAGATTTGTGCGCCGGTCAACCCTCCTGCCGGGAATATGTCGGCTGGGTTAGTTGTTAGGTTAAAGTTGCCAGCCGGATGGGGCGTACCGTTATTTGCCTCTGTTATAGCGGTATTTATCGCGGTATTCAGCTCTGTAAGGCTGGCAAAGGTTGCATTTCTGTTTAACTTAACAGTAATGCCAGTAGAAGTAACGGTAGCCTCTGCCATAACGCCGGCAGGCAGATTATCGGAAAGGAGCAGAAGTGAAATGTTACCATCTGTAGTTGTATTGGTTGCGGTAAAGGTATACTGAATGTTATTAATGGTATTGGTGGCATTGGCCTGGGTAGGATTCAACGCCGGAATATTCATCTGAATCCGGCTGCTTCCCGGCTTCAAGCCAACCACCTTGTTGCCCTGCGCCGCAGTACCCAGCACATAGTTACCGTTGGAGTCCACCAGGTAACCCATGTTGTCGTACCCCAGCTTGCCGGAACGGGTGTAGAAGATGTTGCCGTTGGAATCCTGAACCTGGAAAAAGCCCTCTCCGCCAATGGAGACGTCCCAGGGGTTGCCGGTGGTGGAGGAGATGGACTGGGTCATGTTCAGGTCAATGCTGGAAACCTTGGAGCCGTAACCGACCATGGAGGGGTTTACACCGCCGCGGGTACCGTTGCCTCCGGCCGCGCCCCGCAGGCTCTGGTAGTAAACGTCACGGAAGGTGACGACACTGCTCTTAAAGCCCATTGTGTTTACGTTTGCGATATTGTTGCCGATAACGTCCAGGCGGGTCTGGTGGCCCTTCATGCCTGTAACGCCGGAATAGAGCGATCTTACCATAGCGCTAAATCTCCTTTTGGTTCTTGTCTTGGGGAACCGTCGGCCGCCGCTTTGGAACATTTCAATAACAGTTCCCTGGGGGCGGCGGCCCGCAGGCCCGTCAAGCGTTCGGGGCCTGACAGCCTCCTTCGTTGTTCAAAGTCATTTTGAACATTCCTCAGGTCCGGCTTGTTCTGTGGTAATAATCAGACGATAACGGTCCCGTCGATGTTTGTGAATACATTTCCTTTGAGTTCGTCGTGGTTTACGGTGGTAATCACCTTGTTGTTCTTTACGCTGACCAGGAAAGCGGTGCTGTCCACCAGTATCAGCGTGTCGTCCAGTCCCTTGGACTCCGCCAGGCGTACCCCCTCTTCCAGACGGGAAAGGCTGCTCTCGGTCAGGGCAATGCCCCGCTGTGCCACCCGTTGGGCCGCGTGCTTGGAAAAGGCGATCTGCCTCTGCTGGGTTGCTACAGCCTCCAGCGCTTCCCGGAAGGTAACGCCGCTGCCCGCCTTGGTCCCCTGGCCTTGGTTGTGGTCCTGGGCCAATGGCGCCGCACCCTGGGGTTTCCCGGTGGATATCCCTGTTGTTACAGAGATTCGGTTGAGAAACAGCTCATTCATACTCATTTATATCACCCTATTTTTAGCGTCCATGCTCAATTCGTCCTATACTGTCATGGCAGTGTTCTCAAATTTCAAAAGCACTGCGGAATCCGGCCTCTTACCGGAAAAAGCCCAGGTCAACGCCGTCGTCCTCCTCGGATTCCTCACCGTTGATATCGATGCCCCGCATTGCCGCGAACATCGCCAGGGCAGCCTCCTCTTCGGGGTCGCGTTCCACTGTCTCATCGGTGTCTGTGCCGCCGGTTCCGTCGGTCGCCGCGTCCACCGAGACCAGGTCCGCCGCTTTGTACCACTCCCCATTTACCATCAGCTTAATGCCGTCGGTCATGGAAACACGGTCCACCGTGCCGCTTACCTCGTTGCCGTCAGCGTCCTTTACCGTTACCGGCTGCCCCAGAAGGGTCAGGTAGAAGTACTGGGTTTCCTCGTCGGTGCCGTCCCCCGGCGTTGTGCTGCCGGAGCTGCCGCCGCTGGACACCCCAATCTCCATAATCTGGTCCAGGGTGTAGGATTTATCCCCGATGTAAACCAGGTATTCGTCGTCCACCAGGGAGATTTTGGTCACCACGCCGGTGGTGGTATCCAGCCCGCCTGCATTGGTAAACTTGGAGGCGGTGATGGTCTGCCCCACCAGGGAGGAAACATAGTTCTGCTTGGAGTAGTTGGCCAGCTCCTGCATATACTGCATACTGGAGAACTGGGCCAGCTGAGAAAGGAACTGGGTGTCGTCCATGGGGTTCATGAAGTCCTGGTTCTTCAGCTGCTCCATCATCAGGTTTAAGAAGTCCTGGGAGGTCAGGTCGTTGGTCTGCTTGTCGGTGAACTTGGTGTCGCCGTACAGGTCCTTGGTCTGGGAGGGCTTGTAGTTGGCCTTGTTCAACAGCTCGTTGACATAGGAATTGCTGTAGTCTGTCAGATAGTCAGACATCCTCTTTTTTCCTCCTTTCCGTTTTCATCTGCCGCCCTTACACATAATAGGTGTTCAGGCCGGTGGAGATAATGCGGCGGGTCCCTGCCGGAATCTCCTCAACCGTTACCGGCTCCTCCCCGTTGATAAACGCCTGGAAGGAACTGCCGGAACGGCGCTGTTGGCCGTCGTACTGCCGCTGCTGGTACTGGCTGCTGCTGAAGCTTTGGCCAAAGTCCTGGTTGGAAGCATAGGCCTGCTGGTCCACTACCTCCTGCACCACGGTGTTGTAAGGCCGCAGTGCCTCGCGGAGCTGCTCCAGCTCGCTGCCCAGCAGCCGCGCCACATGGGAGTTGGAGGCGGAAATGCTCATGGCGATTCTGTCGCCATCCTGCATTAAACGCACAGTAATCTCACCCAAGCCCTCTGGTTTCAGCTTGACGACAAATTCGTCCTTGCCGGAACCCAGTTCCTGGATGATACCTTCCTTCACCTGCTGCGCCACCTCGGCGGGGGTAACAGGCTCTTCGGGGAGCTCGTCGGCCTCCGGCGGCGTATTCACCGTGTAGAACTTGCCGGAATCCACCTCGCTCTGGAGTTTTTCCACATCAACCTCGACCCGCTTCTGGTCTTTGCCCAGATTCTGGGTGGAGGACATGAAGTCCATCTCCTGCTTTGCCTGGGAAACGGCGTTGCGGAAGTCGTTGGCCCCCTGGTCGAAGAAGTTGTGGTTCTGGCGGAAGTTGTGCTCCACCGTCACGGGGATCACTTCCTCGCTGTTTTCCCCGACCATCTCCTCCAGCGCCTCAAAGATGGGGTTGGCATTGATGTTCTGTCCGCCGTTCTCCGCCTCGCCATCCGGGTTTACCAGGTCGTCCATGACCTCTACCCCTTCAATCACCGGGGCGTTCAAACCCTGCTGGGCAAAGAACTGCTCCAGGGCCGGTACGGTTCCCCATCCCAGCTCAGACAGGGTTTCAGGGCTTACGGTGTGGATGTTCAGCGCCAGCTCAGGGTTGGTGGCCATCATCTCCATCATCATCTGGAGCATCAGGTTCATACCCTCTTCTTCCGCGTCCTTGTTGGCTTTCAGGGCCGCCAGGATATCCTCCTTGCCGGGCGTATCCCCCCCCAGCATCTGGAGCAGAAGGGTCACAAAGTTCTGCGCGCCACCCTGTTCCTGTCCCTGGGATTGGGCCTGCACGGTGGTCTCCTGCTGCTGTACGGGCTGTACCATCTGTACGGAAACGTTTGCTACATCCATCTGTTTCACCTCCTTTCGGTGTTTGGGCCAAAGGCCCTTCTATATGTAAATCCGGTAAAACCGGAATTTACATCTGTTGTGCCAATGCCAATTTTCCGGTGATGAACTCGGAAATCTCCGTCTCGTTCACCTTGGCCTCATACCTGGCGAACTCCTCCTTCTGGTGGTCCTTCAGCTTATCCAGCCCGGACACCGATTGAGAGAGCTCCAGCACAACGCCCAGCTGTTCGTCGATCAGCACATCCTGATCCCGCCGCTTTTCGTTGAGCTGCTCCATGTCGTCCCGCAGGCAGTCCAGCTGGAACTGAAAACCCTTGAGCTTCAGCGCCGTGACCCCCTTTTGGGATTCGACCATCATCTTATGGTTTACCACCTGAAATTCTTCCAAAAGCTCTTCCAGCTCCTCATCCATCTGGTTTTTCACCATTCTGAGCCGGGCCAGCTCATTTTTCTCTCTGTCCAGCATCTGGTTCTTGTAGCCCAGCACCCGGTCCAGAGAAAATTCAAAGCGTCTCATTGGCGTGTTCTCCTTAGATGTTATTGGAATCACTGGGGCTTTCCCCCTTTGCAGGGCGAAAGCCTATGGCCTACCTGGCCACTGTCTTCTGAATAAGCTCCATCGTCTCGTCAAAGGAGATTTTCTCGTCTGTGCGCTGCTGCAAAAACTCGTTGATCTCGTTCATCTTGCCGATGGCGTAATCCAGCTCCGGGTTGGTCCCGCTTTTATAGGCCCCGATGGAAATCAGGTCCTGGTTATCCTGATAGATGGACATCAGGTTGCGGATTTTGTTGGCAGCCTCCTTGTGGTCGGGCTGTGCGATGGTGCTCATCAAACGGCTGACGCTGGCCAGCACATCGATGGCCGGGTAATGGTTGCGCATGGCGATCTTCCGGGAGAGCATGATGTGCCCGTCGATGATGCCTCGGACCGTGTCCGATATGGGCTCGTTTGCGTCGTCTCCCTCGACCAGCACTGTATATATCCCGGTGATGGAGCCCTTTTCAAAGTTGCCGGAACGCTCCAGCAGCTTGGGCAGGGCGGTGTAGATGGAGGGGGTGTAGCCCCTTGCCACAGGGGGTTCTCCGGTGCTCAGGCCAATCTCCCGCTGGGCCATGGCGAAGCGGGTAAGGGAGTCCATCATCAGCAGGACGTCCTGGCCCTGGTCCCGGAAGTATTCGGCGATGGAGGTTGCCGCCAGCGCGCACTTGGAACGCATCATGGCCGGCTGGTCGGAGGTGGCCACAACCAGGACGGAACGGGACATACCCTCTTCCCCCAGGCTCTGGTCGATGAACTCCCCCACCTCGCGCCCACGTTCGCCCACCAGGGCGATAACGTTGATATCGGCTTTGACGTTGCGGGCAATCATGCCCATCAGGGTGCTCTTGCCCACGCCGCTGCCCGCGAAAATTCCCATCCTCTGGCCCTTCCCGATGGTCAGCATCCCATCAATGGCCTTGACGCCGAACTCAATGGGGGTGTCAATCTCCGGGCGGTCCATGGGGTTGGAGGGTTCGCCGTTGATGGGGTACTCGTCGTCGGTTTCAAAGTCGCCCTTGCCGTCGATGGGATGGCCCAGGGCGTCCACCACCCGTCCGATCATACCCCTGCCCACCTTGATGGTGAGCTTGCTGCCTATGTTGTGTACCGAGCTCCCGTAACCGATGCCCTCAATGTCCTGATAGGGCATCAGCAGCACCTTGTTGCCCCGGAATCCCACCACCTCGGTGATGACCGTGGGCTTATCGGGACCCCGGTTGATATTACACACATCCCCGATGCTGCACTCGATACCGGTGGCCTCCACCGTCATGCCCACAATCTTGTCAATCTTCCCCCGGTAGGAGAAGAGGTCGGAGGTGAACAGGGCGCTGCGGAACCTGGTCAGGTCCGCGGCGGTGTAAACGGCCATTGGTATCATCCCCTTTCCTGGTGTGCGTACACGGTCGATGTGGATATCACAATTTGAAAATGCTGTGTCCGGCTAGCCTCTTTCGGCCTTCTGGAACGCCTGCCTCAAATTTTCTAGCTGTGTCTGGATGGAGGCGTCGATGGTGCCGTCCGGGGTTTCCACGATGCAGGTCCCTGGGGCGGAACGGTTTTCCGTAAAGGCAATTTTTCTGGCGTCGGACTGGTGATAGTAATCCCCCAGCAGCTTGATAAGCTCTCCGGAGCCGTTGGCAAGCTTTACAGTCAGCCAGTCGGCGTCCCGCACTGTCCCGATGGAGTCCACCACCAGCGTTTCCATGGAGGTGGGCTCCAGCGTAATCTGCTGGTGAAGTATCTTAGCCGCGACTTCCAGGGCAAAGTCCTTGGTCTGGGCGGCGTATTCCTGAAAGAACTGCTCCTGGTCCCGCTTCAGGGAGGCGAGAACGGCGTTCATCCTCTTGAGCATGGCATCGATTTCGGCAGTCTTCTCCTGAAAGCCCTTGTCAATGCCCTCCAACCGTGCCTCCTCCATCATGGCGATGGACGAGCGCTTGGCCTGCTCCAGAATGGAATCCCGTTCCTGTTCGGCCTGAGTACGGATCCGCTGGGCAAACTCCTCCGCCTCTGCCTGCTTGCGCTCCATCAGGGCGTCAAACTGGGCGCGGCGGAAGGCAATCTCCTCCTCCGCGTTGCGGATGGTGTTTTCCTCGGTCTTCCGCTTCTCCCGTTCCTCCTCGTCCCCTGGGTAAATGGCTTCCACGTCGTCCCCCATGGGGATTTTTACAAAGGAATCCTCCGGGATAAGCTGGCCCTGCTTAATAATCTTAAGCAATAATCTCATCCTTTCCGCCCTTCGAGACGACGATATCGCCGTTCTCCTGGAGCTGACGGATAATGGCAACGATCTTCTGCTGGGCCTCTTCCACATCGCTCATGCGGATATTATGCATATACTGCATATCTCCCTCGATATTCTCCCGCATTCTCTGGGACATATTGCTGAAGAATGCCTGCTTGACCTCGTCGCTGGTGGACTTGAGCGCCACCGCCAGGTCCTTGGAATCGGTCTCCCGGACCACCCGCTGGATGGCCAGATTGTCCAGAGTGATAATGTCCTCGAAGACGAACATCAGCTTGCGGATTTCGTCCTCCAGCTGCGGGTCCTTGCTGCCCAGTTCGTCGAAGATGAATTTTTCTGTGCTGCGGTCCACGTTGTTCATGATATCCGCCACGTAGTTGACGCCGCCCATCTCCATCATATCCACCGACACAATGTTGGCGAAACGGTTTTCCAGCGTCTTCTCCACGATGTTCACAATCTCCGGGGAAGCCCGGTCCAGCTTGGCAATCCGCTCCACCACGTCCACCTGGAGCGCCTCCGGCAGCTCGATGATGATCTGGGAAGCCTGCTCCGCCCGGCAATAGGAGAGCACCATGGCAATGGTCTGGGGATGCTCGTTCTGCAATATCATCAGCAGGTTCTTATAGTCAACCTTCCGCAGAAAGTCAAACGCTTTGGTCTTCAGGGATTTGGACACCCTTTCCATCAGGGACATGGCCTGCTGTGTGCCATAAGCCCTTTCCAGGATATCCATGGCATAGTTGACGCCCCCCTCGGTGATGACCTTTTGGGTCAGGCACAGTCCGTAGAAGTCGTCGGTGATTTCCTTCATTTCCTCCGGGGGAAGCCGCTCCATTTTGGCGATTTCCAGGGAGAGGATCTCCACCTCCTCGTCCCGCAGGTATTTGTAGACCTCCGAGGCGTTATCCGCGCCCAAGGCAATGATGACGGCGGCAGCGCGCTGGGCGGCGGTCAGCTTTTTGCTGCCTGTAGCAGTTGCGGAAGCAGGCATATCCTTATTCCTCCTCCTTCAGCATGGTGCGGATAAGGCCAGCTGTAATTTCGGGGTTCTGCTTGGCGAACTCCCGAATCTCGTTGGTAATGGCGCTTTCCTTGTCCTTCTCCTGGGCCGATTCCTTAAGCTGCTGTTTGAGCTTCTCGATTTCCTCCATCTGGGTATCCTTGAGGGACTGGGTAGCGGCCTCCTCTTCGGCGGCCTTTTTCTTCTTGGCCTTGCCCCGCAGCAGTATAACCACTACCACAACCACCAGCAGCAGGAGCAGCAATCCAAGGGCGACTATGGCGAAGATGGTGGTCTGGCTCAGTCCGGTTGATGCCGGCGGCGCTACCGTCTGCTGTCCGTCGTCAGGACGGCTGATGGTGTAGTTCTTGACCGAGATGGAATCCTTGCGTATGTTGACCGCCTTGGACACCATATCCTTGATGTCGTCTTCCTTTTCGGCGGTGAAGTTTTCCTCGTTGATCACCACGGAAACGCTGGCCTCTTTGAGGACCGCTTCTCCCTTTTCAATCTGTGTATCAATCCAGCTGACATCCCAGTCGATGTTCCGGTTGTAGCTTGTAACCGAGTTATCCCCGGTGCCCGACTGGTTGGGGTAGGAGGGAACGTCGGTGTTATTCTCCTCGCCCACCAATCCTTCCATGGGGGCGGAGCCGCTGATGCCATACTGTTCATCCAGATGTGTCTTGACACCATTTCCGTCGTCTCCGGGAACCAGCTGATGCTGCTGGGTGATCATCTTATCGTAGTCCAAAGTAACCCACGCCACCACGTGGACCCCCTCTGTGCCATAGATAGGGGTCAGCAGCCGTTTGACGTTGGCCTCTATATTCTGTTTAATCTTCAGCTCGTATTCCAGCCTGCGGTCGTCCAGGCCGCCGGTGTACTGGTCCTCCTCGGTAATCTCCATGCCGGAGTTGGCGTTGATAAGAATGACGTTTTCCACATCTATCTGGGGCTGCGGGGAGAATGCCACCAGGTTGCGGATACCGGCGGCCTGCTCCAGGCTCATCTCATATCCGTCCTCCAGGGTGAGGGTAACAGTCGCTGAGCTCTTTCCCCGGTTTTCCTCCCACACATAGCCGGAGCTTGTAGGAATGGAAAGGATAACCGTCGCGTTTTTAATGCCCCTCTGCTGAACCAGGGTGGACCGGATATTTTCCTGGAGCTGGTAGACGCTGATCTGCCGGTTCTCGCTTTCGGTCCTGGTAAAACCGGTATTGTTCAAATAAAGGTCATACGCGGGGGCTGTCTGGGGGTACCCCTGTCCGGCCAGCGTCACCAAAAGCTGGCCCTGCTGCTCCGCCGGTACCATAATAATCCCATCCGAATTCACCCGTGAGGCAACGCCCAAATCGGTCAGCGCCCCGCAGACCGCCGCTGTCTCCACTGTGGAGAGCTTGGGATACAGCGCCACCATCTGCTTGGCGATGGAATTCAGATAAACGGCCAAAGCCACCGATGCAATCACAATCAACACGGCAGCCGCTATAATCAGTTTTTTTGTTTTTGAGGCAAGCTTTGACCAGAATTCCTTTAAATTCTGGAACGCCTTAGATATTTGTTCTTTCATCCGCCCACATCTTCCTTATTCTTCCCTATCATTTATATGGATTTCCTTCCATTAAGGTGCGGCAGAGAACACGCCCTCTGCCCGCCTGCCGAAAGGCGTCCCATCATTAAATCTGCATCTGGAGAACTTCCTTATAGGCGCTGACCGCCCTGGAGGCCAGCTGCACCGTCATCTCCAGCGCCGCGGTGGCCTGGACGGAGTGAATCATGACGCTTGCGATATCATCGGTGTTGCCCATAGCCAAATCGTATGCGTCCTGGTTGGATATTTTTTGGGTCTCCTGCATCTGCTCCATGGATTCCTTCAGGATATCCGCAAAGGGCAGTCCGGAGACAAGGTCCTTTTCCGCAGTAGCAGCTTGTTTTTCAAACAAAGGGGAGGTTTGTGAAATAGGTACAATCTGGATCATTTTTTTATCTCCTTAATGCAACTTTTATCAATAAAATGACAAATTTCTAAATTAGCTGTTATGCTTATAAATTCGGGTATGGCAGTATTTTGACACGCATTATCACTCGTTTATCATATCTTATTCATAGCAATATTGCAATAGTCAAACCTATCGAAAAAAGAATCAAATACACAGCATATTTTTGTCTATTCATATTTTTGGCATAAAACGCTGTCAAGAATGGGCAAAAGTCAAAATCTTTTTTGGCTTTTTTCTGTTTTTCATCCGGAACATGGAGACTCTGCACAAAAATCAGAAATAATTTTCGTCATACTCAGTCCTTGACGCATCAATTGTTCGCTTCTTCCATCCCCTTGGGATAAATCAGCATAGACGGTGATACATGAATATGCACTGTTCCCGCCTTTTAGAACCCACCCTTGCAGCGAACAGGCTTTATCCGGGCCCGGCCCTGGATAAGGGCAAGAGAGAGCTCATTCTTGTTTCTGTCCTGGATAAGTGACAAGTCAATGCAGACACACAAAACCGTAATATCCTATGTAGTAAATTGCGCAAAACACAAAATAACCATTATTAAGGATAACATATGCTTTTTTTTTTGTCAATAAATAGTGAGGCGATTTATGACTTTTTTTCTGTTTATTTATCGCAAAATTGTAGCTATATTAGCAATATTTGACTTTTATTCTCTTCTGTTCCTTACATCATATTAAAGCTGTCGCATATTTTTATTCATTATTTTCTTGATATAAACACATTATCGTTTTTTCCTCCACCCTTTACATGATTTTTTCTTTTTCCGTATATTACCATAATTCAATTTCTCCCTTATTTTTTTCCCCTGCCGGAGCACGAAAAGGACCGGCCCCCCATTGGGCCGATCCTTCATTCAGTCTGTCTTTTTCTTACTTGCCTATCTCCAGCGCCTTCAGCGCCAGGGACTTCACCACCGAAAGCGCCGTGATATTGGCGTCATACGCCCTTGACGCGGCCATCAGGTCGATCATTTCCTCCGTCGTGTTGACGTTGGGGTACATCACATACCCTTCCTCGTTGGCGTCAGGATGAGAGGGATCGTAAACGGGAACGAAGTCCTTATCGCTGGCGACAATGTTTGTCACCCGGACGCCCCCCTGAGGAGTCGCGTCCTTATTGATTTCCCCCTGGAGCACCTGCTGGAAATCCATGCTTCTCTCCTGGAAGATAACCTGCTTTCTGCGGTAAGGCTCTCCGTTGGCGGTGCGGGTGGTCTGGCTGTTGGCGAAGTTTTGCAGTATCACATTGCTGCGGAACCGTTCCGCCGTCAGGGCGGAGCCTACAATATTCAGTGAATTTAAAAAGGCCACAGTCTATCTCTCCTTTTCGGTTTGCTTTCCCCTAAGTAAGGCGATTACTTGAACGCCTGGCCGATGACATACCTAAAATCGCTGACCCGGCCGCCTATCTTCTGGTACAATGCCAGCGTCTGGAAATAGGAACCCACCAGCTCTATATTCTCCTGATCAATGTCAACGTTGTTGCCGTCCGGGCGGGCCTCGGTGTAAAGGTCCTCCTCGACGATTGCCTTGAAATCATACCGCCCCGCGTTCCCCTGGCGGGCCTGCTCCAGAATATTCTCAAAGCTGACGTTCTTGGTCTTGTAGCCGGGGGTCTCGATATTGGCGATATTGTGCAATATTGCGTCCTGCTGGAGCTTCAGCCCCTTCAGGCTGCTCTCCATGGCGCGGAAGGATAGGTCGTTTAACATGGTTTGGAAACCTCCTGAAACCTTTATTGTTCTCTATTGTACCACCTGGGGCGGCGTTTTGCAAGAGGATTGCTCTTTTTTTGCTCTCGCCGATCGTTGATACTTAATACTTGACGCCATCTCACGGACCGCTCAAGTTGTTTCAGCGGCATAAATGCCGCTTCACCTTTCGTTGGGGCAAAAAGCCCGGATTGTTTCCTTTCATGGGTTTATGAAGACTTGGGTTGGTTTGCCACCGGAACAAATGAAAGACGGGCTTTTTGATTGGGGTGCTTTTTTAGGCTGGCTTCAACGTGCTTTTCAGTTGGTGCAGGGGTGTTTCGCGCCTGCGGGCGCGACCAGAGGCGCTGCCTTTGGACTCTGCCAGGGAGCTTTTGTAAAGCTCCCTGGACCCGAAACACTTTTTTGCTACTTTATGCTGGGCTGTAGTGGGTTTTCATTCTGCTTCAGCTGCGTGATGTTTACCGGGGTCTCCCCCTCGTCCAACAGCTTCGCCGCTACCACATACCGCACCTGGGACCGGCTGTCCTTGCCATACTTCAGCGTGCAGGTCACAAGGGATATGATCTTGTCATTCTCATCCACCGTCACGCCGTAGTCGTAAATCGACCGGGCCTTGGCCGAGTTCGCCAGCTCCACCAGTGCTGTCCCGTCCATCTCAGTGCGGGTAAAGTCCAAATCAAGGTCTGTGTAGTAAACCGCGAACACCTGCCAGGTCATGGTCTCCTGGGGGGTGGAGAAGGTGAGAACCGGATGGGTACGGGCGAATTCATAGTCCGTGTACTTGAAAAGCTGGGAAAACCGCCTGGCATCCGGCTGGTCCTCGGTGCCGCTGACATCGCTGTGGCCATAGATAACGGTATTGGCGGAAAGCTCGCTCCGGTTGCCGAAGTTGCAGGTATAGTCCGCGAAATACGCCCCGAAGATATCCGCTTCCCCTCTTTCGTTGACATTGAGGTAATAGGCGTTGTTGTCCGCCTGGACAACGCTGTTGCTGATCTTGGTGTCGGTGATGTTCAGCCAGCCCACGGTGTGCCGGTTCTGGGTCATCTCATGGCTGATGGCGCTGAGAATCTCCGTAGTGGTTTCCACCGCCCGCATATCGTGGAGGCGAATCTCCGCCTGCGCCTGGGATTGAGATTGGGACTGAGAGGAGCTTTGGGAGGAGGCGTCCACCGGGATCGCCTCTCCCATATTTTCCGGGTTTGCCAGTTCATTGTAAATCACATAGCCCAGCAGGCCGATTGCCGAGACAACCACCAGGCCCAAAAGCCCTAGGAGAACCTTCTTCATTCCGTTTCCCCCTTCTTCCAAGGCGTCCCGCCGATGATCTTCACCGCGCCGGTGTTGGGTATCAGCTTCTTCTCCACCGCCTCAGCGCCTAGATCGTTATCGTTGTACGGGCTCAGCGGGCCGATGGTCTCCCCGGTGCTGGCGTCGTTTGCGCCGTTGAGTCTCTGGTCGGAGATAATGTAAGTGGAAAGGTGATCGACAATCAGGGAGAAGGTGCCCTTGGAATTGGTGTTGACCGTTCCGTAGTAGTCCACCCGTTCCCGTTCCTCGTTGTAATAGTTCCAGTAGTAGGTGGAATTCTTGTACTTGCTGCCCATGCTAAGGGTGAGGACCGCCGGTCCGGGCAGCGCCCCGTGGTAATCGAAGTAGACGAACACCAGGTTCGCGTCGTCGTTGCCGGGGTGAGAATAGATTTCGTCGCTTATCTCCACCTCCAGGGGGGAGCGGAAGCTCATGCCGAAGCTGAAATACTCGGTCTGGGGAATGACGTTGTCGATGTCGCTTGCGTCAAACTGCAATGAGTAATCATTTCCCTGGAAAATGATCTTCTTATCCGGGTAGTTCTTCAGCTCCTCGAACACATCCCTGGCGATGCGCGGATACTTGGTCACGTCCACGATAATCACGTCCGGGCTGTTCTCAAAGTCAATATCCTCGGCGTGGATAGGTGTCAGCTTGCCCATATTCTCCTCGTCGCCCCGGTAGACGGTTACGGTATAGGTTTTCTTCTTGGTCTCGTCGGGGGAGGTAACTTCAATGGTAAAGACATTTTCACCGTCGGCGATGGCCGCGGCATAGTTGCCGTCCTCGTCGCCAATCTCCTGGCTACCCCGGAACACCTGCATTTTCGCCAAGGGGTCCGCCAGGGTAGGTATCAGCCGCACAGAGAAGGTGTCCTCATCCACTGCCACTTGATATTCCGTGACAGATGGGTCGAATTCCACCGGCCTGCGGTACCCCGGTTCTACCTCCAGATTGGAGAGGTCCGCATTGCTGGTCTTCTCAATCAGGTTGGGATTCTGGTAGCGGACGCGGTAGGTCTTGGTGGTCTTGCCATCCTGGGCCGTCACCTTCACCTCAACGGTCTGGTTGACGGTTAGGATATGAATCAATTCGCTTGTCTCGCCGCTGTTTACCCGCTTGCCGTCAATCTCAATCTTCGCGCCCTTGTGGTTTGCGGTTGGCGTCAGGGTGATACCCTCCGCACCCTCGGCAACCTTGGCGGAGTAATCGGTGCGCATAGGCGCAAACACCGGTTTGAAGTCGTCGGTATTGCCCGCCTCCAATTTAATCAGCAGGCAGTCGTCGCTGGGTTCTTCGCGGATGAGCTTGAAGGTATATGTTCTGACATATTTCTGAAGCTCCTCTTTCTCCTCATCGGTGGTTGCATCCTGGAAAATCTCCGGGTATACCACAACTGTAAGTGTGTCTGTTGCTGTGGTTGTCGGAAGATTATCCAAAAATTCGTTGTAATCGGGATTGGGATGCAGAATACGGATAAGAGAGGAAGGCGATCCGCTTGCTACCTTTTTATTATTGACCCGGATTTCATAAACGTTAGGGTCAGTAGCGGTGGGGGTAATCTGCGCCTTAGCAGTTTCAAATGGAACGGTAATTTCATAGTTGAGTTCATCTGGATTAAAATCCGGAACAGGTATTACAGTCCCATCCTGGTCTTTTATTTCGATGGAAAGCAGGGAAGATTCCGTGCTGGCTGGGTCACGATAGATATGGATGGGGTATTTCATAACACCTTCTATATACTGCTTATAGTTAGCTGTTAGCTCCCCCTCTATCGCTTCTTCATCCTCTGGAGCTGGTCGTCTATAACCATTATTCCCGGTGTTTTTGTGGTCGGGGGCATCCAGACTCTCCGGCCAGACCTCAACATCCACTGTAAAGAAGGTGTTTTCCTGATCTTCCTCTTTATACGGTCTGGGTACAAAGGGCCTTGAGGGGGAACTTCCCAGTCTCATCCAGCCAAGGCTGCCATTGACAGTTGAAATTTTGATAGCGCCGTAATTATCTCTGCCGTCAATCACCGCACCGTCCAGACCCTTCTGCTCCCCTGTTTCCGGGTCCGAATCCAGCAGATATGGTTCACGCAAATAAACAGAAGCTCCGGAATCGTCTGCCGTTGCCGCTATTTTAATTCGCTTGACAGAGTAAGGAATGTGTACCTCATAGAAGTCTGAGCTTTCCATATTTTTATGGAAGGTCGGGGTATATGTCACATTGGATTCCGTATCATTTGTTACATCTATAATGGTCAGGTTAGATAATGTGTTGACCTCACTGGGGTCAGAGCGATGGAAATTGAAATAGTAATTAAGCGTTGTATATTCGCTTTCATCCTTTTTCTCGTCATAATCCTCTGCGTATGTCTTAACCCTTATCTTAAATCTACGCTTTTCGCTCTCTTCAACTGTTTTGTCATAATGTTCTGCTTCTTTCAGAACGTTTATCCAAACCTTTTCTGAACGAGGAAGCTTATCGTTTGTAACCAGAATGTCTTCTGGATTAGTTGCATCCGGCCGCTCCGGAATTGAATAAACATATGGTCCTTCAGTGACCATAGGATCATTCATCTCATATTCGACCTTGATCCATTGCACCTTAAAGGGAATCTCAATTTCCGGATACTCGAATTGGTTGTCAACAATTCCATCAAACAGAACATTTCCTGAATCATCCGTCAGCTTAAAGGACTTTAACCTTGCGTCGGTGCCTACAGGCTTGCGCATGATACCCACATTATAGGCTCCCTTGCTTTCGTCCTCCGCAATGACAACTGTGGTAATCTGAACAACCTCATTTTCCACCAGGGGAATTTCCTCTGTAGCTGTACCGCTGGCTACAACCTTATAATAGCCGTCCTCTCTTTCTACCCACTGTCCTGCCTGAACTTTTAGGGTTTTCAGTGACTGCTCCCAATCCTTGCCTGGAATTGGTTTGATACTGATCGCTTTTCCTTTGTCGGGAATCCAATCCTTGCCCAGTCTCTCATCCTCTTGGTTATTATCAATGGCTGCTTTCACCAGAATCAGCTTACTGGCATACTGATCTTCGCGGGTCGGGGTAATTTTAACCGACTGATATTTGTAAGGAAGGGACAGTGAGTATTCCCGCTGATCCGGGGAGAAAGTATATCCCACGTCCTCTTTTTCCAGGTCAGGCCAGAAAATACTCAGCGGCGGACTTTTCTCCGTCCGCGAAATAATCTTCAAAGATTCCAGCCGGGTATTGCTGTTTGGTGAGCTGTCCTTTACAACAATTTCAAACTCGGCAGGCTGTGTAACCGCTTCTACCGGCCTTCCTTGTCCGTCCAATACATAGAAGGTTACCTTCACTTTGATTTTCTGTTCAGTCTTAACGCCTGTTTTAACTGCCTTAAACGTTAAATGGACATTGCTGGGAGGTTCGCTGGGGAATTCTCTTTTCGGATTGTCGATCTGACCTCCAAACTGATAATCGCCTATTGTGTTCTCAGCGCCGTCGGAAATGGTGGTCTGCATAGTAACGAGGGTAGAATCCCCCTCTACGCACTCTACAACAGCATACTGCGAAGACGCGCTGTCTTTGCCCATATACAAATTAATTGTATACTGGTATGGGTCTTTTGGCGGTTCAATGGATTCCGGCAAAATGCCATCATAGGCATCAAGCCTAATTCTTGTCGGCATTTTATATAGATTTGTCTCTGCATCTATTATAAATCCATCTTTATTATGGTCGTCCTTTTCCTTTTCATTGGTGGCAGGATCCCGTTTGGTAATACCCTGTTCTACAGGATTAAGCCGGGCAGGATCGCCCAAGCCCTTTATGGTCACTTCTACCACTGCATCCGTCAATACCTCTGCCGTAGGCTTATTATACTTGATGTGGGCAATCAGCTTACCCTTAACATCATTATATCTTGGATGGAGCGTTACTGTCTGGAAGCCGGTGGGTTGATCAGTAAATACAACAACATCTTTAAGTTCGTCTCCACCGTCTGGCATCCACTCCCATTCCAAATAGAAGGTAGAATGGAATCGTGTCAAAGAATGAGCAACCTCAAAGTCCTGACGGATAAAGTTGAGGATATCCCCCTCTTTCAGATGAATAAATTCACCTAGCGTATACTGTGCCGGGTTGCTTCCGGGAATCAATTCGCCCTTAGACTGCTCAATATCTGTTCTGATTTCAGCGGCAGCGGCCCATGGAGAATAAACAGAAAGAATTGTGTTATTGGAAGTTACTTTATTGATTGTAAAGGTAATTCTGGTTCCAACCTGTACAAAGGAGTTAGGCGGAGGTGTTCCAGGTACAGCAGGAGTACCTGGATTGCCATCAGATGGAGGAACCGCTGGTATTTCTGCTTTTCCAAATTCCACACCATTTTCATCCGTTGTATACCAGGTTTGCGGGGTATAATAAAAGATAATATCTTCACTTTTTTGGGTATTGCTTCCTTTTAAATCTCGCAAAGTAAACTCAAGTTGTTTTGTATAAGCATCAGCAGCATTTCCGCGGTAATTTACCATAACATCATCATAGGTTTCAAATGCATATGTAGGGCCATCTGTCCCCACAACACCATCGGTAACACCAACTACCTTAAATTCAGGGTTGTTATTAGCAGTTTCTGTTTTAGTACATTCAACAGTAATTGTACTGGTTTCCAAAACGGCAATCGTTTTGTTGGCTGTAAAAGTTCCAGAAATAGGAGAAGCAGCAACTGGAGATGCGGTTGTCTCTCCCTCCTTAATTTCATGCCTCATACCAACTTCCCTGACAGAACCCTCAGAAAGCAATGCATCGTAGTTACCGGAAACACTTAGGTTGAGTTTCCAACTTTCTTTATCTTTTGCAGTCGCGTTGCTTGGGAATCTGGGGTTTGCACTGTCCTTATCCAAATTTTCAAAAAATTTCTCCAATACATTAAGAGTCTTGCGGTTTGCATTACCTGTTACTTCAACAGCCCCTTCTCCGTTTTTAATTTCATACCCTCCGGAAGTACCGGAACCGGTAGAAGGCTTATTGTTATCCACAATCTTCAAACCGCCGCTCCCCTGTGCCTCAGTATAACCAGAGGGCTTGGTAATATCCAACGCAACAGAACCACCAGTGACAATAGAACTGGTCAAACCTTCCGCATCATCGGCGTATTCCTGCGTATATTTCAGTGTAACATCATAATCACCGGCCGCCTTTACAACCGTATCCAAAATACTCCCTGGTATTGCCATGTTCCCAGCAAAAATCACCGCCGCCAGCCCTGCGGCCACAGGTCTCTTAAAACGCATATACCACACATCCTTAGTATAAAAGATAAAATGAGCAAAACACAAATTATCAGAAAATTTAAGTCATATAGACAGACTTATCCTTAAAACAATATAACTATCCACATAAATAATCGGCAGAAAAACCGAAAACGAAAGGGCTAAACGAAAAATTTACAAAAAAAGCAGAAAAAAGGGAAGTCCAAATTCTGGTCGGCAACGCAAAAAGGGAGCACACGGCAAACGCCGCGCCCTCCCAAGCGCTGGTTTTTGGTTTTTTGGTGTTTTTATTTATCGTCAGCGGTTACAAATTATGGCTTTGAAACAGTTGATCACAGAAATCATTGCCCTCCATGGCACGTTTCAGGTTGTCCATCCTTCCCTCTTTCATAAGTGAAAGGACAAGGTCACTTAAACGACTATGCTCTTCCTTCCGGCCTTCCCCACGGATCGTCCTCTCATACAACTCCTGATTAAACTCTGTAAGCAACATAAGCATTACCTCCAATCTCTTTTTCAGAGGACTTTATCACACATCACAGATTGTATCTCTGGTATAGCTGGTTGCGGAAGTTGTTGTCTTGCAGGGCGTGTTTCATGTCATCCATTTTTCCTTCTTTCATTAGCGAAAGGACAAGGTTTCTTAAACGGTTTTCGCCTTTTTTCTCGCCTTCCTTCTCGCCTTCCTTCCGGCCTTCCTCCCGGCCTTCCCCACGGATCGTCCTCTCATACAACTCCTGATTAAACTCTGTAAGCAACATAAGCATTACCTCCGATCTCTTTTTCAAAAGATACTCTTTCAATACATTTTCATTGATACACCGCTGGACCGCCTTATCCAAGGCATCAAACATCCTCATTTTTGCCGCCTGGTTTTCCTGGACGTACCGGACCAACGTCACATACCCTTCCAGCACCAAACATTTTTTCAGCAGTCCTTCGTTTTCCTTCGCGTTTACGTTCAACACATGCGCTGTCCATTCATACCCTTCCACCGGAATTTGGAACGCATCCGACAGTTTCAGGTCCTGCCTTGCCGGCGCTGCCTCCAGTCCATTGTAAAATACATAATACCCAGGTGTGGGGAGCATGATCCTCTTCGTTCCATACAGCGTCACATCCTGCGACCTTATGATTCCATCAATGTTGTGCGCATAATAAATCAACCCTCTCAGCGGCATATTGTAATTGATTGTGCTCTGATGCTCCCACAGCTCCAGCCGGTTCTCAAACAGCACCGATACATCGTTTTTCCACTGAACATAAATCACGTCCGAAAGGGTAACCACCTGTAGATTCTCCACGTCCTTGTAGTCCGTTCCGTTTAAGGCGTTGTACAGGGACAGCGCGTTTTCCTTTTCCGAAAACAAATCGTGAAATACTGTGTCCTTGTGGTTCCTTTGGACGTTTTCCTCCCACTCCATATTCTTTCCCCTTTTCCTGCTCTTTTTTCATCCTATATTTATTGTATCATATGAAAAGAACACTGTAAAGGAAGACTACGAAAAATTGTTCTGTTTTTTGGAAAGCCGTATAACAAAAGGGAGACCGCAGCCATAAAGCCACACCCTCCCAAGCATCTGTTCAATACAACTGTAAAACGAAAAGCTCCCTCCACGCCTACATCATAGAATAGCGAGCGCAGTCGATCTGGTACTTCTTCCTCAAATAGGCGATAAACTCCTGAATATCCTTCTTGGCCTGTGGGGGAACCGCCTTCATCAGCAGCATTTCCGTGTATTGCGGCGGCGCGTTCAGGGCGTCACCTGTGGTGTTCCCCATCAGGTAGTCTAAAGAAACGTGAAAAAGCTGTGCTATCTTAACCTTCACATCGTCCGCTGGGGTGCTCAGTCCCCCGCTCATACATGGAAACCGAATTCACCGACACCGCAAGCTGTTCCGCCAGGTCCTTCTGTGTCAATTTCTATTCTTCCGCAGCTCGCATAACCTGGTCCCTATCACAAAATCACTTCTTTCCAAAAAGCAGGGTTGTCAAAATGTTCAGTTCGCCGGGGCCTGGGGCTTTGGATTTCTCGCCTGTTTATCCGCCTGGGCAAAGGCCTCCTGGAGCTCCTTCACCATCGGCAGTATCTCGCGGATGGGCTCCGGCTTTTTCTTCACGTTGGCTTCAATGATTTTGGATACAAAGAACTCATACAGCGCGGCAAGATTATTGGAAATATCATAGTCGAAATTCAAAGTAGCCCTCAGGTGGTTGAGGATGCGCTGGGCGCGCTGGAGCGCGTCGTTTGTCTTGGTATAATCCTTGTCCTTCATGTACACTTCCGCAAAGGAAAGCTGTTTGGCCGCTTCCTCATACAGCTTGTTGAGCATCTCCCCCTGGGTCATGGTCATGACCGATTGCTGCTTATATGCCTGGTAGGGATTCTTTTGCATCTGGATTTCACCTCGTCTATCAATCTCGGCGGGTATCAAGCCCGATCCCTTCCCTGCCGGGAACCGGCTGCAAAGCATCTCACATCTCACAGCCGGTTCTAGGCGGCAATCGGATCAGCGCTTATTAATAAGAGAACTGCATTGCCAGCCAGGAGCTTTGGGAATTCATGTTGGAAAGCGCCTGCTCCATGGTGTTGAACTGTCTCCAGTAGCGGGTCTTTTCGGTCTCGTATTGCTTTTTCAGCTCTTCGATCCTCTCGTTGATAGAGATGAGCCGCTGGGTCATCTGGTTGGTGATATTGGTTGCCTTGCCGGGTACGCCCGCCTTTTCCACCAAGGTACCGGCGCTGGCGGAGCTGGTGTTGGCAGTGCGTTTCAGCTCGTTGACCATCAGGGTTGACAGGCCGTCGGTGGCATTGGTGAACAGCTCCTGAATCGCCTGAGGATTGGATTCCACCATGGAGCGGACCTTGGACTCGTTGAATTCCAGCTTGCCGTAATCTCTCCATTCGCTGCTGCTCTCGATGCCGATGTCGTACAGGGCGTACTCGGAGCCCTCCGGCTTGGAGTAAAGGGCCATACGCATATTCTGAAGGAAACTGGATATATCGCTGTCGTTGCGGTAAAGGCCCTCCTGGGCTTTTTCTTCCCACAGCTCGATTTCCCGGTCAGACATCTCCTTTTTCTGGGCGCTGGTCAGGGGGGGATAATCCCGGTAGGTGGCGTCCTCATGGATCAGGGTGTTGAGCTTGTCGATCATCTCGTTGTACTTCTCAACAAAGTTCTTCAGCCCATCAACAATCTGGTCGGTGTTGCGGGAAGTGGTGATAGTCTCGGTGGAACCGCCGATTACCCTGTCGCCATCTTGGTTGACGATGTAACCATCCTCGTCTATATCAAGGTTTTTCATGTTCTTGTAGGCGGCAACCAGGTTATCAGTGCCTTTTTCATAGAGCTGACCACCTTTCAACTCATAGCTGTTACCGTCCTGGTCGGTCCAGGAACCGTCCCCATTGTCGGTCAAAACCGGCATTTTCTCGGTAGGTTCATTCAAAGTTATGGTCATACCTGCCGTGGTGAAGGTGTTGGAGCTGCGCTCCACCATTACGCCGTTGATTTCGGCGATAGCGTTCTGTCCCTTAGTGACAGCCGCGCTCCCTGCTCCCTCTGTATTGGTCTGACCCAACCTGATGTATTTGGTGCCAAACGCCTTTTCAAGTTCTCCGGACAGATTTATGCCTGCATAGCCACCGTTATTGGCCTCCATTTTAATTCTTCCGTCCTCAAAGGAGATATTGAATTTACCGTCAACATCAGCGTTTTTCAGCTCCTCAATCAAGCGCTTAGCCGGTTCCTCATCGTCGCTCTTTACCACATTGCTCGCCCCGTTAAAGCCGAAGGCTACGTGGATATTCTTTGCCGCAATATTCTTTAGTTCATCCGGATCGGTCGTATCCTTCACCGAATCCTCAAAGGTAACAATCGAGCCGTTGCGCACAGAAAGGGAGTAGCCGTTTTCCTTATTTCCCGTCAGTTCAATGTTCTGCTTGCCGTCAGCCTGATAACCGAAGCGGTTAGCAAGCCCCTCGTTGATAAGTTTGAATACCTCGTCGCGGGAGGTGGCCGAAGAGGGAATGCTGATGCTGTAGGCCTTTCCGTCCACCTTAAAGGAAAAATAACCGCCCTCAAAGGAGTCAGGATAGCTGCCCAGCTCTTTGCTTCCTGTTGCGGAGCCGGTTGCCAGCTGCTTGCTCATCAGCGTTCCGCCGGTTTTCATGCCGTCCACATTGCCAAACATGGCGTTGAGCAGGTTACCGCTCTCCTGGGTCATAGTGATCTCCCGGCCCGCGCCTGTCTCGGTGGACTCGATGGTAAACTTGTCTTCCAGGTCGCTGTATGTAAGCCTTACACCGGCCTTGCTGCTGTTGACGGTCTTGATCACGTCGTTGATGGTACTGTCCCCGCTGAAGGAGAACTTCTGCCCGTTGATGGTGAACTCAAACCTATCCCCCTGAAGGGCGCTCTTAAAGTTGGTGTCCTTGAGCATCTGGGACCGAGAGATTTTATCGGACTGTCCACTCTGCACCCCCAATAGGTCCAGCCCGGACTGATTGCCGGAAATGGTTGCGACATTGCCTTTGCCGTTGGTTTTCAGGGTAAATTTACCGTTATCTGTTCCCACTGTTACCCAGCTGCTACCAAAGGTCTTGTCAATTTCGCTCTGAATTGCTTTTGTGACCTCGTTTAAACTACTCGTTTCGCTCAACTCGTAATCAGCCAGCGAAATGGTTCTCTTAATGCCGTTTAGGTCCAAATCAAAGGAGACGCTGGCGTCCGGAACAGCGGTGGTGGTCAGGCCGTTTTCGCCGGACTTCTGCCCTGCGCTAACGCCCAACATTGCCATACCCAGCGCGCTGGACTTGGAGGAGATGGTAAAGTTCCCCGACATTTTCAACTTGCCGCTACTGTCAATTTCGGCGGTGATACCGGCATCATTCAGCTCTTTGACGAGGGTTTTAAGGTTTTCCTCATCGCTCTTATTGGGGTCGGCGGCGGACAGGGTGACTTTCTTTTCTCCACTGCCGGTTTGGAAGACGACCTCCCGTTTAAAGGCGTTTACATCAATGTTCTTGCCGCCGGTAAGGGGATTACTGACTGCGGCCCCCGATTTCACAGAGCTTGCGGTTGCCAGCTGTCCCACCCGGATAGACATATTGCCCATAGCCGCCTCCGGGGAGGCGATGGCGGAAAACGCCTTAGAGGAGGAATACACCGACATAGCGTTGAAAAAGTCCGCGCTGCTCAGGTTAGTGGAAGAAGTGCTTCCAAAAAAGCTTTCCTGGAATTTGTTCAGGTCGGAGATAATCTCCCGGTATTTCAGCTGCTGCCAAATCAGCTTCTGCTTTTCCTGTTCCTGCTTGTCTATCTTCCCCTGGGTGCCAGACAACATCTGCTCTACCCAGCTCTCGGTATCCATACCGGAGATAAGGCCGGACATACCCTTATTGGTTGCGGCACTGGTACTGTAGCTGTTGGTTGTATTTACATTCATAAACGAGTAACCTCCTTATATAAGCGAGCTTGACGCCGCGTGTTTTCCCTATAAAACTAATCGGATGTTTTATCTAAAAATAAAGCCGAAAAACAAAAAAGTTCTAAAAAGCTGCGCATTTCAGACATATTTTCAAATACTTAAATTCTCTTGGACCGTTCCGGTCCGGAACCCAGCCCCACGCTGAAGGCACTGGCAAATCTGGCCGCCTTTGCGCTGACGCTGCGGTTGGTCTCCCGTATCTTCTTGGAAAGCCCCTCCAGCTCCTCCTCAATCCGGTCCACCACCAACGGCTCCTTGCGGCGGATGCGGTTGGCCACGGCGCAGGCTTCCTGGGCCTTTTCAAACACCGGCCACAGCTCCTGGGGAATCTCCGACTTTCCCTTTTCCAGCCGGACCGCCCGCCAGGCGTCGTCCCCCATCTCCCCCAGACTTTGGGCCGCCTCCCGCAGCTTGGCGTCAAGGTAATCGATCTTCACGATGAGCTTCTGACGGCGGTTCATCTGGTTTTCCATCTCCTCCACATCCACCGAGAGCAGCTTTTCCGTTGCGTCCTCGTATTCGCGGAAGTATTCCGTTTTTTCCTCCAGCATCTGGCAGAGGGTTTCGATTTTTTTCATATGGAGGGTTCTCCTTTCCGGGTTGTGCCCCTGGGCTCCAGCCTTTTTTATCTTTTATAGTTGTTTTTTTCCTGTATTCTGGTACAATAAGTACAGGAGATGGTCTATATGTACGTACCCCGCGAGTTCTTTCCCGCTGTCCTGAAAACTGAGGACGGCCGCTTTCTTGCCGACGGCTTCGCCAAAGGCACCCTATTTAACCGCACCCTGGAATTCCGCGGCGACTTTGTCCCCCTGCTCCAGTACCGTACCCGCGCCAGAGTCGTCCGAATTCAGAACGGATACGAAACCTTAAAATTTGAGGGCCTTGTCTACCTTTCCTCCCCCGCCATGCTCCGCCTGGTGGAGGTCAACGAATGGGAGCTGGCCCAAACGGCCCTGGAAACTCCCCAGGAGCTCTCCCTCTCCGCCACTGTCATCCAGCGGGATGCTTCCCGCGAACGGGGCTGTGAGGCGCGCATCTTCTCCCTATCCTATGATAAGCTCCGCTTCACCTCCCCCGAAACCTTTGAGGAAGGGGAGATACTGGGTGTCAAGCTGGATGCCCCCCTTTCTCTGCGGGGGATTGAGGTGCAAATCCGAGAACGGATCGCCTTTGGGCAGCGGGAACGGACAGGCTATCGCTGCGATATACTGGCCTCCCCGGAGGAATGGCGGCAGCGGCTGACCGAGTACCTGGTAGAGCTGTCCCATCAGCCCCCGTCAAACGATACCGCGGACGCGTAACCGCTTTCGCTTTCACGCCCCTTTGCCCTTTGGGTACAAGGGGCGTTTTGCGTTCTGTCAATTCTCCCCCGGCTTGCTCTCTTTCGCGGGCTTTGCCTCTATTTTGGATATAAAGGAGATAAGGTCCGACTTGGAGGCCACGGCCTTGGCGGAAAGGATGTTACTCTCCACCGTCTGGCACAGCTCCTTGCGCATGATTTTGCACTCCCTGGGGGCCTGGATGCCGATTTTCACACGGTCCCCAGAGACCTCGGTGATCTTCACCTCAATCTCGCCAATCATAACCGATTCCCCGGCTTTTCTGGATAATACGAGCATAATCAGCGTCCCTCCTGACTGCCGGCCAGCGGACGGCGGAGGGGATAGTCCTCCTCCAGTATGGTCTGCACCGCCCGCTTGGTGTGGAGGTTTACAACCACCGGGCTTTTCATGTTGATGGTGGAATCCCGAAAATCCTCCGCGACCACAACCACCAGCCAGAACAGGTAGTCCCCTTCTCCCAGCGCGCCGCGAACCTCCGGAGAGAGGCGGGGATTATAGTTGTCCTCCACAATCTTGGGGTCTGCCAGGATAAAGCAGATGTGGGGATTGTCTACCGACTGGAGCCAGACGATGTTGGTGTTTTCCTCCGCGAACAGAAAGACGTACCGGTTCATCTCTTCAAAGCCGAACATGGGGGAAACAAAGGTGATAATATCCTCTGGGGCAACTTCAATTTCGCCGAAATCCCTGGTAAGAATGTTCATTGAATCTACTGTCCTTTCATATGGCAACAGCTATGCAGGCAGATTTTCTGATGCATAGCTGTTGACGAGATTATATGGCCATTTCAATCGCTGCGGATTGGCGCGAAAAGGCTGAATTTTGGGTATGATTCTGTGATATATAGGGGGAAACGCGGCTGGCTTCACCCAAAGCCGCGCCCCCTGACTCTCACGGTGACCTTCTACAACAACGGCCCGCGGACATTCTGGCGCCATCAAGCCTGGGACAGTCAGGAAAACCGGCCCAAATAAATAAACGCCTTAAAAGTAAGAGAACACTACGCCACAGGTTCCTCATAGTTGGGATCAGCGCTTGCCGGAACATAATGCGGCTTACCCAAATATTCAATTTTCACTTGCGGGTACTGCTCAATGATCATCTGGAACTTGCCCGGAACATAATCCAGGACGTTTTGGTCAATCTCCCAATCCGTTTCGATAGACCCCGCCTGGTAGTCCACATTCACGCTGGCGGGTTCCCAGGAAATATCCGGGCCCACACTGGGCAGGAAAGTGGTTATGGTATCGGGCTGCTGGAACAGTTTCTGAGAAACCAACTGGGCAATCGTCACGCCGTTCTGAATTTGGCTGACCTGCTCGCCAAAGGAAGCCATGTCCGAAATTGCGCTTTGGACTGCCTGTTTACCCTTCGCGGCCTCGTCCGCCATCATCGTCGCGGTGCTTTTCAGGTTTATGCTGTTACGCATCTCGGTAGTATCGAGCCTGACCTGAATATCCTTTTTGTGGAGATTCAGTCGCGCCGCGGTGCGTGACTGCTGCATTTGCGGATTGTCAGACTGTTTCATCTCCAATCTGGCGCTTTCAATCTGAAAACGGTACTGAATCGGAATGTTTTCAATCTTTAACAGCTGCATAGTCACACCCCCATATATCTAAAATACCCACAGCCTTTATTGTAGAAAGTCCATTAGTGAAGTGGGAACAACCCTGGAACCGAACTGGTAGGTGGCCATCATGATGGAATTGTACATCTTCCAGTTGATGGATTCCTCCGCCATATTGGCAACCTCCAGCTTCTGCTGGAGCTTGGTCAGGTTCAGATGGTCATTTTCCAGACCACCCAGGGTTTTCTCCAGGAACTGGGTCCTGGTGCCAATATCGATAATGTTCAGCCGCAGATTCTCGGTACTGGTCTTCATAGTATTGCTGATGTCCTCCATGTGGGAGCGGTCAAATTCACCGTCTTCCTTGTTCAGCTCTTCAATGGCATCCACCAGTTGGTTGTATACGTTATTGGGAACGCCGTCCTCGTTCTTGCCAAAGCCCAGCATCCGGATGCCGGAGAAGGTCAGCTCAAAGGCGGTATGTCCCTCCACCCGGTTGCCGTTCATAGTGATACCATTTCCGATATCAACATACTGGGAGACGTCCTCTGGGATAACAAATTCTTGGACGGTAGGCGGATTAGTTGTAAGTCCATCCTTGATATCGGCTCCTCCGTCATCCTTGCCGTAATAATCCACGATTTCCCATTTTGAGGAGTCTGGTTCGGCATTATCAATCTTCTTCAAGTAACACAACTGCCCCGCATCATTGGTATAAACCATGTCCACAGGAATATCATGGTACGCCAATCTGCCGTCCTCTCCCACAGAGAAGGGCGGAACGCCGTTTTCACTTCCGTCAAACAGATAGCGCCCGGAGAAAACAGAGTTGGAAAACTGAATGATCTCCCCCAAATTCCCCTCCAGCTCCTGGGCCAGATTAACCCTTTGCAGCTTGGTGGGGTCGTTCATGCCCCGCAGAATAATCTGCTCGCGGGCCGTCACTATAATGCTGTTAATGGAGTTCAGGTTGCTCTCTGCGGAGGACAGCTTGGCGTCCGCGTCACGGATGTTGGTGGTATAGGTCTCGTTGTCAAAAAGCTCCTGACGAACGCGGAAGGCCCTGGCGGTATCGGTCACATTCTCTGCGGATTTCTTGTATTTCTGGCCAGTCATCCGTTCCTCGGACTTGGACAGGCGTTCCAGATTGGTGTTCATATGTCGTAAAAAGGTGCGCGTCATTTGGTTCTGGGTTACCCGCACGTGAATCATCTCCCTTTCTTACTGGCAAACGTCCGTAAAATTTTAAGTATCAAATCACTATATGAAATCAATAGCAAGAACGTTAAGAACGTCCCACCAGACCCATCTTGTTGATAATTACATCCAACGCCTCGTCCATGGTGGTCATCATTCTGGAGACAGCCTGGAAATATCTCTGATAGGTCATCATATTGGTGGTCTCCTCGTCCTTGGATACCGCAGACACATCGTCCCGCTGGTCCAGCAGCGAATCGGTAATGGCCGCTGCCGCCTCATACCGTCCCTTGTAGTAACTCTCCTCACCCACGCAGGTGTCGTAAACGTCGGTGACATAGTCCCGGAAGGAACCGGTAAAACACTGGCCGTTGGTATAAAACTCGGTGGTTCCGTCGCTGGTCAGCTTGGTGTTGAGTTTGGTAAAGTACTGGGCGTTAGTGGCGCTGGAGGCGCTGGGCATCACATAATCTACGGCTTCCATCCATTCGTTGGAGACGGTGATGTTAGCAGCCGTAACATGACCGGGCTGGGTAATCACCGATGTCTTGCCGCTGTCATCCTGAACCATCGCGCCCAAAAGCTGCCTATACTGAATGGAACTGGGCTCGCCCTGGTCGTTAAGGGTCATGGGCAGCGTGTTGTTCATCACGTTGGCCAGAGTCCTTGCGAAGGTATCCAACCGATCGCGGTAGTACAGCACGCCCTTTTCAGAGCTGTCGCGGGGGGACTGGACATTGGGTCCCCGCCCGTTAATCATCTCCAACGAGGCCTTAAAGGTACCGCTGGTGAACTTCACGTCCTCAGCAGTGGAGTTCCAGGAGAGGGTGACGGTACCGTCGGAATACTCCAGCATCTGGAGCTTTTCGCACTCATCGCCCCGCAGGACCTCGTGATCACCCATAGTCACGGTGACGCTGCCGTCATTTTCCTTGGTGACGTAGATGTTGCCGTACTCTGCCAACTCATCCAGCAGCAGGTTGCGGGCATCCAGCAGCTCGTTGGGGCCGTAGATGCCCTTTTCGCTGGTGTCTACGCCGATTTCCTCTACAATCTTTTTATTCAGCCCCGCCAGCTCATTGAGCTTGCGGTTGACCTCATCCACCGCAAGGGTCAGGTCGAACTTCTGCTGGTTGGCTACCTTGGTCAGCTTGTTGTCGTATTTATGGAGGGTCTGTACCATTCCCTGAACCGCCGTCCTAAAGATATTGGCATAAGAACGATCTGTCGCCTTGTCCGCTGTAAGTCCCTGGAGAGCAGTGGTGATGGTGTTTACCGCGCCCATCAGTCCGCCGCCGGTCTCGGCCATTTCGTCGATAACTGCGGAGATATCAGCCAGAATATCAACCTTCTGGCTATAGTAGGAAGTGTCGCTGTACTCCTCCCGGAACCGCCGGTCCAAAAAGGCGTTGCGGGTCTGGTAGATGCCGGTGATATCCACGCCTTGCCCGGCGAAGTCTACCTTGGTGCCGCCGTACCGGGAATTGTGCCCGTAGGCGGAAACGGAAACCTGGTCCACCCGCTGGCGGGTATAGCCGGGGGTGTTGATGTTCATCAGGTTCTGTCCAGTGATATCCAGGCCCTTCTGGGCAACCGCAAGGCCCTTGCGGCCTGATTCAAATCCTAAAAATGTTGGTCTCGTCAAGATAAATTCCTCCCTGCTGGTCAGCCGGACTCCGATGCGCAGTCCCGTTTGTCATATCTTTTTCTCATAAATAGATGAATTTGCACTTCCGGCGATTTTCTTTGCCCGCTCCGTATAAAGCTGCGTTTGGGTTTCGGAGGGGACTTCCATGTTGACAAGTTGGAGATTCGTTTCCACCAGGTGCATGGCCTTTTCGTTGAGAAATTTAATCTGCTCAATCGCCCTGGACATCCGCTCATGACAATCCAGAATCTTCTGCGCCTGCTCCGGGTTCTCCATTCTGACGGATTCCGCGATTTCCCTCAGCGTCTTCTCTGGGAAGCCCATATCCTGCTGCCGTTTTTCCCGTCCCTGCTCAAGCTGGTCCATCCGAATGGTCAGCACCTGCTGCCGCGCCACGGAGCGCTCAATGGTGGGAATATCATGGGAAAGGAGGGCCTCCAGCTTATCGTTCTGCTCCTCAATCATGCTTTCCAGGAAATCCGCGTACTCACCAAGGTACTCAATAAATTCCTGCAATTTGTCTGAAACCATAAACCATTCTCTCCGCATTCTCAAATAAATTGCCGCTGCGGCCGGGAATCAGATGGCCACCCGCTGCATCATGGCCCTTGCCAGCTCCTCAATGGGGACCGAGTAGCTGCCGCTGCTCACCGCGTCTTGCAGCTCGCTGATGCGGCTCTGGCTGTCCATGTCCTTCAGGTCTCCCACAATGGCCTTGGAAATCCCCGAAACCATGCTCTGCTCGTTACCCTTCCGGCTAATCTCAATGGTGTCCACCTTTGCGGAAAATGCCTCCATAAAGCTGCCTGCCTGATTGATTGGGATGTTCCGGCTGGTTGGCTTGGTCATATAGTAAGCATTTACCATAGTGGGGTTAATTTTCATTCTGGTCACTCCCATCTTTCAGCGGCATTTTCGCACGCTTTTGCATCTTCTCCCAATGAAATGCATTTTTAATATGCGCAATTATAAACTATCGTCTACTAATATTATCGTATCGTTGGAAAAAAACTAAAGGCCAAAATCCAAATTTTTTGTTTTCTTTCCCCCTCTCCGGACATTTTCAAAGGGAGAACGCCCCTTTTGCCCGGTTTTCCTATTGTAAAAGCGCGAAGAATTCGGTATAATGGTTAAATGGAGATTTAAATAATTTTCCTTTCTGCATTTTTTGTTCTGGATGATAAAGGGGGCCGGTTGAACGGATGGCAAAGATCATAGCGGTGCTGACCCAGAAGGGCGGAGTGGGAAAAACCACCACAACCTATGCCCTGGCGGCGGTCTACCGCTCCAAAGGATACCGGGTTCTGGCGGTTGACATGGACCCGCAGCACAATCTTTCCCTGGGGATGGGCGGAGAATGGGAGGACCGGGCGACCATCTACCATGTACTGAAAAACGAGGTTTCGGCGCGCTTTGCCGTACAGCGGACCGCCGTCACCGATCTGATTCCCTCCACCACCACCCTGAGCGGTATTGAGCTGGAGTTTACGGGGCGAGACAGGCAGTTCCTGCTCAAGCGGGCGCTGGAACCCATTGAGGGCAATTACGATTATATCTTGATAGACTGCCCGCCCGGTCTGGGAATTCTTTCCACCAATGCGCTGGTGGCGGCCAACTTTGTCCTCATCCCCACCCTGTCGGACCTGTACAGCCTTCAGGGATTGGTGGAGCTGTACGAGACCGTCACCTTTGTCAAGGGGCAGGACAACCCCGGCCTGGAGATTGCCGGTGTGCTGCTGGCCCGGTACAACGGACGCACCAAGCTGGCGCGGGAGCTGCTGGGCACAGCGCAGATGGTATGCGAAAACCTGAACATACACCTGTTCCGAACCAAGATACGCTCCTGCGTTACCCTGACCGAGGCGCAGAATATGCAGTGCAACCTGCTGGAATACGCCAGATACTGCAACGGGGCGCTGGACTATACCGCCCTGGCCAATGAAATGATTTCGAGGGGGGTATAAGCCATGGCAAAGGGAAGACCAGAGATAGATAAAGAAGCCATGTTCCGCAAGATTATGCCCTCCAGCTTTTCCGCGCCCGGAGAGGAGGAGGGGGTTCCCGCCCCTGCGGCCCCCCACAATCCCCTGTCCCCTCCGGCGCCTGTTTCCCAGCTTACCCAGCCTCCCTCACCCCCACAGGCCGCCGGCTCCCCCCAGGCAGGCGGACCGGCGGCGCTGGTGGGCGGCGGGGTTCAGCTCCGCCGGACGGCGGGGGCCCGAATTCTGGTAAACATCATGGAATACCTGGTGATTGACAAGCTGGACGAGGCCTATGAGAAGTTCAACAACTGCTGCAAGTGCGATAAATGCCGCCAGGACGCGGCGGCGCTGGCGCTGAACAAATTAAAGCCCAAATACATTGTGGTGGAGGAACGGCAGATTCCCTACCAGATAGCCAAGAACAACTCCCCGGAGGTGACGTCCTCCATTGTCAAGGCAATCTTGCAGGTAAAGGCCCACCCCCAGCACTGATTTTCCCGCCTGCGGGCGCAAATAATCCCCGACGGTTCTTCCATGTGGAAGGGCAGCCGGGGATTTTATTTATCCTTCAATAATATTCCGTATCCTCTGCATCTTATCATCCAGCATGGCGCTGATCTCCGCGCACTGGGTCAGCTCCGCCGCCGTCTGCTGTACCAGGGACTCGTCCAGGTTTTTCTTATACCGCAGCCGGTGTTCCAGGTTTGCCCAGAACTCCATGGCTATGGTCCTCAGCTGAACCTCCACCCTCATGTTCTTCTTTTCATTCTGTAGAAAAATAGGTATCTGAACAATCAAATGCAGGCTCCGGTAGCCGTTGGGTTTGGGATGTTCGATGTAATCCTTCCGCTCCAGCAAAATCACGTCGTCCTGCTGGAGCAGGCATTCCGCCAGCATGTAGATGTCGTTGAGGAAGGAGCATATCACGCGGATGCCCGCGATATCATTGAGGTTCTCCTCCATGGAGGTTAGGGAAAGGGGGATGCCCTTGCGGATCATCTTTTCCCGGATGCTGTTGGGGGATTTCAGGCGGGTCTTAATGTTCTCAATTGGGTTGCGCTCGTGCTGGAGGGAAAATTCCTCGTTGAGGACCCGGAACTTTGTCTCCACCTCCAGCAGAGCGCAGCGGTAACAGGCGATAAGCTTCTGCGCCTTGGCAAAGGTTTCCCGCAGCTCGTCAGTGGGCTCCTGGGATATCAAATCGGCCAGCTGACGCGCCAGCGCCTCCTTGCTTTCCGCCTGGGCGGCGGCATCTTCTTTAAAAAAATTATCTGTTTTCAGGCTGTTCAATCCTATTTCCTCCCACAAAGCTTTGTTTCCGCCACGGCAAAGAAGAACGCCGCAAAAGGAAAAATCGCTTTCTCCATCCGATTACCACCGCCGAAGCATACTCCCTGGTATGGGTGACACTCACCGAAAAGTCCAGTCCCTCCCGCCGGGCAATCTCCGCCGCCCTTCCCTCCAATACCAGAAAGGGCTTCCCCAGCTTGTCCCGCAGCAGCGACACCTCAGTCAGCCAAAAGCCGCGGACCCCCGTCCCCAGGGCCTTGGCAAACGCCTCCTTGGCGCAGAAGTTGGCAGCCACGGTCTGGGGCGAAAAGGAGCGGGAGGCAAACAGCTCCCGCTCCGCGGGGGAAAACACCCGCTCCAGAAAGCGGGGCTGTCCCATGCTCCTCCGGATTCGGTCAATCTCCACCAAATCCAGGCCCACTGTATATGGCATCATTCGGTCAGTCCGGCTTCCATCCGCTGCCGGTTGAACTCGTTGAGCATGGTGCGGGGGATAAACATCTTGAACGCCTCCAGAATGCGGGCGGTGGCGTTGAACACCAGCAGCGTCTCTCCCATAGTCTTATGGTGTACCACGCAGTACCACACGTTTTTGGAGGTCTCGCTGTCACAGGCGAGGATGCGGGTCTTGTAGTTCTTGCCCTGGTGCTTGGCGGGATCGTAGGGCCCAATGGCGTCAAAGTCCTTGCATTTGACGGTGATCAGGCGCTTTCTCTTGCGCCGCGCCATGATGCAGTCCACATCCATCTCCCCGTTGGTCACAATGTACTCAAACTCCTTGTTCATGGAGGAGCTCAGGTAATAGGCCCCGTAAAACGCGCCCACCACCAGCAGCAGTCCGATGCCCCCCGCCCCGATGGGGAACAGGAACAGAAAACTGAGGACTGCGATGACTAGGGCGGCCAGAAACAGCCCGATGCGGAGAAGTACCTCCTTGGAGGTGTTCCTTTTTACCACCATATATTCCACAAAGATATCAGCCATAGGGATGCGCTCCTTTCACATGCGGCGGCAGGAGCAAATCCATACGCCATCCAGGGGCCGGAAGTTGTTCCAAACGCCAATATAGATTAATTGTACCATAAAACCCCAGCAAATACAATTCAATCTGTAATTATTAACAAATTATTGTAAATTCATCCGAAAACTAAACCAATCCTGTCTCCTTCACCAGCTCCGCCACCGCCTTCTGGTCCCTGGGGTCGCAGCTTCCGGCCTTTTTCAGCTCCCAGTACTCGGTATGCTCCATCCACTCCCCGGTCTTCAGGGTGTAATAGGGACTGAGGGACTCTATCTCAATAAAGTCCGGGCAGGTATAGGTTTCAAAGGACATGCCGCCGTCCGGATACTCCGCCCCCATCTGGTGGGTAAAGCGCTTGACAAAGCAGCAGCCCTTGTTAAAATACGCCGCCCATCCATGTTCGTTGTTCACGCCGATTTTAAAGGGCCCGGAGGCGGAGGGGTCCTGCTTCAGGGTGATGTAATTGGTTCCCCAGCAGACGCGGGGATCGGCCATATCGCTGTAGGGCCAGACGGCGAACACCCGGTTTGCCAAAAGCCCTGTGGGCCGATCCGGCTGGGGAATCACCTCAAAGCCACCCTTGTCCATCACGCTGATGGACCACACCCCGGCCTTTCTCGTCTCCCCCAGGTTGATGACCCGCTGGGTCACGGAAACCTGGGAGGAGTCCTCCGCCATGGAAACGGTGACGGCATACTGCCAGTTGTTTTTTCTCTGGGCGGGCGGGGTGAAGATAACCCCCTGCTCCGTCTGCTCATAAGCCACCGGATCATTGTCGGGGTAATAGGTCTGGGGCATGGCCTCCGGGGAGACCCAAAGGCGGTGTCCGCCCCGGTTGCGCCAGACGGTTCCCTCCCCGTAATACTCCTCCAGGGACGGGTCCTCTGTCACCAGCTTTCCCTCGATATCCGGGCCAAGGACGTTTTCCCCGTCCAGCAGCTGGTAGGATAGGATACGGGGGCCGAAATCCAGGCTCACCAGCAGCTCGGCGCAGGAATTGCTCAGGGAGAGGCATTTTCCAAAGGGTGCAAACTCTCTTTCTTCAATTTTGACAGCCATTTTGTCATTCCTCCATTTTTTCATTTTCAGATGCCGTAACACGGACCACAGGGGTGGTATAGGCGGCCCCGCAGGGACGGGGATTGGGCTGAAAGATGGAATACAGGTCATCGGCAGCGGCCTCCGCTTGGGCAAACCTCCGGCACAGCTCTCCGGACTCCTCCAGCCGCTTCAGGGAGTGGGACACAGGGATTCCCGCCTCTCCCTTCCAGCGGACCAGCAGCACCTCCCCCCTTTGGGTAAAGCCCAGCAGGCGGCAATAGGGAACCGCCTCCCGGCACAACTCCCCGTCCAGCTGCAAAAAGGCGGAGTAGACCAGCCTGCGGACCCGCGCCATGGAGTACCGCTTTGTCTTAATCATATCACAAAGCTCTTGAAATGTACACGCCTGACGGATGGATTTCCAAAGCCGGTTTTCGATTCCCTCGGAGCAGTCGGGAAGGCGGGAAAGGGACTCCCGCTCCAAAGTCCGCAGGCGGCAGAGCACCGCCCGCTCCCCCAGCTCCGGAATTGCCGTCTGCAAAAGCCCTTCCTGGAATATTTCGGCCGCTTTTTCGGGAAAGAATCCGGCGGCTTCTTCCCATTTCCCCTCCAGCAGCCTCCGGCGGAGCAGCGACGCGCTGGCGAAGCCCTCCCGCGGCGTGCGGCTGTGGTGATCCGCTCCCCGACGTGGGATGGTATACGGGATCATGGGACATTCCAACTGCTCCAGCTTTCGCAGATACTCCACCCCCAGGGCGTTGTTGGGCCGTCGAAGCAGCTCCCCGGAGGCGGGGAACAGAGTCTCCACCGCCTGCTGCCTGGCGGCGGCAAAGGAATCCCCTTCCTCCAAAAAATGGCGGAACAGGGGGGACGACTCCGCCGCTGCGCAGTGCCCGGTCGCACGGCGCAGCTCCTCCATGGAGCCGGCCTCGCTGCCAAACACCAGCCAATCCCGCTGGTCCATCCCCAGCCCCTTCAGGAGGGACACCGCCCCATGGGCAAACCGCTCCGCCGTGGCCATAGCGAAGGGAAGGGGCAGCTCCACCACCAGGTCCGCGCCGCAGAGGAGGGCAGCCCTGGTGCGGAGGGCGCGTTCAAAGATGGCGGGGCCGCCCCGCTGCACATAGTTGCCGCTCATGACAGCCAGGACACAGTCCGCCCCCATCTCCCGGCAGCGCCTCAGCAGATAGGCGTGGCCCCGATGGAAGGGATTGAACTCCGCAATGACGGCAGCGGTCTGAAAACGGTGCGCATCCATACAGGAGCCCCCTTTCATGGATTAGAAAAGGGACAGAGGTCTGCGTCTGCGGAAGACAGCCTCTGTCCCTCAAATCGGTATTGGCAAACTGGCGTCAGGAGGAAAACCGCACGCTTTTCAGCGCGTTCAGCCCGGCCTCCAGGTCCTCGTCGCTGAAAGCCGAAAGCATCGCCACCACCACCGCGCCTTTGACGGTGTAGACGCTGTACGCCTGGGCGAGATGGTAATTGTCAAACTCATACCCGTCAAGCCCGTTGATTCTGCCGTCCAGCACCACCTGGACGCTGGCCAGGGCAACCTGATGTCCGTCAATGGTGAGCTCCTGAGCGGGCTCTACGGAGGCCTCGACCCCGAACTGCTTATACCCTTCCTCAAAGGCCTCCGCAAGAGCTCCTGCGTATTCTATGGAGGACATACCGTTGACCGATTCCTCGGAGGCAATCTGGACCAGAAGGTTGGAGGTCTCCGTCTCATCGGGGGCAGAGGCATAGAAGAGGTAGCCCGTATAACCCGCGTCGATATTTTGTTTGTTGCTGTCAGCAACCTCCTGCCCCTGGGTCTGGGCAAGGCGATCCAGCTGTCCGGCCAGGGTATCCTCCGGGTTTTCCAGCATCCAGCCCTCCGGCACCGTATAGGTAATGCCCAGAACACTGTTGGTATAGGTCACGCCATCCACCGAACCGGCGGCGGTCATCTCCGGTATACCAGCCTCCCCCACAGAGGAGGATTCCTTAGAGGATGAGGATGGAGAAACGAAGGATTGAGAAGGAATACGATCCGGAGCAGAACCGCTGGAGCTGGAATTGTCTGAAGGGGAAGAGCAGCCAGCAATGGAAAGAATCATAACTGCTGCCAAAAGAACCGATATTTTTTTCATTGAAACCATTCACTTTCTTTATTGATTTGATCGGCGGACGATTTGGAGAACCGGTCACAGAACACCGGCAATCTACCAAAGGTCATTATACTGAAAAAAGCAGAGTTGTCAAGCTGCTTTTACCCGGCCTCTTTTACGCTGTTCACAAAGCATTCAAGTATTTTTTGCTTGACATTTCCTTCTATTTAAAATAGACTAAATATGGTATAAATATTTATTTTTTCTATAGAAATCAATCATTTCCAAAATTGTCCAAAAGGTGGTATCTGATATGAATGTATCCGGAAAAACAATTCTCATCACCGGCGGAGCGGGGGGACTGGGTTCCGCCATGGCAAGATTGCTTTCCCAGAAAGGGGCGTCGGTTTTCATCCTGGACCTGGAGGAAAATAAGGGTACGGCGCTGGCAGAGGAGCTTGTTCAGTCCGGAAAAAAGGCCTGGTTCTGCCGGACCGATCTCACCAGTGAGCCCGACTGGCAGAAGGCGTTCACCCAGGCCCTGGAGCTCACCGGCAGGGTGGACGTCCTTGTCAACAACGCCGGCATCAACATCCGCAAGCCCATTGAGGAGATGTCCTTTGACGAGTGGAACACCATGATGCGCATCAACACCGGAACGGTGTTCCTGGGCTGTAAGACTGCCATTCCTGTCATGCGCCATCAAGGCGGCGGAGCAATCATCAACACCTCCTCGGTGTGCGGGCTTATCGGCCACCGGTACACGCCGGAGGCATACACCGCCACCAAGGGCGCCGTCACCATGCTCACCAAGGCTGTGGCCTCCCGGTACGCCAAGGACGGAATCCGCTGCAACTGCATCAACCCCAGCACCGTGGATACCCCCTTTGTCCAGGAGCTTTTCAAGGACCCTGAGCGGAAAAAGGAGCGCTTGGGCGAAGTACCTTTAGGGCGGCTGGCGACAGTGGACGACGTGGCCAACGCGGTGCTGTATCTCGCTTCGGAGGAGGCGGCGTTTATCAACGGCGTGGCCCTGCCCATCGACGGCGGCGTCACCTGCTACTAAAAAGCCTAATGGGAGGAAACAGAGATGGCAAATCAGGAAATCATTAAGCAGAAGCTCCAATATCTGGAAGAACAGTATCACAATCATGGAACGGTGAAAAGAATTCAGCGGCTTGCGGCACAGATCCGCAAGGACGTTGTGATGATGATTGGCTGTGAGGGACATGTAGG
>Ga0073906_1001380_pt1 | contig 37881 bp, 35 predicted proteins | sample Inofromicrocosms_FD_65485 | JGI IMG/M metagenome (GOLD analysis project Ga0073906, IMG submission 65485) | Mouse cecum microbial communities from Vienna, Austria - Inoculum for glucosamine and mucus D2O microcosms | ecosystem: Host-associated > Mammals > Digestive system > Large intestine >...
TACAACTCTGCCTCTAGCACAGACATTTTACTAAGAAATGGCTAGAAAGGAGAGTTAAAACTATGATTTTAGACAAAATAATAATGCTACTAATCGTAGCAACGCTATTCATAGTAGCATCAAAATTCTAACATCATAGGGTACTAAGTGAAGCCTCGGAGAAGTCCTATTTCTTTGAGGCTTCCCCCTATGCTTATATTATACCCCATTTATTCTAAATTTCAAGCCGCAGGATGTATTTATTTATGCTTTTTGTCTTATTTTAAAAGCTCGTAAGGTTCTACTTTTAGGGCATCAGCCAGTTTACATAAAACATCAAGGCTCGGGTTTCTTCTGCCTGCTTCTAAATCATAAATAAAATCCTTAGATACTTCAGCCTTAATGCTTAGTTGCAATTGCGTAAAACCCAGCATTTTTCTGTACTTTCGTATATTTTTTCTAAGATTTTGCTCAACTTTTTTCGTGCTGCTTGTCATATTTTTATGTTAATGTTAAAATAAAATTATAAATCGTGCTTGATGACAGATAAGAAGAAGGAATATAAATGAGTAAAATCGCTAAAACCCCTATAGATACTGAAATTCACAATAAACTAATAAATAAAATAATATGCATTGAAGATAAATTTTTAGAAATTGAATCGGTCGCAAAAACTGTCTGTATCTGGGCAAAAGAGAATGATTATGAGCTTATTCCTATTGTAAAAATTTTGGACAATAAAATAAAAGAAATGGCAAAAATTCTTTGCGGATAAAAATGTTAAGTAAACTTTGCAAAAATTAATATTCTTAATAATTTTCCTGCTGTATAAATAACCTTGCTGCATTTTGATATACAAAGTATATATTTTGCGTTGAAATTTCGGAAGAAATAAAAGTAATATATTGCAGCCAAAAATCCTATAAAGCTTTGTAATTACTAATTTTTAGCTGTCATAAACAAGGCACACTCTTTCTTTATAGCGGTTTGCCGGTAAAACTTGTTTTTGAATGTTTAATTTTTACAAAATAGTATGTCGAAAAATTGGTAAAGAGCCTTATGGGGGCTGTAATATCAGCTGTCTTAACGTTACAACCCTTTGTCTTATCTGCATTTTAGCCGGTTTGCCTTTAAAAAATACAAAATAACATAACTGCTATACTAAAAACCTTACCCTATCTGTGTTTGATGGGTAAGGCTTTTAGTATGTTATAAAATTTCACCTATTCCACAATGGATTTTCCCTTGGAAGCTATCTCGTCTTCAAGCTTTTGGACAAATTCATCAAAGTTAAACGTGCCGATAGGTCCTCGGCCTCTGGCTCTTACGGCTACTGTATTGTCTGCAATTTCCTTGTCACCTACAACAAGCACGTATGGGATTTTCTTATTTTGCAAACAATCTCTGATTTTGTGGTTCATAGATTCAGACCTGTCATCTAATTCCACCCTGATGCCTTTGTCCTTCATCTTTTTAAATAGTGCTTCGCACGCTTCAAGATGTCTGTCTGCGATGGGCACGATTGCAGCTTGTTTTGGGTTCAGCCAGGTTGGGAAAGCGCCTGCATAGTGCTCGGTTAAGATGCCATGAAATCTTTCCATTGACCCGAATACAACTCTGTGAAGCATTATCGGGGTCTTTAATTCGCCATCTTTATCTTGATATTTTAAATCAAATCTGATAGGTAAGTTGAAATCAAGCTGAATTGTAGCACACTGCCAGGTTCTGCCGATTGCATCTTTAAATTTAAAGTCAATTTTTGGACCGTAAAATGCGCCGTCACCTTCATTTATGTCATATTTCATTCCGCGCTTATCAAGTGCTTCTTTAAGCCCTGCTTCTGCCATATTCCAGTGCTCTAAATCACCTACATAGCTTTCAGGACGGGTAGAAAGCTCTACTTCAAAGCTCATATTAAAGATACTCATTGCATCTTGGACAAAATCAATAATCTCATTTATTTCATTTACAATCTGTTCAGGGGTGCAGAAAATATGCGCATCATCCTGTGTAAACCCTTGTACACGGGTCAAACCGCCGAGTGCACCTGATTTTTCTTTTCTATAAACCGTGCCAAGTTCTGCCATTCTAATTGGTAAATCACGGTATGAGCGCCTTTGAGAGGCATAAATCAAGATGTGGAAAGGGCAATTCATCGGTTTTATGATGAATTGGTCATCATCTTCATTTTCTTTTTGAACAAAAAACATATTTTCTCTGTAGTGGTCAATATGCCCGGAAACCTCCCACAACTTGCTTTTTGCAATTTGAGGAGTATTTACAATAACATACCCTCTTTTTCTATGTTCTTCTCTCCAGTAATTTTCAATATTTTCGCGCACTACAGCTAAATTTGGGTGCCATAATACAAGCCCTGCGCCAATTTCATCATGTACGGAAAATAAATCTAATTCTTTGCCAAGCTTTCTATGGTCGCGCCTTTTAGCCTCTTCCAGCATATCGAGATAGGCTTTAAGCTCGTCTTTAGAAGGGAACGCTGTTGCATAAATTCTTTGCAGCATTTTATTTTTTTCAGACCCTCTCCAATAGGCGCCTGCTACTGATAGAAGCTTAAAAGCCTTGATTTTTCTGGTATTTTCAAGGTGCGGACCGGAGCAAAGGTCATTAAATAAAACATTTCCATCTTTGTCTTTAGTTAAATAAAGAGTAGGATTGTCATTTTTGTGCTCTTCCAAAAGTTCAGCCTTATAAATTTCACCTTGTTTTTTAAACTCATCTATTTGAGCCTGAACATCAGGAATGACGTATCTTTCAAACCTTAAATCCATCTCAACGAGGCGTTTCATCTCTTTTTCAATTGCAGCAAAATCCTCTTCTTTTAAGGTAGCGCCTTCTATATCAAAATCGTAATAAAAACCGTTATCAATGGCTGGACCTATTGCAAGCTTTGCATTTGGGTATAAATTTTGAACAGCCTGCGCCATAATGTGCGAGCATGAGTGTCTCAAAGTGTGCAATTCAGCTAAATTATCCTTATTTTCCATAACAAATCTTCCTCTTTATTTGTTTAAAATTCTGTTAAAATTTTATCACAAAAAAAGAAGGGAATAAAATAAGAACTGATTTTTTATACTAATTTTTAGGCAAAATGTATTCTAAAACAACATTTAAAACGCCTCTGCTGTCTTTTTCTTTTGAAATAAGGCGGTACTCAGCCCCTTTCGGGAAAACAACTTCCCCGCCATGCTCCATATTTCTTGAGATTTTTACACCTTTGGGGACATGAATTTCAAACATCATATTTTTATCAAGCCCGCCAGACCAATGCTCTGCAAGTTCTTTTTTAAAAGCCCCATAGCTGTAAGCTTTATCGGGAACTACTATATCTCCTGTGTTTGCAGCCTCAATAATGTGGAAATCTTCATTAAAACGCTTTATAACAGGATGTTCGCTACGCCCTCTGTAAAATACAAAATCATCTTCAAGCAGCGGAAGTTTTTGAAAGCTTTCATCAAGTTTTTCAGCTACATTTAATGCCCATTTATCTTCTTCGTCAAGAGGCTGTCCTTTTTCAAGCCTGTTTAATGCATATCTTATGTTGCTGTTATATCCGTTAATTTTATGGTGTTTCGGCACCTGGGTTGTGCTATCGGTAAACGGATAAAGGGCTTTTTTAACACTTTGGCTGAAATTTACCGTATCTTTTTCTAAAACCCCAGTATTAAATTTTGGTGCAGCATCCGCTATATTTTGTGTGCAGGCTTTCTTTGAAAATGCCTGCAAGCTTGTATTTATCCCTTGTGTTAATTTTGTTAAGTTTATTCCAATTATTAAATCTCAAAAACTAACCCATACTATTATAAAAATAAATTTTTTTTAAAATTGCCTTCCCCCGGTTGTCAAAAATACATAAAAAAAATGCCGCCTTCCTTTTAAAATTGGGAGGTGGCGGAATTTTTTCTACTCCATAATCCATCTTTGATTAATTTTTTATTTACACCTAAAGTTCATAACAGCTTTGTTATTCAATGCAATCAGCTCCATTGAATTCCAAAATTCATTAGGTGATAATGTCGACTTGGCATCAAGATTTACTGTTACTTTTGAAGCATACATCTGTGCCAGCTTTTTATCAATGCTATCAGTTGGTCGAACTGCCATTATTTACTGTCTTTCAATAAACTCGTCTTACATATATATAAAGTAAATAAATGTTATCTAATTTCAGAAAAAAACTCTTTTGTTACATTAGTTTACAAAACTCTAAACCTTTGCTATATAGTGCTTTTAATGCTACAATTGTTTTAAAATAAAATATTATTGGAGAGGAAAATTTATGAAAAAGTACAGAATCGGTGTTGATATAGGCGGTACAAATATTAAAATCGCCCTTGTTGATATGGATGGAAAAATAGTTTATTCAAACACTACGCCAACCCGTGCAGATATGGGCTATGAACACACTTTGGGCAATATTAAGCTTGCAATTTCTGATTTAATGAAGGAATCAAACCAAAATAAAAATACAATTGAAGCAATAGGCTTTGGTTTCCCGGGGCAAATCGATTATCAGGCAGGTGTTGTAAGGTTGCTGCCAAACATGCCGGGCTGGGTTGATATTCCTGTAGCAGATATTATGCAAAAGGAATTTGGTATTGTAACAAAGCTTGATAATGACGTTCGTGTAGCTACTTTGGGTGAATTAAAATACGGTGCCGGGAAAGGCTGCCAAAACCTTGTATGTATAACGGTTGGAACAGGTATTGGTTCAGGACTTGTTATAAATGGTAAGCTTGCACGCGGAGCTAAAAATGCTGCAGGCGAAATCGGGCATATTAAAATGTCTATGGGAGATGGTCCTCTTTGCGGCTGCGGTGATTTTGCATGCTTTGAAGCTTATGCTTCAGGTCCTGCTATTGTGCAGATGGCAAAAGAATATATTATGGGCGGCAAATCTTCTAAATTTAAAGAGCTTGCAACAGAAGAATTAAGCCCCTATATTGTAGCTCAGGCAGCACTCCAGGGTGATGTTGTTGCAAGACAAATCTATAGAAAAATAGGCGAAACAATCGGTTTAGGCTTAACCTCCGTTATTAATCTTTTAAATCCTGAAAAAGTAATTATAGGCGGCGGTGTAGCAGATGCAGGCGACATTCTTTTTAATCCTATAAGAGAAGTGGTTCAAAAAAGAGCCATGCCAATTCAGGCATCTTCTGTTGAAATTGTACATGCAGAGCTTGGCAACACAGCCGGCGTAATAGGTGCCAGCCTTTTGATAGAAAGCTAAATCCGTACAAAACCAACAAATATAATATATTAAATGCCGGATTTTAAATTAATCCGGCATTTTTAAACTAAACGTACTTAAAATTTACTACTTTTTTCTTTCTAAAATGTAATTTTAAGCTACAATTATTATATGGAAAAAAGTATGGAACTATTAAATTAATGCCTGTATATTTATTTTGGGGTGATGAAGATTTCACACTTGAAAATGAAATAAAAACAATAAAAGATGAGGTGCTGGATACTTCAAGCGGTATTGAAATTTCACCTTTAAATTACAGGTGTCTTGATAACCCTGATTTTAAAGCCTTAATTGATGCACTTCGAAGCCAGCCTATGATGTTTGGCGATGTTGTCTATAAAATAAGGGCTGATAAATATTTTCTTGAAACCACAAAAAAAGTAAAACTTGATGATAAGCAGACAGAAGAAGTTATAAAAGCGCTTGAAATGGTATCAGATAGGGTACATATAATTTTAACCTGCCCTATTGAGCGAAATGACAGAAAAAAACCTGACTCAAGGAAAAAACTTTATAAAGCTGTTCAAAAATTCGGCTCAATCAAAGAATTTCCAAGTTTTAAGGCATATGAAGAATATAAAATTCTCCCGATTTTAAAAACAATGGTGCAAAAAGCAAAATTAAAAGCTGATAATAATATTTTAACTATGCTGATAAGACAGGTGGGTCCTGCGCTTCGCGATTTAAATACTTCCCTTGATAAAATTAAACTTATGATTCACCCTGATAATGTTATAACTGCTGAAGTTGTTGAAAAACTTGGGGGAGAAAGTCAAAACATATTTTTAATCAATGATTTAATTATAGAAAAAAAGTTTGATAAAGCACTTTTTGAAATTTCAAATATGTTAAATAAATCCCACTATCTTGAAATTTTAGCCTTTCTTCAAAGCTCGTTTTCAAAACTTTTAACAACAAAAGTTTATGCTTCTTCTATGTCAAGCTTTGATATAGCAAGAAAAACGGGGCAAAATGAATTTGTTGTAAAAAAGAGCCTTGAAAAATTATCCAAGATAAGCTTAAAGGAACTTATCGATATTAAGCAAAACCTGACTCAAGCAGAGTTTGAAATAAAAAGCGGGATAAAAGAACCGCTCCTTGCCTTTGAGGGTGCCTTTTTTCAAAAAAGCGAAAGAGGGGCGGTATGATAGCAGAAATTTTAAAAAAGAAATTTCCTTTCGTTTCAAATTATTTTGAAACGATGATTAAAGATAATATTGATAAATTCCCGCAATCCATTGTTTTTGAAGGGCTTGATACAATTTCTCAGTATATGTTTTCGATGGAACTTGCAAGGATTTTAAACTGCATTGAAGATAGCACAAATCCTGATTGCAATTGTATAAATTGCAGCTGGATAAGGGAAGTTAAACACCCGAGCGTAAATATAGTTTCTCCGATAAATTTTAAAGATGATGCTTCAAAGACTGTTATATCAATTAATCAGGCAAAAAAAGTGACAGCTTCGCTTTCTGAAACTTGCGATTACCATAGGGTTTTTATTTTCTGTGATGCTAAAATTAAACAAAAAAGTGCAGCTGAAAAGCTTTCAGATGAGGAATATAAAGATTTGGGGTTTGAATTTCCTGAAGCAGATTGGGTGCCAATGCCTTTAAATATGAAAATGTTTAAGGCGGAAGCTTCAAATTCTCTTTTAAAATCAATTGAGGAGCCTCCAAAAAGGACAACGTTTATATTTTTAGTCCAAAACAGAGAAGATTTAATTTCTACAATTGTTTCCCGCTCAAATGTTTTTAAACTGTCATCTTCAAAAAATAATTCAAATTTAAATTTGGGTGACAATCTAAAAGCTGTGCTTCAAAACTACCCGAATCTTGATATAAAAGAGGCGCTTCAATGCGTTGTAGATATTGAAAACATCTTAAAAACGGATGAAATTGATATTTTTGATTTTTTAAACGAGTTTCAAGGTTATATTTTAAACATGTTAAAAAATAATATAAATAACGATGCTGTATTAAAAATGCTTGAATCGCATATAAAGCTTATCCAAAAAGCAAAAAGAAGATTAAAAGCTTCAATGAGTGCAAAAGTTGTTTTAGAAAGCCTGTTTTTAGACATTGCATGCGGAGTTTAATTTTATGAATTATGATAAAAAAAACATAATTGCCCTGTCTATTCCAACAGGCGTCGGCGCTGAAATTGGCGGATATGCAGGAGATGCAGGATATGTAGCAAGGGAATTTGCAAAATATTTTAAGCTTATAGTAAATCCTAACGTTGTAAATGCAGGTATTTTAAGCGCCATAAATGATAATATGTATTATGTTGAAGGATATGCATTTGATGAATTTTTCAATGGAAAAATATGTTTAACCCCGCATATTCCGCTAAAGTTTAATAAAATCGGTGTCATATTTGATAAATCAATCCCTGAAGATATTTTAAATATTCATATTAATACAATTAATGCTGCAAAAATTGTTAAAGGGTATGATATTCCATATTTCGAGCTAACGGATGAACCTGTCGGAGTTTCCCTCAATATTGATTTAACAGGGGTTTCAACAGGGCAGGTTCAAAATGAAAAGACACTTTTTAGAGCAGCGCAAAAACTTATAAATAAAGGGTGTAATGCACTTGCTGTTGTTTGTTATTTTAATGATGAATGCGAAGATGAAAATTATAATAATGGCACAGGGGTTGACCCTATTGGCGGAATTGAGGCTGTAATTTCTCATTATTTAACAAAAGAATTTATGCTACCGTCTGCTCATTCTCCGGCATTTTCAGGCTTAGATATTTCATATAAAAAAATGAATGAAAAGGTGGCTTCAGAATTTATCTCATCTACTTATCTGCCTTGTATTTTAGACGGGCTTTCCATTGCGCCGCAACTGTGTAAGGGTGGGATAGAATTAGATAATAAGTGCATTAAAAATACAGATGTTAAATCTCTTATTGTGCCAAACGGCGCCCTTGGTTCAAAGGCTGTAATTTCGGCCTTAAAAAACGGTATAGAAGTTTGTGCTGTAAAAAATAAGACCGTACTTTCAATTGATTGCAACAAGCTTAAAGAAAATGGTATAATTAAGAGGTTAGAATATATTAAAGAATTTTCAAGCTATCAGAACTGTTTAGATTATATAAGGGATAAATATGAAAGATAAAAGGATTTCAAAACAAAAGGGCGGCTGGACACTTATGGAACTTTGTGTTGCGCTGATTGCTCTTGCAATTCTTGTAGGGATTTCAATTCAGGCAATTAAACCAAGAAAAGTTATGACAGCTCCTTTTGCATATGCAGGGTTTTATAACCTTAAACAAGCAACAACTGTTATTTTAAACAGATGTTATGAACAAGGAAGCAGCGGATTACCGGGGTGTCAGGCAAATACTTATGAACTGCCTGCAACTGATGAATTTGCAATCGATGCTATAAAAAGCAGCCTCACTGCAGCCGGTAAAAATCCCGATACTGCAACTTTGCAAAGTGTTCCTGAAATCTATTGTTTTGAAATTGCAAATTTATTTACACTTATCAGCGACAGCGCTGTTCAGTGCGGGCAGAATGCAGATAAAGAAACTGTCCATACTTCACTCCCTGCATCAGGAAGTAAGGGTACTCCTAATTTCCAGGCATCAAATATGGTTGCGTACTACTTTCTTGAAGGTCCATGGCTTGAAATTAACAAAGGGGCGCCTGAAGAAAGCAATATGACAAATATTGAAACTGCGTATTTTAAGCCTATATTTATTGATACAAACGGGGATAAAGGACCGAATAAATTAGGTGAAGACCAATTCCCTTTAAGAATATATAAAAATGGAACAATCACACCGGGCAGCTGCCAGTTATATGATGATGAAAAAGTAGATGGAGAAAATTATCCGGCTAATTTATATTGCCCAAGCAGAACAGTATCTGACGGTATGGGTGGTACAACACCTGTTATTGAAACAAAAAGCTGGCTTGAGTCAAATTATCCGTTCTCATACAATATGTATAGAAGCTATGTTCCTGAGGGTGCAAGCGGCGAAGACAGGGTTACAAAAGTTCTCTTTAGAGGATTGAGCTATAAAGCTGCAGCATGTAAATCCGGAAGGGATAATGTACTTCCAAGAGAAGACTTTTGCGGAGATAATGGTGTAGATGCTGCAACAAGTGAACAAAAAAATGACATGAATAATTTCTTGCATCTTAGTGATTGCGAAAGCGGAAATGAGGATGCATTCTGCATAAACAGAATTGCAAAACCTGCAAATCCGGGATTATTCAGACTTCCTATGATGTAAGAAATAAGGTAATAATTTTTTTTGAAAACTCCATGCTTTTTAATCAAAGGCATGGAGTTTTAGCATGGAAATCTCAGTACTTGATAAATTATATTAAAATACTCAACAAATAACTTAATAAAATTTAACCTGATTTTTTATTGTAAGAATGGTAGTTTTACCATGATTAAAGGATTTCAAGTATTCATTAAGAAAGTATACGAAATGTTTATGTAAAATTATATAAAAACTTTTAAATACACTAAAAATAGGATTAAAAGCCACCTCTACAATTGTAAAATACTAAAGTTAGATAAATTTTTTACCTGAATAATTGCCATAAGTTGACCTTTTAGTATATTATAAAAAGTGTTAGATGAACAATATTTTACGTTCATTGCTTTGGAGGAAACGTGTTAGAAAACGGATACATTCAGATTTATACAGGGGATGGAAAAGGGAAAACAACAGCAAGTCTTGGATTAGCCTTAAGAGCACTTGGACATGGCTGGAAGGTTTTAATCATTCAATTCGCTAAAGGCGATAAAGGTACAACATATGGTGAGATAGCTTCATCAGGTCGTTTTGCGGATAACCTTGAAGTTGTACAGTTTGGACTTGATAGAGTTTGCTATTCTCACAATTTAAATATGGATGATTATAAAGAATCCAAAAAAGGCTGGGAATTTGCTAAAAATGCCATTGCAAGCGGTAAATACGGTCTTATTATTTTAGATGAAATTAATGTTTGTATTGATTTAGGCATGATAAAAGTGCAGGATGTTAAAAATGCACTTTTAAATAAGCCAAGAAGCTTGGAAATTGTGCTTACAGGCAGAAGAGCCAATCAGGAATTAATCGCTATGGCGCATTTAGTTACTGAAATGCAGCCTGTAAAACACTATTTTGATATCGGAGTAATGGCAAGAAGAGGAATTGAATATTAAGCCATAAAGTTATCAGAGGAAGTAAACATTTGCTCCCTAAAAATGTTTATGTTAGAATTATTTTATTGAAGTGATGAAGAAGATTTTAATGGGGAAACGGGGGTTTTGATAACTCCCATTTTTTTATCTTTTTATTTTATTATTGCTTTTAAATAAATACCTGCAATTACCTGAAAGGGTGAACTACTGCTTATTTATGTATATTTACTGAATCCAAAAGTCCGAATTTTCCAGAAGAAAAAATATTTTACAAAAAAGGACCGTAAAAAATTCGCCTCCGCAGATATTAATAAATGAAGTGTTAATAGAGCTATTGCAGGTGCGAATCCCGTGTCCTGTTTGTAAAATATTTTGCGGAGGGAAAATATTAAATATTATATATGTTTTATCAAAAATATTCGGTAGATTTATTTGACATAAACAAATTACACCCTGTATTTATTGAAACAAAACTAGGTTACATAAAGCAATAAACAACATCTGCCTTAAATATCAATCTTGCATCTCAACCAATTCAAGCTTTTTTGCGCGCGTGAGCCTTTTTATCCTGTATTCTTCCTTCATAGCCTCTGATTTTGTCTCATATTCTTTAGTATAAAGAATTTTCACAGGCTTATTTGCATTAGTATATTTTGCGCCATGCCCCGCTATGCCTGTAAGATGTTCATTATAGCGCCTTAAAACATCTGTTGTAATTCCTGTATAAATAGTTCCTTTTTCAGTTTCAAGCATGTAAACAAAGTATGTCATCTAATGCCTTCTTTACCTTATCGTATGTTTCAAGTGTAACGAGAACCTGCCTGTATTTTGAAGCATTTTTAACAGATGATATGTAAAATCCGTAAAATTTTCGCATAAACTTAATTCCGTTAATTTCATTCCGAAGCTCAATCTCATCTTCAATGTGCTCAAGGAGCATTTTTATTTTTTCATCCAAAGACGGTTCTTTAATAATTTCACCCGTTCTAAAATAATGTTCAATCCTAAAAGGAAGCGTAAAATCACCCATTATGCCTCTGCCTATTGAAACACCGTCCGCTTTTGTAATTTCTAAACATTTTATGGCATCTTCCACGCTTTTGATATCTCCGTTTGCAAAAACAGGAATATCTAATTCTTTTTTTAATTGCCCTATGGCATCCCAATCAGAGCTTCCTGAATAAAGGTCGCTTCTGCATCTGCCATGGAGTGTGACAAAATCCGCCCCGGCTTCCTGCATTAATTGACCAAACTCTATAAAATTTTTATTCTGCCTGTCCCACCCGAGCCTGAATTTTACACTTAAAGGGACTTTAATATTTTCTTTAACGGCTTGCGCTATTTCGTATGCAAGTTTTGGCTGCCTCATAAGCCCTGAACCGTCTGTTGATTTTACAACTTTATTTACAGGGCATCCGCAGTTTATATCTATAACGCTTGCGCGAGGTTCCAATAATTTTGCGGCATTTACCATTAAATCAGGCTTGTGCCCTACGATTTGAAACGAAAGCGGATATTCTTCCTCTTTAAAATCTGCAATTTTTGGATTTGGAACATTCTTCAAAGCTTCAGAAGATAACATTTCTGTTGATAAAAGACATTTGCCATGATGCCGCCTTATAAGGTTTCTGTATACAATATCCGAAATTCCCGCCAAAGGCGCCTGAATTACCTTTATATTTTTAATATCAAAGTTCTTTTTCATCTATTTTTGCCCGAGATATTCTTTTAACTCTTTCAGTCTTGAATTAACATATGTTGTATAATCATCCTTTGCGCCTGCAGTTAAGGATAAATATTTTTCATAATATGAAACAGCCTCGCTGTATTGTTCTTTATTATCAAGCGCTACAGCGAGCATATAATAACAAAGAGAAAACTTGCTGTCGGCATTTATACCTTTTTTATATTCTTCAATAGCTTTATCGGGGTTTTTCATCTCTTCATAAATTACCCCTTTATAGTAATAAGCGTAGGCATTTTTCGGGTTTTTGGAGAGAATTTTATCTAAAAGTCCAAGGCTCTCATTATATTGTTTCTTTTCATAAAAACTTATTGCCATATCAAGGTTTTTGCCTTCTTCACCCTGTTTTAGACTTTCTAAGGCTGTTTTTGCATCATTATTGTTTGGCTCAAGCGTTAATACTTTATTTAAATAGTTTATCGCTTCATTTGAATTATTTAAATTAACATAAGAGTTTGCTATAAAATACATAGCCTTGGTGTCATTCGGGTTTTTTTGAAGTACTTTTTTAAAGTATTCAATAGCTTTTTCATTTTCCCCGAGCTCAAAGTAGCAGGAAGCTATGGAGTAAAGAACTTCAGGCGTTTGAAGCTTAATTTTTAAATAATTATCAAGTGCTGTTTTATAATCGCCTGCATTAAAATATTTTGCAGCACTGTTATAAAGGTTTCCTGCCTCTTCTGTTTGAATATCATTTTTCATTGATAAAAGCTCTTTATTATCGGGCAAATTTGATAAACCATGCTCTATTGCCGCATTTGCACGTGCAGTATCATTTTGAAGCCTGTAAATTTGTACTATATTAATATATGGTTCAGGCATTTTAGGGTTAATTGCAATTGCTTTTTTATAGTAAGTTATAGCTCCTGTATAATCTTTATTTTCGTGCAATTTAAAAGCAAGGTTGAATTGTTTGTCATAATCTGTCGGATGAGATATAGCATCTTCTTTAAGGTATGTGATTAATTCGTCTCCTTTAAGATTTGAAACGATTGAAGCAATTCCGTTTTTTGCTTCTTCATTATTTGGCTCAATTTTTAAAATCTTTTTAAATTCAGCCATTGCAGCCTTGTTATCGTTTAGTTTTTTGTATGCTTCAGCCTTATAAAATAAGGGCTTAATATCTTTTGGGTTTTTTTGCAGCATCATATTATAAATATCAATAGCGCCGTTATAATTATTTTGTTCAAGATAAAGTGAAGCAAGGTTTGTTAAAACCACAGGGTCATTCGGGTTTAAATCCTGAGCCTTAACATATTGCGCCTTAGCTAAATCATACTGTTTTTGCTTTTGATAAATGGCGCCAAGGTTTACAAGCGCCTCGGAGTTTTTCGGGTTTTTATTAAATCTTGCCTGCCAAAGACTTTTTAGAGCATCAAGCGTTGCACTGTCGCCATATTTAAATGCAAGCGCATATTCATCATTTGCAGCCTCAATATTTCCTATGTCATCTAAAAGAAGAGCATATTTATAGTGCAATAAGCCGTTTTCTTTTTTAATTTTTACGGCTTCTCTGATATTTTCAAGCGCCATTTTTTGGTTATTTAAACTTTTATAAATATCAAAAAGCGAACTTAAGGCATTATAATTATATTTTGTACCCTTAAGCTTATTGAAATCATATCCTGCAGCTGCAATTTCCTGCTGTGCTCTTAAAGTGTTTGCATGCTGCAATTTGGCATCTTCGTTTAAATTTTCATATCTTTTTAAAAGCCCTGCTAAAGCACTCTCTGTGGATGATAATTTTGCTCTGTCAACATCTGAATTATTGTCATTCCAGTATTTCATATAAAAAAGTGCTGATTTATAATCATTTATTGCATTTTTTGGCTGTTTTTTAACATTCAAAAAGTCTTCAGCTCTTGAAATATATGCTGTATAAAGTGCATTCTTTACGTTGTTATCATAAGGGGCGTATCTTAAAACCTTTTTTAATTCCCTTATAGCATCATTATATTGTTTTGTTTTTAAAAAACTTGTACCGTTATTATAATATACGTTATATCTTTCCTTAAGTTCTTCAGGGGTTTCTGAGAATCCTGTCTGTGTGCAGAATAATATTAAAGTTAATGCTAAACTTAGCCCCTGGGCATATATTTTATTGTTCATTATATAAAAACCTCAAATTTTAAAATCCACATCAATTATACTACAACATTGATTTTATTCTTTAATCTTGAAGGCAGTAGTTTTTGGTATAATTATTTTAAACAAAGTTATTAAGGTAAAATTTTATGCAGCTAAACCATATAAACCACGATAAAACAAGGCTTTTAATATTCTTTGGCGGATTTTATACAGACTATAACTGCTTTGGGGAATTTGATACAAAAACATCAGATATTCTTTTTATAAATGATTATTCTAACCTTGATTTTAAAGAATTAAGATATTTTGATTTTTCTGTGTATACGGAGATTAACTTAATTGCATATTCCTACGGTGTTTGGGCTGCAAATGAAGCTTACAGGTCAAAATCACTTCCTGAAATTAATAAAAGTGTAGGTATTTCAGGTACTTATTATCCTGTACATCCTGAATTTGGGATTAATCCAAAAGTGTTTAATATTATGTTGAATGCCTTGAGCTTGGAAACAATGGCAAGGTTTGAACAAAATATGCTTGCAAATTGTTCGGGTGCAGTGGTTAAAAAGCCTGATAGGCGCCTTGAAAACCTAAAGGATGAACTTATAAATATTAAAAAATATTCGCTTTATCCACCTGATGGGGATGAATTTGAATTTGAAACGATGATTTTAACAAAACAGGATAAAATTTTTCCATATAAATCGCAGGAAAAATTCTTTAATTCAAGGGATTGGAAAAATAAGCACAGCGTAGTTTTGAATACAGGACATTTTCCGTTCTTTGAATTTAAAACCCTTGATAATATACTGGATGTATAAAAAATGGATTTTATAAAGGCAAAAGATACGTATAGGGAAAATGCCGTTATACAAAGTAAGATGGCAAAAAAGCTCATTCAAGAGCTTAAATTAAAATGCGGTTTTGACCGTTTCGATAATTCTGGCGGCTATAGCAATTCTGGTGGTTCATGCGATTTTAAAACCCCTGCAGTCAAAAATGTCTTTGAAATAGGCTCCGGTACCGGTCTTTTAACTGATGAAATTGTTAAAAATATTAATTTTGATAAACTTTTTTTAAATGATTTGACTGAAAATTTTACAGGATGCATTCCTTTTAAATATTATAAAGGTGATATTTTGAGTATTAAAATTGAAGAAAATTTTAACTTGATAACCTCTAATGCCGTTTTTCAGTGGATAGATGATAAGGAAAAACTTTTTAATAAACTTTTTAACCTGCTAAACCGTGATGGAATCCTTGCTTTTACGACATTTGGCAAAGAAAATTTTAACCAGATTAAAGACACTATAGGTTTTTCTCTTAATTATACCGATTTAACCCCGATAATAGAAAAAGCAGGGTTTAAAATCCTTTATTTTGAAGAAGAACTTGAAACCCTGTATTTTAAAGATGTGCGAAATATTCTGGAGCATATAAAATTAACCGGTGTCGGCACAAACGCTAACTGTCTTTGGACAAAGAATAAGTATGAAATTTTTAAACAAAAATATTTGGAGAAATTTTCTGATAATAACGGGGTTGAATTAACCTACCATCCTTTATATTTTATTTGCAGGAAATGATAGCAAGAGATAAATTAGTGTTATTGCGAAGGAGTGAAAGCAACTGCGGCAATCCAAACTTATAATATAAACCGAATAATATCTGGTCTAAATCATATAACAAGATAGTAAATCGCGTGTTAAAGATGCTTGGCGGATTTTTTTAATTGCGCGCTTTTCCATCTGTCTTATGCACTCTTTTGTAACTCCGTACATATTGCCGATTTCTTCAAGAGTTTTTCTACTGCCGTTTTTTAAACCGAATCTTAGTGTAATTACCTCTTTTTCTTTGTCTTTTAGTGTATTAAGTGCGATTTTTATATCCTTTTTGAGGTCTTCATATTCAATTGTTCTTTCAACATTTTGTTTAACATCCTCAATAATTTCAGATAAGCTCATCTGGCTGTCGTCATTAGCATCCATACTGGCTTCTAAAGATAATGCCTTTGTATAAGCTCCTAAAAATGTATTGATTTTTTCTTCTGAAATACCCATTTTATTTGCAACAACAGATGGTTTTATGCTGCAATTATATTTTTGTTCTAATGAGTGTTTAACTTTTTTGTATTTTGATAAAGTTTCTTGAATATAAACAGGGATTTTCATACAGTGGGATTGTTCTGAAATTGCTTTAAACATCGCTTGCTTTATCCACCAGGTAGCATATGTTGAAAATTTATACCCTAAATCCCATTTAAATTTATCCACAGCTGCTATTAACCCTAAATTCCCTTCCTGAATTAAATCAAACATAGAAAGTGAGCTCACATGGATTGATTTTCTTGCAATATTTATAACAAGCCTTAAATTAGCTTGAATTAATCTTTTTTTAGCATCCTCATTTCCTAAAGAAGATAACCTTGCAAGTTCTTTTTCATCTTCTGTTGATAATACGGGAAATTTTGACACCCTTTTAACATAAAAATTAAGAGAGGAATCTGATTTGAAATCTAAGCTGAATACGGAAGTTGTTTTGCTTGCTTTGGCTGATGAATTTTTCATACAATAAATCTCCTAAAATATTTCACACTAATTTTTCATACACAAATTTTGCCTTAATTTTAGATAGGGCACCTCAAAGTAAACCGTCTAAAATTTATCCGGCATGATGAATTTTTGCACCATACTGCTGTTTTAGATGCGGTGCTTATAATTTAACTGACTGCTAAAAATTAAAAAATAATGGATTAAAAAATTTAAAAAATTAGGTATTTGCTTAACTAAAGATAAATAGATATATAATTGATATCTTTAATATATCACTTTGATTTTAATTTTACAAGTGTATTATAAAGAAATGTTAAGCTAAGTTTTAAAAATTAAAGTGTTTGTTAACATTTCTTAATAATATTTATGTTGTTACGTGTGCTGTTACTCCAAGCTGTAGAGTACTTCTAGGTTTTTTTGTAAACATTTGTAAACTATTCAAACAGATAAAGCAATTATTTAAAATAGATATACTTTATATATGTGTAAAGACTGCAACGTCGGATTTAAATTTTAAAAAGTGATATAAAAAAGATATATAAAATATACACACTAATCATTCTAACCAATACACACTAACCTTCACTTCACACACGAGGAATTACGTAAAAGTATTCCAAACGGCTTTTCATAAAGAAAGCCGTTTTTTTTATCTTAAAAAAGGTGCGTAAGCATTTTTATACAATATGGGTTCTTGAAAATAAGCTGAATACTTAAACTTTTGAAACATTTTATGCTTTTTTAGTCAATTTTTTGCCTTGATTTACTTTATTACAGCATAAATTATTTAGGGAAAATATTTTTATGCAGTCAGGTTTTGGTGTAAATAGTTATAGTGTCCCGGTTCATTTAAAAAATCAAGGGATTAACAGGCAGAATTTAAGTTTCGGCACCCAGACTCAACAGGGTGTACAATCTATGCAAGGCGCACAGTCCACTTCAAACCTTGCTGCTATGCAAAATTCACAATTCATTTCTTCAAATGCACAGGCGCAAAACCCTAATACTGCTCAAAAAGGAGGCAGCAAAAAGCTTTTAATTGGCGCTGTTATCACATTGGCAGGCGCTGCAGCTATAGCTATAGTCTGTAAAATGAAGGGTAAAAATGCTAAAGGTACATCTAAAGTTGCAAATGAAGCTGCCAATATTTTAAATAATGCAGGAGAAAAAGCTGCAGGCGGAGCTGAAAATGCTGCAGAAAGTGCAGCTGATGCAGCAGAATCTTCCAAACAAACTATTTTTCAAAAAGTAAAAAATAAAGCAAAATCATTATTAAATGATGTCAAAAAAGGGTATGAAGAATATACGCCAAAGCCGGATGATTCAGCTGATAAGCCAAGCTTTTTTGATGAAATTAAAAAAGGATATGATGAATATAAACCGGATAGTGCACCTGTAAAAAAGAAACATAAGTCTAAAACAGACAATCCTGATGACATTAAGCCCGTAAATCCAAAAAGTTCAAAAACAATAATGCGCGAAAAAATAGCGGGAATATTATCATCCGTGGATAGCCTATCTTCTTCAATTAAAAAAGCATCAAATGAAGCGGATGAACTTGCAAAAATAAATATAAGCACCGGAGCTGGCGGTACAAATGGCGAAACAGAAAAATGGGTGCAAAAAATAGTGAGTGATTTTTCATCTGTGCAGGATTCTTCTATAAAACGTGCAGGAGTTGGAAAGAAAAATGTGTTCATCCGTGATAATGCTGATTCTTGGAGCTATAATGAAGGATACGTAGAATCTTCAAAAATAATAAAGGCAAAAAGAAGAATAAAGGTCAATGCTGATGAAGTTACCGTTATAACCAATAATGTTAAGGATAGCAAGAAAAATATTGAAACCGCAAGTGAAATGCTGCAGTTTGATAAAGCAACTGGTGAAATTAAACATTATGACAGCGGTGTTGAAAAATATGCGGATGGCAAAATTACTTGTACTAAACGGGCAGATTTTGACTCATCGGGCATTAAATACTATGCGGAAGGCTATACACAGGATTCCAGCGGCACGTTTGAAATTTTAAAAACCATTGATTTTAGAAAACATACGGGCTGTGAAAATTATAAAATTAACCCCGATGGCTCATTAGAAATACAGAGAAAAATACATTTTGATACTTCAGGAAGACCGCTTGCTTACCTTGAAGGATATAAAAAATCTGCAGCAGGCGATGTTGCTGCAGATAGTAAAATTGAATATATTCTTGGTACGGATACGCCTAAATATTATTATGAAAACTATACATTCACGCCTGCAGACAGCAAAGAAACCTATACGCTTAAAGCTGAATTTAAAGACGGCAAATGGCATAAGGTTCATTAATATGCTTTAACTAATTTTTTCTTTATGTTAGAATTTTCCTTGTAAAATAAATTTATTAATTTTTGGAGAAATGACCATGGTAAATGTGTTTGAAGGAAAATTAACTGCTGATAAAAATGACAAATTTTGTATAGTTGTTGCCAGATTTAATGAATTTATAAGTTCAAAACTCTTATCGGGTGCAAAGGATGCCTTTATCCGCCATGGGGCAGAACCTCAAAATATTGATGTAATTTGGGTGCCGGGGTCTTTTGAAATTCCGCTTGCGTGTAAAAAGGCAGCTACAAAAGGATATAGTGCAATTGTTGCGCTGGGTGCCGTGATAAAAGGTTCAACTTCCCATTATGATTATGTTTGCGCTGAAGTTTCAAAGGGTGTTGCTCATGTTGGTTTAGAATCAGGCGTTCCTGTAATATTTGGTGTTTTAACTACTGATAATATAGAACAGGCTATTGAGCGTGCCGGTACAAAATCAGGCAACAAAGGCGCTGATGCTGCAGAATCTGCAATTGAAATGGCAAATCTTCTTAAAAATATATAATATTAATTCCTAAACCGGTTAAAATTTTATTAATCTTTAGGTTGATATAAATTTTAAATCTTAAGATTGATGATATAAGGGTAATAAAAAGTTATTGTTATTCTATTAGACTTGGATTTTAGGATACAATAAATTATGAAAAAACTTATCATTTCTTTACTATTTTGCTTATTTTTGTCTCCGCTTGCGGCGTTTTCAAATAATAATTTTATATACTCTATAAATGTTACAAGAGATGAAAATTTATCTGATAACGTAAAACTTGAAATTAAAAGTGATTATAAGACAGATATCAAAAATAAAATTGATGAAATGGGCAGAGAATATTTTGACATTAAAGATGCAAGCCTGAAAGAAAATTTTGCTGTTCAATACAATAATGCAAATGGCGTTGAAAGCGTTATAGCACAGCAAATTGGAAATAAGGTAAGAATTTATGTGACAGGAAACGATATCCAAGATGTTACTCTCAATTTCAATAATGTTGAAAATCAGCCTTACCCTGATAAAAGTGCCGGATATGCGCTTTTAGTATTCGCTTTTGTAATTTGTGCATTATTTAGGGTATTTAAGAAAAAAGCAAAAAGACTTAAGGTTAAAACCCAGATTATTCAAAATGCAGCTTCAAAAGCGGTTTACAATGATTTAATGGAAAAAAGAACAAACTCAAATAAGATTTACGATAATAGAAATTTAACCCTCAATACACTGAATAAAAGAAATGGAAACATTGTAAGACCTGCTGTATCAGGCAGAATGAACCCAAACACTGTTGAAGCATATCAAGGAATGAGACAATTGCAATCAAGAGTTGCAATGTAAAATTTCAAATTCCAATCAAATTTCAATTTATAAATACTATTTTCACAGTATTACAATTGCATGATGTTGAATTATCATTTATAATTGTTGTACGAAGGGTATACTATTTATGGATAATTTCAATGCTCTGTCAAAATCCGCCATATTAACAAAACTGGCTCTTGATGGATATTTTATAGACTTATTAACATTAAATACATTCATAAAAGACTGGCAGATTGAAGCCATATATGAGAACGAATTTGGAATTGAATTTTTTGATAATAATTCATACTTAACAATTTTAAATAATCTTAAAGATAAATACAGCAAAGCAAAAGCAGGTATTGAAGAGCCAAAACCTAAAATAGAACAGGCAGAAATACAAGAAACAAAAGAGCCCCTTAAAGCTGCATCCAATATTGCAGAAAATACACATTCATTGGATGAAAATACGGATGCAAAGGATGCTGAAATTGTCTTGGATGAAATTGTTATAGAAGATAACAATATTCAAAAAGAACCTGAAATAAGCAGTACACCTGCTCTTGAAGTAAATCCTCCTCAGGCAGAAGATTTTCATTTGATAAAAGAAGAAAATGAAATGCCGGCTCCTAAATATCAAGATAAAACTGATATTGAAAATAATACCGGCGGGTTTGATTCTACAGCAGTTTCTCTTGAAGAACTTGCGGTTGAAAGTAAAAAAGAGATACAAAATGAAGATATAAAAATTCAATGCGGGCAAGATAATAAGGCTGATACCATCACTCCTGAAATTATTGAACACTATAAAGATGCCATTCTTCCTATGGCGATGAGAAACCTGAAGCCCGGTCCTGTAACTCCTACATCAAATATAAATATTGACCACAGCTATGATGAAACAGTTGAAGTACTGCATTATGAAAATAATGAAGAAACCGTTCATATTATAGATGACAATGGTTTGGACAGCTTTGAACAGGAAAGTTTTTCGGCAGATGAAATTGAAAAAGCAAACAACCTTATAAGTAATGCAAATAAAACAGCTGCACAAAAACTTCCTGAAAGTATAACAGAGACTTATTTTGATACTTCAAAACCTTCAGAAAAAACAGAGCCTGCCACTGCACAAGAATCAGGGACAGCAGAACATAAAGAAGCACAAGAAGCTAAAACTGATGAGCTTGATTTAGTCCAATTAGCTCAATCTTTTGCGCAGAATTTTACCGGCAAAGAAACAGGTGATGTTCCGCCTGCAGATTTGGAGCAGATTTTTACAGAATCATATACTGAGCCCTTCTCTGAATTGCAAGACTATGTAAAGGATGGTCCTGAAGAATATAAATCACTACAGGAAGATTTGCCCTCTGATATTATACCTGAAGTACCAAAAGCTGCAACTCATTCTGACAGAGCTCTTGTATCATCACATTCAGGGTCAGATTTAAGCGCTGAAGATGTAAGGAATATTATAAGGGAAGAAATTGCAAGACAGACTGCAAGTATTGTACCTGTGCCTCAAAATAACGAGAATGTTAAGGAAATTTTAAGAGAAATCGTAAAACAGACGGCAGATGTTGTGCCCCAAAATGCTTTTAAGCTTGATATCTCACAGGGCACACTCGATATGATTGCAAAAACTATCGCAAAGAAGATTGCAATAAAATTAAATAGTTATTATAAATTAAACAGTTCAAAACAAAATGCCAAACTCCAGTTGTTTAGAACAAGGACAATTGAACTGAAAGAGAAAAATCAGATGCTTGCCGATGAAAACAGAAGATTAAAAGCGCGTCTGCATGAATCAAATAGCGAGCTAAATTCCTATAAGCGTACTATTTTTGGCTTATATAAATTTGAAGGCAGAAAACGAAGATAAAATAATTTAACTATTAGAGAGAAATAAAAATGAATACAATTATAATGCTGTTTTTAATAAGTTTACTTATATTAGTGCATGAAATAGGGCACTTTGCCGCAGCCAGAATGTTTGGTGTCAGGGTTTCAAAATTTGGCTTTGGTTTGCCGATTGGGCCCACTCTTTTTAAAACCAAATGGGGAAATACTGAAATATTGGTTCACGCCTTTCTTCTTGGCGGATATGTTTCTTTTCCTGATGATGAAGAGGTAAAAGAAAAAGAAGGTGAACCCGAAAAAGAAGAAAATAAAGAAGTGAAAGATGAGGATATTCTCCCGCCAGATTCTCCTGAAAGATTTAAGAATAAAAAACCTTGGCAAAAAGCTGTTATTGTATCAGCCGGCGTTTTTATGAATGTTATTTTTGCAATATTTTTAACAATGCTTGCAGCAGCCTGGTATCATAAACTCCCCACAGGAACATCGGATGTTTTTATTAAAGAAATAATTTCAAAAGATAATACTTCAAATATCCTTAATTCTGATGTTAAACCAGGCGATAAGATTAAAAGTATAAACGGTATAAAAGCAACTAATGCTTACAAATTTATTTTTGTTGTTCAAAAAAGTAAATATTTTGATGGCATTGTGGATAATGAAACTATTACATCAAAGCTAAATGAACTTAAAAGGTTAAATCCCAATGTTGATTTTGAAAATGTAATCAAAAAAGATACAAAAATTATTTTACCGAAATTAACTCCTGAAAAACCTCTTAATATTTCAGAAAATGTAGCATCTGGGTATGAAAAATATGAAACAAGCGAGATTAATCTAACAAAAGAAGAAATAAAATTAAGAGACGAGCTTGAAAATAAGACCAACTACACTCTTGTTGAAGACATCGAACCTGAAACTCTTGCAAAGGCGCTTTCAGACAGTTTTAAACCGTTAACAATCGTTTTAGAACGCGACGGCAAAGAAATTGTTTTAAATGATATTTATACTGATAAAACAGGGGTTTTGGGGATTAAACTTGAAACAAAAGAAATATTTACCGAAACCAATACTCCAAAAGAAATTGTTGTAAATTCATTAAAATATTTGTGGACAAATACAAAACTTATGGCTTTTGGCTTATGGCAATTAGTTACAGGTAAAATTCCCATGTCTGAAATGCACGGTATTGTTGTGATTACAAAAGTAGGTTCTGATATAATTGAAACTTATGGTATGTTGAATGGTTTGCTGCTTACTGCAATCATAAGCATAGACCTTGCAATTATTAACCTGCTCCCGATTCCTGCACTTGATGGAGGGCACTTAATGTTCCTTGCTCTTGAAAAAATCTTAGGCAGGGAAATTGATGAAAAAATAACAGAAACAATAGGACGTATATTCTTCCTTCTATTGATTGTACTTATGGTTTTTGTAATCTTTAATGACATATTTGCCCTTGTAACGCATAAGTTTTAAATAAATAAAATTATATGATAAAACACCTTTAGAAAATGCAAAAACATTTCTTTAGGTGTTTTTAATTTAAACTATGAGAATTAATAATATTTCTAATACAGGGTTTTCAGGCGTAATAAAGCCTTTTTCAGACAGTAGAGGTGTTTATATTATTCCAATAAACAGTGTACCTTCAAGCAGGCAAATAAGAGAAGCTGTTAAGATAACTGCAGATGGCAAGCAATTGCCTATGGAGGGCTATAATGGCAGGGCATATTACCTTGGAAAAGATTTAGTTGTAAAAAAATACAAGGGAAAAGAAGAAGCGCTTAATGATGACCCTATGCGTGAAATAAAGATTCTTGATAAGATGTATGAACATGATATGGCTTTTAAAAATTCCCAAAATGGATGCTATGCATTTAAAACACCTGATGGAGAATATTATCTTGTTTCAACCAAGGTAAAAGGAGAAAGTCCGCAGATAGGGATAACACCTTTTACAAAGGAAAATCTGCAAAGCATTGTTGATATTGCAGCACAAATGGATATGGGAGCCGCTATTAACGGTTCTTCCAAAAACGGTTTTTCTGATAGATGCCGTTTTATGAACTACGATTTTAACGGTAAAAATATAAAAGTTACTTCAAAAAGCGCAGGTCTTTTTGATTTTGAATATGCGGGCATAGAAAATATTGATGATGAATTCTACAAAATAATGAAATCAAAACAAATTAGTGCAAGCTGCCATCAATCAGATACTTCAAGGCTTGCATCAAACCTGCGCACCTTTGAATGTTTTACGCTTTATGAATATTTAATGCGTACAGATAATCCTGATGAAATTTTTGATGATTATCTTAAGATTAAATCAAATTACCATAATTCTATGGCAAATTTTTATAATAAATTTGTTAAAGAAAGCGCTTTTCCTGATTTTGCAAGATTAATTTCACAAAAAGAAGCCGCCCACTCAAGACTTTTGGCTGGTGATAATATAGGTAAAATCCCCTTTGATATTAAAAAAGCAGAAGCGATAAAAATACAGATGTCGGTTTTTATTCATAATCAAAGCAGTTTTTGTGAAACAGGTGAAGTAAATCCTGCTCAATTGTATAGGTTTGCTCACAATGGGATTAACTATTTTAAAGATGAACTGCAAAAAGCAAAGTATGCAGGCGATAAAGATAGGCAAATATATTTTAAAGACTGTCTGCAGCTTTTTTGTGACTGGAGACAGGTAAATAAAACCATTGAAGCAAAGATTGAACAAAATAATCCAAAAATTATAAGAAAATTGACTAATGATTATATCCCTATGCTTACAGATATTTTAAAAGTGTAAACATTGACTTTATTTAGCGTTCCTGTTATATTAACTGGTAAATAGTATAATCAACCAATTATTTGGCACCTTAAGGAGGTGAAAATAAATGCCTGAAGTTCGCGTAAGAGAAAATGAAAATATTGAAAGCGCTCTTAAAAGATTTAAGAAAAAAATCCAAAAAGCAGGAATTTTATCTGAAATTAAGCGCAGAGAAAGATATGAAAAACCGTCTGTAAAAAGAAAAAGAAAATCTGAAGCAGCAAGAAAAAGACGTGTTTAATATGTTTTATAAAAAGGGGATTTCAAATATCCCCTTTTTTAAGGACAAGATTGGTAATTAAGGGGCAGGAGAAATTTAAATATGGCAAAAGATTGCAGTTTTGATGTAGTATCTGAATTTGACAAACAAGAACTTGTAAACGCTATTGAACAAACAAGAAAAGATATTAGTTCACGTTTTGATTTAAAAGATTCAAATTCAACCGTAGATTTAGATGCTGATAAATCAATCACAATCACAACAAATGATGATATGAAGTTAAAAAATATTATTGATATTCTTCAGGGAAAGATGATTAAAAGAAATTTAAGTATTAAAATCCTTGACCCTAAGGCTCCTGAAAATGCACTTGGCGGGAATATCAGACAGGTTTTTGAACTTAAAAAAGGCTTAACTCAGGAGCTTGCTAAAAAAATTGTTGCGATTGTAAAAGATTCAAAATTGAAGGTTCAAGCTTCAATTCAAGGCGAGCAGGTAAGGGTTTCAGGTAAAAGCAGAGATGACCTGCAGGATGTAATTAAACTTTTAAAAGAAAAAGAAGAAGTTTTAAATATTCCGCTTCAATTTACAAACTACAGATAGTTTTAAAAAGGCGTAAAATCTATGGATAAAAATTTAGATTTAAGCAATGTTGGTATTGTTTATAATTCTGAAATTGAGGGCAGCAAAGATTTTGCAGCCCGTGTGTCCTGTTGTTTTTTTGAAAATAAATTAACAACATCCAAGCCAAATGTTTTCAATATGCAAAATATGCCTGATGATTTAACTTTTGCTATTGCAATAGGCGGAGACGGCACTCTTTTAAAGTGTGCAAGATACTATAGCGGGCTTAATGTACCTGTTTTTGGCTTTAATATGGGGCGCCTTGGCTATTTGTCACAAGCACTTCCTTCTGAATTGGATTTTGTCATTGAAAAGATTAAAAATAAAGATTTTAGAATTGAAGAAAGATTAATGCTAAAATCAAGTGCAGGAAGTGTTGCGCTTAATGATATGGTAGTTAAGAAGGAATTAAACGCAAGAACGTCTGTTTTGGATTTATATATTAATGAAAAACCTGTTTGCAGCTATATGGCAGACGGGCTTATAATTTCAACCCCGACAGGGTCTACCGCATATGCCCTTTCTGCGGGAGGTCCTGTAATCTCTCCTGATATTAATTGTTTCTTAATTGTTCCGATATGCCCTCATACCTTAAATGCACGTCCAGTAGTTGTAAATTCTAATGAAAATCTTACGGTTAGAATTTGTGAAAATACTGAATATCAAATAGCTTCAGATGGGCAGGAAATTAAAATGTTCAAAAACGAAGTAACCATAAAAAAGTATGAAAATTGTGCTAAACTTTTGTTGTTGAACAAAGAAAAGCAGGATTTCTACAGAATTTTAAGACAAAAGCTGCACTGGGGGGTAGCTCCGCATAAATGTTAAAAGAAATTTTTATTAAAAACTTTATATTAATTGATGAATTAAGGCTTGAATTTAATAACGGTTTTAATGTGTTTTTAGGTGAAACCGGGGCAGGAAAAAGCATTATTTTTAAAGCCATAGATATAGCGCTTGGTGCAAAAACAAGCAAAGATGTTTTAAAGAATCCTGATAAAAATGCACTTATTGAATTAACATTTTTGGATAACGATGAAGAGACTGTAATTTCAAGAGAGATATCTAAAACCGGTACAAAACCACGCCTAAATGGTGCTATGGTAACTCTTGATATTATAAATCAGATGAGAGAAAAGCTTGCAGATATCCATTCGCAGCATCAAACCTATACATATTTACAGTCTAAATATCATATAGAGCTTTTAGATTCTTATATTGAAAGTATAGATACAGATTTTAAAAAAACACTCGAACAATACAAAAATAACTATTCTCAATTCAAAGAAGTAACAAAAAAGCTTGAAACAATTGAAAATTCAGAAAAAGAATCAAAAGAAAGAATTGAATTTCTAAAATTTCAAACAGAAGAGATTGAGCAGGCAGAAATTAAAGAAAATGAAGAAGAGGAGCTAAATTCTGAACTTGATATTTTATCAAACCTTGAAAATTTAAAAGAATTAACCTATGGTGCTTATTATGCACTAAATAGTGATGATTCGTCTATAATTGATGCTTTAAATAAAATTAAATACAATGTATCAAAAGCGCGCGAATATGATAATTCACTGGAAGAGACAGAGTCTGCCTTTATAGAATCTCTTGAGAACCTGAAGGATATTTCAAATACTTTAAGAAACTATTCTGAATCTTTGGAGGCTAATCCTCAAAGGCTGGATGAGATTAATGAGAGGCTTGAATTAATCCAAAAATTAAAAAGAAAATACGGTGATATTTTTGAAACTTATGAAAAGCTAAAAAAGGAATTAGACGAACTTGAGCAGAGTTTTACTTCATATGATGATTTAAAACTTCAAAAAGAATCTTTATATAATTCAATTAATTTGCTTGCGGAAACTTTAGATGAAAAGAGAAAAATAAATGCAAAAAAATTATCTTCTTTAATTGAAGAAGAATTAAAGGCTTTAAATTTAGAGTGTGCAAGGTTTAATATTGAAGTTTCTTTATCTGAAACCTTTGGTGCCAAGGGTAAAAACAAGGTTGAATTTTTAATTTCCACAAACGTTTCAAAAGAACTTGCTCCTTTGAACAAAACAGCATCCGGGGGTGAAATTTCACGAGTTATGCTTGCAATTAAAACAGTATTTTCAGCTGTCGATAAAGTCTCGGTTATTATTTTTGATGAGATTGATACGGGAATTTCCGGTAAAACCTCTGTGTGTGTTGCAAATGCCATAAATAAGCTTTCAAAATCTGCGCAAGTATTTGCAATTACTCATCAGCCCATTATAGCTTCAAAAGCAAATGATTTTTATTTTGTATCAAAAGAACAAAATGAAGAAACCGCTGTCAATGTACGAAAACTAAAAGAAGATGAAAAACCAAATGTATTAGCACAAATGGCACTTGGGGACATTAGTGATAATTCTTTAACATTTGCAAAAGAGCTTTTAAATTCTTAAAAATATGATTGTGCGGATAATTTGGCCCTAAATGCCGGCATGCAAAATATTTCTTGTTTGGTTTTTTTAAATAATATGCAAAAATAAAACTTTTGGGTGTAAGTAATGAATGTGAATTTTAGTTTGTATAAGCAGCCCTATTTTACAGGAACGGTTAATGCCCGTTGGAGTAAGCCGGGGTATAAAGTAAATAAGCAAAATCAGCCTGCCGTGCAGCAGGTTTCTGTGGATAAACACTCTTCATCTATAAAGGATATTGGTGCAGTCCGCACAAAATATTTGAGTGAAATTGTATTAATGAATGATTCACCCGAGGAGTTAGCAGAACATATTATGGCTCTAAAAAGGAAAGTTCTTGAACACGATTTAAGAAAGAACGCCCCATATGACCCAAAAATAGAACATGCAAGAAATATTGTGCGTGATACCATTCTTCATATTGATTGCAAAATCGATTTTCGAAGCCTGGGTGTAAATCCTGATAAACTTACAGAAGATGAAAAGATTGAATACGGCTCAAAATTTGCTTTTTGGACGACAAGCTTTGATGGCGCCAAAAGAGGAAAATTTGAAAGACCTTACTATGTAAGGAGTGCTCATGAGTATATTGATTTGCTTGAAGAAAGGCACCCATTATACGCAGCAGAAGAGTTTGGCGACATTGTAAAAAGATTTTCCGAAAGAGAACGCAACGCTGATAAAAGAATACAAGATGCTTATGATGCTGATTATAAAAGAACACTTTCTGAATATCGGCGTCTTCCTTTTTCAAGAAAATTGACCGTGCCGATGCCGCAGCAAAAATACACCCCAATATATGGCAGATTAAAAAAGCTTGAAGAAGTTAGGCAAAATGCATATGATGATTATATAGCAAATAAGCAGGCAAGCCAAAGAGAAGAATACGAAAGATGGCTTCGAGATACATTTGATAATACAAACTAGTTTCTAAAACTTTTACAATATTTGCTAGTTTAAAATATTGCTTCAATAAAACCTTCAGGTTCAAAGTCTTTTATATCATCAATGCCTTCACCAACCCCAATAAGTTTGGTTGGCAGCTTGTACTCTTTTGCAATTGATAAAATCATTCCGCCTTTAGCTGAGCCATCCAGTTTTGTTAAAGCAGCCGAGGTCAACTGAACCGCTTCGCTAAAAACTTTTGCCTGGCTAAGCCCGTTCTGCCCCAAGTTTGCATCTAATACAAGTATGCTTTCAATAATGCTGTCTTGAGCATTTTTATTAATTACATTTTTTACTTTTTTTAATTCTTCAATAAGGTTGAATTTATTTTGAAGCCTTCCTGCGGTATCAATAATAAGCACATTGTAATTTTCATCTTTAGCTTTTTGTATGGCTTCATACACCACGGCTGCGCTTTCGGCACCATCTTTTCTTACGATATCAACATCTGCTCTTTTTGCCCAAATTTCAAGCTGTTCTTCTGCTGCTGCTCTAAAGGTGTCCCCTGCTGCAATTAAAACTTTTTTACCTTCTTTTTTAAGCCTGTTAGCCAGTTTTCCAATAAGGGTGGTTTTCCCTGCACCGTTTATTCCTGCAACAAAATAAATATTTAATTTATCATTTTCGTACAAAAGTTTTTCAGAATAACCATTGCAATAAGCTAGCTTTAGTATATTTAGAAATTCTTCTTTTAGAAAACTTTTAAGCTCAGAAGATTTAACATTATTTTTTTTAATTTTATCAATAATTTCAACACTTAAATCAATTCCAAGGTCAGCCTTAATCAAAGCATCTTCAATATCTTCAAGTTCATATTCATCTAAAACCGCATCTTTTGAACCTGCAATACTAAGAACATTTTTAATTAAAGCGGAAGATGTCTTTGAAAAGGCATCTTTTAAACCTTTGAACCCTGAATTAAACATATGATTCAACCACTTTTGCCAAAATTCCGTTTATAAAAGATGGAGAATCATCGGTTGAATATTTCTTGGCAAGCTCAAGTGCCTCATCAATAACAACCTTAACTGGCGCATCTTTTATAAAAAGTAATTCTGTTATGGATATTCTTAAAATATCTTTATCAATCTTAAAAAGCCTGTCTATATCCCAGCCGGATGCTAATTCTTTAATAACGCCGTCTATGTCGTCTTTTCTTTCTTTATATGTTTTGATGATTTTGTGAATATATCTTTTAACGTCGCTTTGTCCTGATAATACACTCAGTTCTGCAATTTCAAGCGCAGAGACTGATTTTTCAGCTGCATTCATAATAACATCAATATCTTCTTTCATTTTAGAAGTTAAAGGCATTTCAACTGCTATATTATGCGCATCAATTGGTCTTGCAAGGTTATCCGGGTGATTATTTTCAAATTCTTCAACAAATTCACGAACCTCTGAAAGTTCAGATGTTACAATTGAAATCTCATCCATGGAATTACTTATTAATGTTCTTACAGACCCCAGAACCATTTGTTCAAAGTCGCTGTTTGCATATTTTTCAATATCTTTTCCGATTTGGGAAAATATTATAAGGGCTAATTCTCTTGAAGCACGTCTTGCCTGCATTTATAAAATCCTTTATTAAACTGTTTATTATATTCTGTATTATAGCTTAAACAGTTCAATTTTTTGTAAATAATTTTTAATGGAATTTTCATAAGAAAACATCTTTGCTGTTGCAATAGCGTTTTTTGAAATTTCTGAAAATTCTCTAGAATTAAAACTTAATATTTTTTTTAAGGCATCATAAACACCTTTTTTATTTGGTTTTATAAGAAAACCGTTTTTATCGTTTTGAATAATTCCATCCACCCCTGAATTTTGTGTACATAAAACAATATTTCCATGCGCTAAAGCTTCCATATACACCATTCCAAAAGTTTCATTTTTAGAAGGCAGCACAAATATATCAGCCTCCATCATTTTTTTATAAACTTCATCTTTTGAAAGTTTTCCTAAAAATTTAATATCAAGCTTGTATTTAATGTTTAAAATTTCAAATTTTTCCCTTAAAATGCCGTCGCCGATAATCTCAAGACTTATTTTAGGGTGTTTTTTCTTTAATTTTCTGTACGCTGATATTAACGTTTTAATGTTTTTTCTTTTAATTAAGCTTGAAACAGTAATTATCTTTGCCTTTTTGGGGTTAAATTTGCGCCCCGATTTTTTCCCAGGCTCTTTTGCCGTATCTTCTTCAACAGTGGAAAATCCAAGGTGTATTTCGTTTTCTTTAATTAATTTTAAAGGAACGCCTGAATAAATAATTTCAACAGGCTTATTTAAATCAGGTATTATCTTTTTAATTTTATCTTTTAGCCAAAAGCTTCTTGGTAAAATACACTCGGCATTTTTATATGCCTGAACCATTCTTTTTTTAAACATAAAATATTTTATGTTTGTTAAAACCGTAATATCGCTTGAGTGTACTGCACAAAGCATAGGGATTTTATATTCTTTTGAAATAATATCGGCTGTCATTATCCCTGATGGCATATGTGCTAAAATTATGTCAAATTTTTCATCCTTAAAATATTTTTTATACGCTCTTAAAACCCCGCCCTTATCAAACGGAAACAAAAAATTTTTAATAAAAATTTTAATCCCCGAATCTTCATATAAACCATTTTTATAAGTTTTTCTTTTTCTTACTATGGTATTTAATATAAAGTTTGGTCTTAAAACGCAAACACTGTGCCCTTCTTGAATAAAGCCCAAAGCAAAATCCCTTATTGTTAAAGGAATACCCTCTTCACCTTCAAACAAAGGGTATAAATCAGTAATAAGCAAAATATTCATAAGTTTTTATACTTTTTTAAACTTTGTAAAATCTGCAACGGTTTCAAATATTCTTCTTAATTGAAGAAGCATTGAAAGTCTGTTATTTTTATCTTCAACGTTTTCATCATTTACAAGCACAGCTTCAAAAAATGCGTTAATTAAAGGTGTTAAATTGTATAAATTCTGAACGGATTCTATTTTCTTTAAGTTGTTAATTGCTTCAAGTAAATTCTTTTCTTCATTTGTCTTTAAGTTTGAAGCTAAAATTTCTCGGTCTAAAAGTTTTTTGTCCACACCTTCTGTGATTCTTGAAATTCTTTTTGCCTGTTCTACAAATTCTCTAAAGTTTTCTGTATCTTTTTGTCTTTGCAGGTCTTCACATTTTTTCTTAAATTGTTTTAAATCAGCCAGAGGTGAGGTTTTTCTTAAAGCTTCCAAAACTTCGCTGTCAAATTTATCCTCAAACATTACAAATAATCTGTCTGTTATAAAATCAACAAGTTCTGATTTTAAGGTTAATTCCACTTCAAGATTAAATTCTTCCTTAATTTGCTGAATGGAAAAATCAATTAGTTTTTCAATATCAATCTCTAATCCGGCTTCAATTATTGTTCTTAAAATCCCGATAGCAGCACGTCTTACGCCAAGAGGGTCATTTGAACCTGTAGGGCGCTTTTTCTTTTTATCCTTCTGAGTAGATAAAAATACAGCACAGATGGTATCAATCTTATCGGCAATAGATATAATTTTTCCTTCAACAAGCCCGGGTAATTCTGAATTTGCATTTAAAGGAAAATAATGTTCTTTGATGGCTGCTGCAACATTTGCTTTTTCGCCGGATTTTAATGCATAATTTTCACCTATAAATCCCTGGAGTTCAGTAAATTCAAATACAAGCTTTGTACTTAAATCTGCCTTGCAAAGCCTTGCAGCTCTAAGGGTATCATGAGATAAATCAGATGAAAAAGATAAATCTTTACATAAGTATTCTGAAATTTTCTCAATTCTCTTAGTTTTATCAAATAATGTACCTAAATCTCTCTGGAATGTCATACCCTTAAGGTTTTCAACCTTTGATTCAAGAGGAGTTTTGATGTCTTCATTATAGAAAAATACACCATCCTCAAGTCTGGCGCTTACCACTCTTTGGTTTCCGGCTTTTATATTGTCAAAAGATTCTTTATCATCCCCGACAAAATTTGCCATAGTGATAAATTTATTTGCAAGTTTTCCTGTATTTTTATCATAAAGAGGAAAATACCTTTGATGTTTTGACATTTCTGTAGTGCTTACAATATCAGGAATTGCGAGATATTTCTCATTAAAATCACATAAAACAGGTACAGGGTACTCTGTAATAAAAGTAATTTCATCCAATAAATCATCAAGGTTGTCAAACTTAATCTCTAAACCGTTTTCATCCGCTTTTTTTGTTGCGGATTTAACAATTATCTCGCGTCTTTCATTAATATCAGCGTATACATTTACCTTTTTTAATTCTTCAACATAATGAAGAGGGTCTTTGATTTCAATTTCTTTTATATTTGAAAATCTGTGACCTTTTGTTTTATTTCCTGCTTTTTTATCAATAATTTTAAAATCTAAAACTTCATCTCCAAAGATGCAAAGTACATTTTCAACAGGTCTTGTAAATCTTTCTTCGTAGCTGCCCCACCGCATAAAATGTGCACCTTGAAGTTTTAAGACCATAGCCTCAATATTTTCTTCTAAAATTTCTTTTGTAAGTTTCCCTTTTTTATGAACATTGGCCCAAATATAGCCTTCTTTTTCAAAAAGCTCATTTTCTGTAACACCGTTTTTCTTTGCAAAGCCAATGGCAGCCATTGTGTATTTGCCATTATTATCAACTGCAACTTTTAAAATAGGACCCTTAACATCCTTTGTAATATCAGCTTGTGCTGTTTCAAGCTCTTCAACAACTATCGTAAGCCTTCTTGGGGTTGCATACCCCTTAATTTCTTTGTAATTTAAATTGTTTTCGCTAAAAAGTGTCTTAAAAGAAGCTTTTAGCTGTTCAAGCCCTGATGCTATAAACTTGTAGGGCATCTCTTGTACTAATATTTCAAATAAAAAATTCTTCATCATGCCTTTAATTCTATTACAAAAAAGAAATTTTGAAAAATTTTATTTGAAAGGCTGAATAAAACTTTAGACAAGCTTAAAAAAATCATTGTCTTTTATCTGAAGCCGGCTTTAAAATGGGACCGTTTTTATCCATAATCATTATTGTTCCGCACCCTGAATTATCATAGCTGGTATCAAATACCCTGCGTGCACCATCACAAAAATCTAAAGAGGCACTTTTAGAATCTTTTGTTTGTATTCTCATTTTTGTGCCGTCAGGAGAAACTGTTATTCTTTCTATATTTTCAGGCTCAAAACACCCTTCGGTTGAAATATTTAAATTATTAAGTACTTTATCAATATCAAATCCTGAATCCATTGTTTCTGCAAGAAAACTATAATATCCCATTGAATAGCCAAAATCAGGTGTTCTTAAAATAGCAGGAGCATCAAGCTGTGTTTTTGCAGCACGTTCTCTTTGGTCGGCTTTAATAAGGGCAGCCATTATCTGCGCTTTTTCTTTTGAACCAAGACGATCAAGTGTAATGGCATTTTTACTGACTACCCTAGTTCTTTTTGGTTTTCCGTACAATCCGCCTTTTATATCTTCAATATCAACAAAATCTCTAACACCGTTTTTTATAAATAACAATTTGGAATCTTCAGCATCTTCATCAGACATTTCTTCTGAATAAAAACATTCATTTTTTTTATCAAAAAGTTTTACGGTTGTAAATTCATAATCATGGTCCTTAACAAAAGCTACCTTTTTAGGTATTCCATAGTCAAGTAAATGCGTATCAAGAAAAATAATTTTATCATCTTTTGGCTGCCTGTTAAACAAACCATTGAAATTTAAATTATAGTTATTGCTAAAACCCTGAATTTTATCCATTTTAAGACAACCTTTACTTTTTCAAACCTTCGCATATCTATATTTAAATACAAGCATAGTATTAATTGTTATAAAGTGCCCAAATATTAAGTTTTATTAAATATGATACAAATTTTTAACGTATTTGAAATTAGAACAATTATGTGTCATTTTATTATTGGGAGAGAATATTAGAAAAATGACCTATACAGCCTCTTTATTAAAAATAACAGAAGACCAAAATGAATACGCCAAAATGGTGGCATCTAAAATGTCACATCCTTTGGAGCGCAAAAGAGGTATGGTTGATATACTCGGGATTACAAGTGCTGTTAACTGGCTTCTTGCAAATAAGATTAAAGTGCAGGTAGCGCGCAGCCTTCATAAGGTGCCAAAACTCCTTGAAGAATTTAGAATAACCGATATATATTATAATAACTATAGAATTGATGTCATCACTGTATTTAGGGAAAAAACAGTCAAGATTCCAAGAATCCATGCTGATTTTGACATTATGCCCCACTATTATCTTGTTGTGCAGCTTGGGGCTATGCTGAAAGAGACAAAAATTATCGGATATTTAAACCCTACTGATGTTTTGGCTTCCAAAAAAGACAATAAGTATTTTTACCCTCCTGAAGATAAATTAAAAAGTGCAGATGAATTTAAAAAAATAATTAGAACACCGGCACCGATACCATCTGTTACGGGAAAACATTTAGAATGCATGTCTTTGTTTTTAAGATTTATTGATAATGAGCTTTCAACAAGCTATAAAAAAGTCTTAATACAGCATTTGGTTACCTGCGATACTTGTACAAAAAAACTTGTAGATGTTATTGAGTTTGATAATGCTGCAAAAAATTCTAAGAATTACCCAAGAACACTTGAAAAATATTATAATAAATACTTGATTAATAAAAAACAAATGATGATGGAGCCTAAAAACCCCGCTCTGTCAAATATTCAGCCTCCAGTGCCCCAAAGAAAAAACACAGTTACCGGCATGTTGAATAAATCTGCTCTTGCAAATGAAGAAATTGAATCCGTTAAAGAGCCGCCGATGAGTGCTGCAAAAAGGGCAGCTCAAGCCTTTAAGAAAAATACTATTGATTATATTTTTAGAGATAAGCCCGAATTTGAAGGAAGCAGCGACGATGTTATTGTTCCTATGAGGAGCAGAAAGAAAAAAGTAATAACAATGGCGGTGTGGGCGCTTATTCTTGTTGGAATCATAGGCTTTGCAGTTAGCCGTCATTCAAATTCTACTCCTGATTCTATTTCAAATGCTGACACTGAATATGCAGAAGATGTTGGCGGTCTTGAATCATTTGAAGAAAGCCATGGGGATTTGAATGGAGGAGCAGAAGGACTTCCTGAAGATTTCTATAATTCAACATCGGGATACTACGGAAAAGGGGATGATTATGCCCTTGCAAGCGAAGCTAACGGTGAACCCATTATTGCAACAATTAATAAAGTTTCCTGGGAAGTACCTGAAAATCTTGCAGATAAGACAAATTATAAAAAATTTCTGCAGCTTGTAGGGAAGAATATTAAACTCAATTTGCAAAATGACCTTTTGCTGTCAAATGATACGGCAAAAAACAGCTTAATTAAAGTTGATATAAAATTTGCTCACAATGGCGACATTCAATCCTTAAAAGTTGCCCAAAGCTCAGGCTCAACAAATATTGATGAAATCATTAAAAAGAGCGTAAAAGAGACCCTCTCTTATATGAAGCCACCGCAAAGCGGCTTTGGTACAAAAACTGCTGAAATTACACTTGTGATTGAACTGTAAAATTTAAAAAATACAAATAAAATCAGGTTTAATATTTTGTTTAAACCTGATTTTAGTATTTGTTATAAAGCTTATGCAAGCTTATCTATATTTTGCCCTAAAGTTTTCTGTCTGGCTGCATTATTTACAAAAAGTGCATCAACTTTGCTTTGCGCCTTTAAAAATAAATTGCTAACTCCATATGGGCGGCCGTTTGAACGTATTCTTTTTGCTGCAATAGGTATACGGTTCCCGTTATTTAAATCTTCAATTAGCAGTTTTATTTTATTGCCGTTGCTCTTTATATTGTCGGTTTTTTTAAATATTAAAGCAAGCCTCGCATCCTCTGGTGTGATTTCTGCAATGTGTTGTTTTAATTTATCAAAATTAACACTAACCTGCTCTCTTAATTTTTCTGTTGGAAGCCCCTGAATGTTGCCTGCTGATGCTTTAAGGGCGCTGTATGTTGAACCGCCGACAATTACATTGCCGCTAAATGAAATAGATTGTATCATTTTTTGCCTCTCTTAATAATATGCGTTGTTGTTTAATGCGTTGAAACTCTATACTAGCACATAAGCAAAAAAGCAAATCAATTTTATAAAAAATTATACAAGCCTGTCCATAATGCTTTTCAGGTTATCATCTTCTTTTGGATTGTGCATCTTTTCTATATTTAGAAATACCTTCTTTTTGATTTTTGAGAAAAAAGTGTCAATGGTTTTGGATAATTGCTCTCCTTCAAAATAAGCAAATTTTCTATCGCTGTCATATCCTATGGATTCAGAACCAATTACCATATATGTGTGTTTATTGGAATCGTTCAAATTTTTAACGGATAAATATACAGATGGTGGAAAATACGCATTGTTGACATCGGCTTTAAATTCAACACTAAATTCATCTTCTTCCGGTGTTTTTTCTTCTAATTCAGCTTTGAGTAAGTTTAATTCATCTATAATTTTACTTCGGATTTCTTTCGGGCATTTTAATATATTTTG
>Ga0073906_1001384_pt1 | contig 37784 bp, 35 predicted proteins | sample Inofromicrocosms_FD_65485 | JGI IMG/M metagenome (GOLD analysis project Ga0073906, IMG submission 65485) | Mouse cecum microbial communities from Vienna, Austria - Inoculum for glucosamine and mucus D2O microcosms | ecosystem: Host-associated > Mammals > Digestive system > Large intestine >...
TTTAGCACCTGTGTTAGTCATAGCTAAGTTGCCGTTAGAAGCAACAGTGCCGTTAACATTAAGTCCGTTTGCACCGTGGTTAGTAATATCTGTTGTTGTACCTTGGTTATTTACTGTTCCTGCAATATTTAAACCGCCATCAGTGTTTAACATTGCAAGTGTACCTTGATTATTTGTGATTGTACCTTCTGATTCAACATTCAAACCGCCAGCTGCATAGTTTGTAATGTTGGCATTACCTATATTATTAATTGCACCGGTAATTGTTAAACCTGCCATTTCGCTATTCTTAGCATTTGCAGCATCTGTTGCGGCTTCAATACCGTTTTGAATAGTTAATTGACCTTCATTGTTAATTGTTCCGGAAATATTCAAACCTTCAGATGCAGTGTTTCTAATAGTAGTTTCACCTTTAGTATCTATATTTCCTGAAATATTTAATCCTGAATCGGAATCGATTTTATATGAGTATTCAACACCATCAATTGTAAATTTGGTTTCGTAACCATCTGCCGGTACATTGAAAATTTGTGTTGTTCCATTATTTTTTATATTTCCGGATATATCGATTCCGCCATTATTGTTGTTAATTTTGACCAAACCATCAACATTGGAGATATTACCAGAAATTTTTACGCCGTCAATGCCGACATTTCGGATTTCAGTGTTACCGGAACCAAAGTTTTTAACATCACCTTGAATATCAACCCCGGCAATGTCAGCAGTTTGGTTTGTTTTAATGTAAATATTACCGTTATCACTGTAAAATTGATTTGCTTTATTCATATTATCAGTGTTAACAAGTTGATTAAATAAAGTGTCAGCCATATCGTGGCTTGTTATTTGTGCCATTTTTGTTTCGTTAACACCTGCAATAATTCCTGCATTTTTAGCAACTGTAACTTTTCCACCGTATAACTCAACGTCATTAGCGGCAATAACTTTACCATTAATAGTAATAGGTTTTCCTGAATTATTTCTTGATAAAGCACCATATTCAGCTTGAGGGTTTTTTACATAGTTGTCAAATGTTGTTTTTGTTGGAGTGTAGATACTTAATGAACCAACATTAAGTACGCCTGATGCGCCTACTACCATTCCATTTGGAGATACGAAAACAGCTTTCCCGTTATAAAATCCGTTTTCGCGCATAGTGTTAACTATACCGTTAATATTTATACGATTTTCGACAAGGTTGATAAATGTATTGATATCATTATTTCCATATTTAAAAATAAGATTTGCGATGTCACCTTTGTCCAAGTTAAAGTCAATATATTTTCTATATCCAATATCAGTTAATTTCCCATTTTTTGTAATTACAGCTGATGGATTAATATTATATACTCCATTGTTGCCAGTTACACCGGTGATTTCACTTGCAACAGCAGAAAGCATTAAAGTTTGATGAGATAAGAATAATGCAGTTAAAGCAGCTGCAGTAATTCTTTTTGGTCTTTTACTTCTGGTTCTCATATTAAATCCTTTCATAACGTTATTAAATTTTTATAATTATCGATAATTTAGGCTAGACTTCTATTCTAGCAAGAGCATAAAAATTTTTGTCAATTTATTAAAATTTTTTAAGGCATGACAAAATTTGTGCACTCTTTTTATAACGTATGTGATTTTTGAAAATTGCTAGTGCAAAATATAATATTAAGTTTTATTACTATGTAAGTTTTATTATTTTTTTAGCTCCCAAAAAGTAAACTAAATAGAATACTGACAAAAGTAAACAAATTTGAATTATTCCAGAAATATTTCCGCCGTAAAGTTTAAGCAAGTATAAGATTACCCCGGTAGGAATTGCTGTCAATAATATTCTTAATACGGTGTTTTTAGGAAATTCTAAGTTAAGGTTTGGAATAATAATTATTACACTTAATAACCAATATAAAAAGTTTGCAGCAAATGTAGCTATACCAACACCTTTAAGTCCCATTTTGGGTATTAAAACTACATTTAAAATAATTCCAATTATTCCAGATACTAGTTTGATAATAAATTCAATATGAGTTTTGTTTGCGAGGTGGTACTGTAATGTAGTGTAATCTGTCATAGCAAGGAAAAATACACCGTATGAAAAATATGGTACAAGTAAACTTGCTTCAAACATTTTTTCATTTTTAATAAATATATGAGCGATATCAACGCTGTATAATGACATTACGGTAATTATCGGTAATGCAACGAGTATGTAATAACCCATAAATTTTGAAATTATTGGTCTAACATCAACTTTTGCTTCATATAAGTTAATAATTCTTGGTATTGCCGCGACTGTAATCATAGCAAATAAAGGCATTAAGATAGGTAAGGTTAAACCGTAACCTGCTCCTACAAGAGCTGCTTTTGAAAATCCGCTGATACTGTTCATGATAAACTTGTTGCTTTGAGTTATAATCCAGGCACTAAGTGATGTTGCCGCGATTGGAATACCATATTTTATAATAGGTAAAATAAATTTCCATTCAATTTTTTGGAATTTAAAAACCTTTAAAATTTCACTTTGATAAAGTAATAATATATCGATTAGAGATATTGATAACCCCATACTTAATAAAATTGAAGCTGCACCCATATTAAAATATTTTGCAAAAAATACAGCTAAAAATATTGTCGCAAATTGATTTAAAATGGTTGCAACAGTGTATGAAATTGATTTTAGCTGTGCTCTTAATAACTGTGAAAGTAAGGCTCTTATTGCAACAGGAATAATAAGGAATAATACAGCAAGAAAATATTTAAAAGGTACATGGAAAAAGCTGTATAAACTATCTTTAAATATAAATGCAATCCCAAACATTAACACCATATTTATTGTTAAAAGTGTAACTAAAGTTGTCAGGTATTTTGGTAAATCATCAACAATTTGATGGTGTCTGAAAAATCTCAAACCTGATAAACCTACCCAATCTGAAAAAAGTATACAAAGAAATGAAAGCATAGCTATGGAGATTGTATATAATCCATATTGTTCCTGGGAAAAAAGACTTGTATAAATAGGTATCGCAATCATATTACCGAACATTCCGCAAAGCTTTGATGGGGAATATTTTATCATATCAGTAAAAATACCTTTAATCTCTTTTTCTTCCAGTTCTTTATTTTCGATGTATTCCATTTTCTATCCTTTATTAGTCAATAATTTTTCCAAATAAATCGTATTCATCAGCTTGATTTATTAGAACATTTTCTATATCACCAGGTACTACCTGTCTTTCGCACGAAGCATATACAACACCGTCAATTTCCGGCGCATCGTGTTCAGAACGCATAATTATAACACCTTCATCAGTGTATCCCTCTACGATACATTTTAAAGTTGTACCTATATATTTTTCGTTATTTTCTAATGAAATTTTTTGTTGTAATTTCATTAATTTATCGCGCCTTTGTTTTTTGATTTTGGCAGGTATTTGGTCTGAAAGTGTATCAGAATAGGTGTTTTTCTCTCTTGAATATTCAAAAGCGCCCATTCTATCAAACCTTACTTCCTTAACAAAACTATACAAATGCTCAAATTCCTCTTCGGTTTCTCCAGGATAACCTACTATAAGTGAGGTTCTTATTGAAACTCCCGGAATTTTATTCCTAATTTTTTCAACAAGTTCTTTGTAATCCATTACCGGACGTTTCATAGATGCTAAAACTCGCGGATGAGAGTGCTGAAGTGGTATATCAACATATTTTACAACTTTATCAAGTTTTGCTATAGCATCAATTAGTTCATCTGTCATTTGTGTAGGATAAGCATACATTATACGTATCCATGATAGATTATCAATTTTGTTTAATTCTTCTAATAATTTTGGCAGTGCTTGCTTTCCGTATAAATCTATACCGTAAGAAGATGTGTCTTGAGCAATAAGGATAATTTCTGTTACTCCCTTTGCTACAAGTTTTTTTGCTTCTTTTACAATGTTTTCAATTGATCTGGAAATATATTTGCCGCGTAATTTCGGAATAATACAATATCCGCAGCTATAGTTGCAGCCTTCACCAATCTTTAAATAAGAACTTGCTCCCATAGTAATTTGTTGGCGTTCAATTGTTTCCAGATAAATATATTTTGGGTTATCTTCAATAATACTCTTATATTCTTCGCCTTTTTCAATACTTTCAACAATTTTTATAATATCTTGGAGATTTGAAGTCCCAATCATTCCTGCAAGTTCCGGTATTGCATCTTTTAAATCCTGATTATGTTTTTGGGATAAACATCCGGTTACGATTACTTTTTTCCCCTGTTCAATCATCTCAAGAATACTTTGAACGGATTCTTTTTCCGCATCGTGAATAAATGAACAAGTATTAACGATAACGATTTCAGCATCATTATCATCAAGCGTTACCTGATAACCTTTTTCTGTCAGAATTCCAAGTATAAGCTCAGCATCTACAAGATTTTTTGCACATCCATGATTTATTAATGAAATTTTCATACTTTTCCTTTTTTTTAATTTTATCATTAATTGTAAAATTTATTCTAATTATTACGATTTCTTGATGATTTTGTTATAAAATAAGCTTATGAAAAGTGTAGAATTATTAGCTCCTGCGAAAAATTTAGAAACTGCAATCGTGGCTATTAATAGTGGTGCAGATGCTATTTATATCGGTGCGGAAGAATTTGGCGCACGTAAAAATGCACCAAACTCCTTGTCAGATATAGAAAAGCTTTTAAATTATGCTCATAAATTTTATGTGAGAATTCATGTTGTTATTAATACAATTCTTAATGATTCTGAACTTGATAAAGCTGTAGAATTGGTCAAAAATTTATATAATATTGGTGTTGATGCTATTATTGTTCAGGATATGGGGCTTATAAAAGCTGCAATTGATGGTAAAATTCCTCCTATTCAAATACATGCCAGTACACAATGTGATAACAGAACACTTGAAAAAGCTAAGTTTTTCAATGATTTAGGGCTTTCACGTGTTATATTGGCAAGAGAATTGTCGCTTGAAAAAATTGAAGAAATCTGTAAAAATACCGATTGTGAAATAGAAACATTTATTCACGGGGCGTTATGTGTATCATACAGCGGGCAATGCTATTTCTCATATGCAAACGGCGGCCGTTCTGCAAACAGAGGTGAATGTGCACAGCCTTGCCGTAAAAAATATTCTCTTATTGATGAAAAAGGAAAAGTTATATTAAAAGATAAATACTTACTGTCATTAAAAGATTTTAATGCCTCTGATAGTATTGAAAAACTAATATCTTGCGGGGTTAAATCTTTTAAAGTTGAAGGCAGGCTTAAAGATATAAATTATGTAAAAAATGTTGTGGCATATTATAATGATTTATTAAATAAGTATGCACAAAGGACATCTTCAGGTAAGATTTTCTTAGATTTTGAACCGGATACTGATAAAACATTTAATCGCGGCTATACTGATTATTTCTTAAACGGGCGCGAACAGTGTTTTAATTTCTTATCACCAAAGTCACGTGGTCAAAAGCTTGGTAAGGTAAAACGAATTTGTCATAATTATTTTGAAATTGATGCTGATTTAAATCCGCAGGATGGTTTATGTTTTATTAAAGATGGTGAAATGAGCGGATTTTTGGTTAATAAAGTTGAAGGAAACAGAATTTATCCGAATAAAATGGATGGTATTAAAACCGGTACATTGCTTTATAGAAATTTTGATTCAAAATTTGAAAAACAGCTTGAAAATTCAAAGACTGTTCGTAAAATTGGGGTGAAATTTATCTTTAACGGTAAAATTTTGACTGCAATAGATGAGGATAATAATAAAGCTGAAATTATTATACCGAAAGGCGAAGAACCTAAAAATATTGAAAAGATGAAAGAAAATATTATTTCACAGCTTCAAAAGACCGGAGAAAGCGATTATTATACACAATCTGTCGATATTAATAACGCAGAAATAACATTTCTTCCTATTTCAAAAATTAATGAAATTCGCAGAGATATATTAAGTTTATTAAATGAAGAAAGGTTAAGGAATTTTAAACGATTAGAGCAAAAACCTATTTGTTATACGACTTTTCCAAAACAAGAAATTGATTATCTGGCAAATGTGTTTAATAATGATGCAAAAGAATTTTATAAAAATTGTAATTGTGAAATAACACAACCTGCATTGGAATGTTCGGATAAAACCCCGTCAGGAATTGAACTTATGCGGACAAAGCATTGCTTAAAATTTGCGGCAGGTTTATGTGGTCAAGCCTGTAAAAAGCTGTATTTAGCAGATGTAAAAGGTAAAAAATATCCGCTGAAATTTGACTGTAAAAACTGTGAAATGGTTGTATTAAACCCTTAGTTATTTAATTAGAGTCTGAATTTCTCGAAAATTAGGGTGTTTTGAAGTTTTTAACCATTCAAACAAAGCAATTTCAACGCAGCTTATTTTTGCATTGTATTGTTTTAAAAGCTCAAGTCCGGTTTTATACTCTTTTTTGTTTCTGCTTGCGCAGGCATCTTTTATTATATATACTTCAAAACCTTCTTTAATAAGTTCACAAGCAGTTTGTAAAACGCAAATGTGAGTTTCAATTCCGCCTAAAACTATTTGTGTTTTTCCTGCTTCTTTTAGCAAATTAATTTTTTCTGCAAATGCAGGCTCAAGCATAGCAGAAAACGAGGATTTTTCTGTTGTAAAAGAATTAAGTGGTAATGAATTTTTAAGTTCAGGTGTTGTACTTCCCAGCCCTGCTGGATATTGTTCAGTTACAATTGTCGGTATATTTAAAATATCAGCGGCTTTTGCCAGTTTTGACATATTTGCAGAAACTTCTACACCGTATTTTGATGCTAATACCAATCTCTCCTGAATATCTATGATTACAAGTACACTGTTTTCTCTATTTAACATTGCTAGTTTCCTTTCACAAATGCAGTTTGTTTATATTCGTCTTTTAATTTTTTTAGTAATGAAATTAACTGTTTATCAGTTAAACCACTTAAAGGAAGTTCCAGTTTAGTGTTTTCTGCGCTATCAAGTCCGCTGTGGGTGATAGTTATTTTAAATTTGGCATACCCATTGTATCTTATCGTCAATTCACTGTGGATGTTTTCATTTTTTAAACTAAAAACACATTCAATATTATTAGCGTACTGGCTAACTGCAGTATTAGTTAATTTAGTTTCACATTCTTTTTGAAAACGATAAAATATAGGTGTGATAACGCTTTCAAGTTTATTTGTAAATGCGCTTTTAAATAATTTGAAATCCTTTTTAGGTGCTGTCTCATCATCTTCTAGCCAAGAATTTGAAGTTGAATTCTGAGTTTCAAGGCATACAGTCATTTCATCATTTTGTATTGCAGAAATTAGACCATCTTGAACATTTTTATCAATGGTTTCAAATGACTGAATTCCGATTTTTGAAAGCCCTGCACGTATTTTAAAGTCATCGCCCATTTTGTCTTGAATTTTTTGAATAACAGATTTTGTACCTTCTATATCAATATTTGGCATTATAATATAGAATTTTCCGCCACGTGCAACTGCAATAATATCGTCTCCACGAAGATTATTTTTTATAGTGCAGGCAAGTCTGTTTGTCGAAATTTTTGTTTTAGTTTTTTCATCCAGGGTGATAAGTACCAAAATCCCATTTTGAATTCGTAGATTATCTGATATATCAATAAAAATTTCTTTAAGGTGTTTGTACTGGTACAGGTTTGTTTTACTATCTATAACACCTTGCTGGTATAGAAATTTTTCATTTCTTAAACCAATATCTTTAACCGTTCTGAGTCTGAAGCAGTTTACTGTTTTAATAAGCATTTCATAATCTTCGGAATCAACCAGAAAATAATCATAAATACCATTATCATAGGCATTTAATATAAGTTCAGGATTTGTATCGTTTAAAAGAAGAACGATTTCAGCATCTTTTTTAATTTCTTTAATATTTGAAATCATTTTTAAGGTAGAGTTTTCATCTTCTGATTCGTGAAGAATAACTACACAGTGTAGTGACTTTTCAAGTATTTTTTTTGCGTTTTTCCGAGAGCAGACAGTAATATTGTCATTATTACGAAGCAAAACCAATTTTTTTATAATTGTTTTTGCTACTTCTTCGTAATCAGTTACTAATAATATATTATTGCTGTCTATCATTAAATTTTATACCTGAAGATGTTTTTTTATACACCAGAAGCTGCCTGCTGCACCAAACAATATACTCATTGAAAACATTACCAAAAGTACTGTACCTTGAGCATTAGGCGGTGATGGAATCATAAAGAACTTATGGATATTTGCTAACCCGTTTTGTATATAATTTAACGGAATCATTGCAAGCAGTGAGCCTGTAAATCCATAAAAAGCACCTTGCATAATGAATGGAAATCTTATATACCAGTTGCTTACACCCATTAATCTCATAATTTCAATTTCTTCTTTTCTGGATTGAATAACAAGTTGGATTGTATTATTGATAATTGTTATTGTAAGAAGTGCCATAATACCAATTACGACAAGTGTAATTGTTTTTACGACATGGTTAACAAGTTCAATTTTCGAAGCCAAATCTTTAGCGTAGCTCATATCTTCAACTGCAGGTATGGTTTTTATGTGATCAAATATAGGCTGAATATTTTCCGGAGAATCAACTTTAACATGCAAAGTGTCAGGAAGTGGATTTTCGATGTTTGGCAGGCTCATTTCATTTTTAAGCTTACTCCAAGAATCTGCTTTTGGAATAATTGTTATTTTTTCTACATGCTGGAGTTTTTCAATGTCATTTTTAACGCTTTTAACATCTGAACTGTTTTTTAAATAAACAGAAATTTCTAAAGCATTTCCAAGTTCTTTGGAAAATGTAGAAATTGAAAGAGCAGATCTAAAACAAGCACCAAATATCATTAAAATTGCTGCCATTGTTGTTATAATAACTACATTAACCCAGCCGGTTCTAATAATATCGCTTAATGTTTCTTTCCCTAATCTGTATAATATTCTTAATTCACATAACCAGTCTTTAGGTATGTGTTTTTTTACGTTTGATTTAAGATTTCTATTCATAAGTACCTGCTTGTATGTCTCTAACAATTTCTCCCTGGTCGAGAGTAATAACCCTTTTTCTGAAATAATCAACCATAGCGTTATCGTGAGTTGAAACGATAACAGTAATACCTCTTTGGTTAATTTGGTCAAGGATTTGCATAATTTCCATAGAGTTTTTAGGGTCTAAGTTCCCGGTAGGTTCGTCTGCAATCAGAAGCGGTGGTCCATTAACAATTGCACGTGCAATACCTACCCTTTGCTGTTCTCCGCCTGATAATTCTGTAGGTTTAGCTTTCATTTTTTCATGAAGTCCTACAATTTTTAATGCACCGTTAACGCGGGCATCAATTTCTTTACTGCTTATTCCCATGGTTCTGATAACATATGCCACGTTATCATATACTGTCTGGTTTTGAAGTAATTTATAGTCTTGAAAAACTATTCCCATACATCTTCTAAGATTGGGGATTTTTTCGTTTGAAATATTAGCTATGTTTAAACCGCCGATTGAAATAATTCCGCTTGTTGGTTTTTCTTCACCATATAAAAGTTTCATAAGCGTAGATTTACCTGCGCCTGATGCGCCTACGATAAATACAAATTCGCCGGAATGAATTTCAAGGCTTACATTTTTCAAGGCATAGTGGTTATTTTTATATCTTTTGGTAACGTTTTGGAATGTTATCATTATAAGTTTTCCTGTTCTTTTTTATACATAGTACGGATTCGTTTAACCAGCGTTTTAGCATCTAGTCCGTAATATTCCAGTAATTCTTCAGATTTACCGCTTTGTCCGAACTCATCATTAATTCCGACTCTGTATACTTTTGAAGGGTATTTAGTTGCAAGTGTTTCGCAAATGGCAGAACCTAAACCGCCTATAGTTGAATGGTTTTCAACTGTTACGGCAAATTTTGTTTTCTTAGCGCTGTTTATAACTGTTTGGATGTCAAGCGGTTTAACTACAGGCACATTTATAACTTCTACCGAAATATTTTCTTTTTTAAGTTCTTCAGCGGCAAGCAAGACTTCTGCTAAAGTTTCGCCGTTAGTAAATACAGTAACATCTGTTCCTTCTTCAACAACAACTGCTTTATGTATATTAAAGTGATAGTGTTCATCGAATATATCAGGGACATTACTTCTGGATATTCTTATGTACATTGGACCGTCATGCAAAGCGGCATATTTAATAACTTCTTCACATTCTCGAGAATCAGCAGGGACAATAACTGTCATATGCGGAATATTTCTCATTAATGAAATATCTTCTAAAGCTTGGTGTGTTGCTCCGTCTTCACCAACGGTTACTCCGCCGTGAGTACCGATGATTTTAACGTTAAAACAAGGGTAGCAAATACCGTTTCTTATTTGGTCGTATGTTCTGCCTGTAGCAAACATTGCAAAACTTGCGACAAACGGGATTTTACCTTCTGAAGCCATACCTGCGGCTGTTGCTACCATATCTTGTTCTGCAATACCGCAGTCAAAAAATCTGTCAGGGAATTTATCACCAAACATTTTTGTTTGTGTCGAGCATGCCAAATCAGCATCCATGACTACAATTCTTTCATTTAATTCTCCAACTTGTACAAGAGTTTTTCCGAATGCTTTTCTAATTGAATTTGTTTTAGTTTTGTCTATCTTCATCTATATCCTCAATGTATATATGGTTCTTAGACCATTTTTGATATCCTTACTTTATAATTTTAGCATAAAAAACTTTTTCTTTCCAAAAATTTTGCCTGGTTAACTAATAGTTGCTTAAAAGTCAATTATATTTGATTTTTTTACTTTTAATGTAAAGTTTTATTAAAATATGAAGTATTTTTAGCAATATTTTCCCTTTACGCGTATTTAAACGGTAGAATGGTAATAGACTCAATTTTATGTAGGAAAGGAAAAATTTATGAATCAAATTCCATGTGTACCAATATCAAATCCATATATGGTACAACAACAGACAACATATATGCCTGTTCCACAGCAGCCGAAATTAAATGCTGTAAATATTGAAATTAACAACCCGTCAGTAGGAACTCAAGGTATTGGTCAAGCTCCTCAATATGCTCAACCTACAATGCCTTATTATACATATCCTCAAGCACCGGTTTATGAATATCCTCAAGCTCCGGTCCAACCGTATTACCCGCCTTGCGTACCGCAAGCTCCAGTAATGCAGCAACCGCCGGTTGTAGAGGCTCCTCAAGCAGTAGCAACAGCACCTGTTCAAGTTCCTGCAGTACCTGCTCTTGAAGCAGCTCCGGCACCTGTTGTAACTCCGCAGGCTCCTGTTGAAATTCAACAACAAAATATAAATGTTCCGGCAGCTCCGGTTGAGCCAACTCCGACTCCTGCAGTTCCAGAACCTGTAGTTTCAACTCCGGAAGCTCCAAAAACAGAAGCAAAACCTGAAATCGTTTCTTCTGAAACAGTAGCTCCGTTAGTTGATGTAAATTCTTTCATTGCGAAATTAGCAAACCCTGATTTTGATGTTCAAGCAGCTGGTATGGAAGAAATTGCTAATATGGTAAATCAAACACCTGAAAAAGCTACAGAATTAGTTGATACAAAAGTTTTTGATGCTTTAACAAATATTGTTAACTTCGATTCAAGCAAATTGGAAGGCCCAACAGCTGAACAAGTTGCAGCAAGAGAAAAAATCATGACAGGTAAAGAAGTTACCGATGCTGAAAAAGAACTTGCTAACAAAATTTCACCAAAAGAACAAGCTGAAAGAAACAAAAGCTACGCTTTATTCACATCAGCAATAATGCAAAAACTTTACGGTGATGAAGTAGCTCGTTTATCTAATCAAACAGTTCCTTTAACAGAACTTCCTGGTGCAATTACAGTTGTTGATAACTTGAAAGACAATCCAAACCCTATGGTTAGAGCATCTGCTATTGAAGCTTTAAGCTATATCCAAAACCCTGCATACAAAAAAGATTTGACAACTGTATTCACAATTGCTCAAAACGATTCTGATCCGGGTGTAGCAGAAACAGCTAAAGCCGCATTAGAAAAATTAAATCAAATCTAGGTTTGATTCAATAAAATAAAATTCCTTTCTTTAAATAAAATAAAGCCCCTGAATAAGGGGCTTTTATTTATATCTTAAACTAATTCTTTTTCTTTTATTTGGGATTCCGGAATTGGAGCGCAGTTTTCATAATCTGCCATTTCTGATATTTGTCTGCTCCATTCATAAACAATTTCTTCTTCATTTAATTTGTATGAAATAGGAGTTCCAATTTTTATAGTCACATTACGTCTTGTAAAAGGTTTTAGTTTTGGATAGCCATCCCAATTTGCTATAGCAACAGGAACTATGTCGGCTTTTGCAGATTTTGCGATTGCTACAAAACCTTTTTTTATACCTTCTAATCTGCCATAAGGTCTTGTACCGCCTTGAGGGAAAATCCCCAATGACCAGCTGGTATTAACGACCTCTTTTACTGTTTTAAATGTTGCAATTTCAGGTTTTGTTCTATCTACTGCAAATGCTCCGAGTCTTTTTACAAGCCAGCTTAATTTTTCATTTGGTTCAAATAATTCTTTTTTAGCCATAAAAGCTATCGGACAATTTGCTGCCATAGCAACCATAGGCGGGTCAAAAATAGAAACATGGTTTCCGGCATAAATATATTTCCCGTTTTTGGCAACTTTTGCCGGTAAATTTTTACGACCTTCAATCTTGAAATTATAGAATATTATAAAGAAACCATATACAACGATATACAAAAATGTCATAAAAAATATTGTTCTGAATAAATTATATTCTTTTGTATATCTTCGATTGAAGTTTCTAACTTCTTTGCTCATCTTTTTCATCCTCTTTGTTTAAGACTGTATTAGATTCTGTGTCATCAATATATTTAAATCCTGTAAGTTTTTGGATTTCTTCAATCCATTTCAACCTTACGACTTCCGGATTCTTATCATATGGTATAATTTCGCCTATATTTACAATAATTTTTCCTGTAAAAGGCCATCTTTTAACCTGCTCAGAACCGATTAGTCCGACTGGTAAAATATTACATTTAGTAAGTTTTGCAAGACCTGCGAAACCTTTAGTTACGCCTCTGATTTCTCCGGGTACACCGCGAGTCCCTTGGGGAAACATACCTAAAACCCAGTTACTGGCTTTGATTTCCTGAACTGTTTTTACTGTAGATGGTCCTAAGCTTTCTCTATTTACAGCGAATGCTCCAAGCCAATCTATCCACCATCTGATAAACGGTATATCAAATAGTTCTTTTTTTGCCATAAATGCAACGCTTCTTGGCATTACTGCAACCATCATCGGAGGGTCAAGTGTGGATAAGTGGTTTGGACAAACTATATAGTTATTATCTTTTGGAACATTTTCCAAACCGTTTATTTCTATTCTGTAAACAAGTTTTAAACGTATCATATAACCGATTTTACAAACTAAAAACTGAAATAGTGTTCTCCATCTGTTAAATTGGGAAGCTTTGCGTGTTGAATATTTTTCTTTGTGTTTTGACATATTTGCTCTCCATAATCTGTAATTGTATTATACACAAAAATTCTTACAGGGGCTATATATTAATGTTTTTTTATTGTATTATTTGCATAAATAAGGAGAGAAATATGTTTGAATTAAAAACCTCAGAAAATGCTTTAGAAAATGAATTATTTAAAAGTGTTTTTGATAAAACACCGGATTATATTAAGAATTTAAATTTAATGAATTTTGATATTGAAGGAGAATTTTCTTTTATATTAAAAAAAGAGCATTTAAAACCTTATAATGAGGTTACTAACCCTGAAGGGCTTAACCTTGAAGAGTGGTTTGCAAATTACGCAAAAGAGGCTAAAGTTTCAACTGCAGGCATTAGAGGTCCGCAAAATATTTTATTTCCGCAGGATACAAGATTTCCTATTAATTTAGTCGGAATTGTTCTTGCGACTTTGGCTAAAGCACTTGTTGCTAATGAAAAGTATGTGGGAAAACGTATTGTGAAAGTTGCAGGCTGTGAAGTCAGGTATAATTCTAAATTGTTTTTGAATGCAATTGCCAGAATTCAGGCAGCAAACGGGATTCAAACTCTTGTTCCAAATGGTAAACAAACCATTCCAATTTGGCTTGCTTCATTTTTGGCTTTTAAACTGGATTTGCTTGGCGGAGAATATATAACATCAAGTCACGGTATTTCTGTGAAAAATGCAACAAAGGACTTAAATTCGCAAGGTAGTCAGTATCTTCCTGAAGAATCAATGGAATTTGTTAATAAAATTCAACAGATTTTTGATGAAGTTAATGAAAAAGGCTCCTATGAGATTAAAATTGCTGCAATCGACAATCCGCTTATAAATGAATCAGTAATGAAATCAATTGATGATGGTGTTGATTTGTATGTAGAATACTTAAAATCAGGTGTCGCTAAAAATGTGAACCTCGATTTGATAAAATCTTTTGATTCTAAGATTGTAATAGAAAATGTCGGTGGGTCTGCATATAGAACACTTTCAAGAGTATTAAAAAATCTTGGTATTGATGACAAATTTGTTTGGTTTAATGTTGAAGAAGATCCGTTTTTCCATTCAATAGGAAAATATGATGTTACCCCAAAAGGCGAAAAAGCATTTTATGATTATTCGGTTGATGCTACTGTGCTTGCGAAAAAGCCTGACGGTACAAAATTTTTCCCTGTAATTGATACACTGCATTATGATGAAAAATTAAAGGATTACCCTGTTGGAACTGTGGTTTTAATTACTGATCCTGACCATGATAGGCTGACAATTACCCAAACAGAAAGTGCTGACAGAATTCCTGAACTTAAAAAACTAGGTGTTGATTATATTGAACTCGGTAATGATGTTGTTCTTACTGTATTTACGGCTAATCAGGCATTTTTGATGCTTATGGACTTCTGGGCAAAACAATTGAAAGATGAAAATCTTTGGAATAATCATCCTAGATTTATTATAAAAACTACTGCTTCAGCTCTATCTTGGGATGAATGGGCAGCTAAAAACGATGTGAAAGTCGTAAATGTTCCTGTAGGTTTCAAAGAAATCGCAAACATAATGAAAAAAGTTGAACTTAAGTTGAAAAATTCTCCTAAAAATGGAGTCTTAGTGGATGACGTTTTCGGAAACACAATTGATTTGGGCACAAATCCAAGACTTCTGTTCGGCGGTGAAGAATCAGGCGGTATGATTATGGGAACAGAAGACCTGATAAAATCACAGTATGGCAGATGTGCTGTTGCAATGCGTGAAAAAAGTGCAACAGAAGCGATTATCGTAGCATCTGCACTTATTTCAAAACTTGCACCATCAGGTAATTATTTATCTCAATACTTAGCAGAAGTTTTTGAAGATAATAATATTATCGGTAGATTTGATACTCGTGTTGATATTGCTTACTATAACGAATCCGAACCGGATATTAATAAGTTAAAAGCAGCAAAAATTGAAGGAGAAGCCTTAAGAACAAAAAATGACATGTTCTATCTTTCAATGGCTATTGCGAAACGTAAAGGACAAATTTCTGTTGATGATATTAAAAAAATTCTCAACGATAGATTTGCAGCAGATGGTTTAAGTTTTGATAATTTAAAATCAATTAAATTTGTCGGCGATGGTACTTATCTTGAATTTGATAACAAATATATTGAAATCAGACCATCCGGAACTGATGCTAAAACCAAAGCATATGGCGGAGGGCTAGATAAATCTGAAATCGAAAAATATGCTTCAGTTTTAGGTAATTATTCAGGTGATAGAACAGAACTTCATAAGCACCTTATATCTGCACAAACTTATGAAAATTGTAAGTCTGAAGCGATGGATTATTATCTTGCGTTTGTTGATAAAGATGCAAATAATGAGCCGTTTGAAATACCCGAGTATGATTTTTAACTTAGCGGGCGGGTTTTGTTTCACCCGCCCGTTTTTGTTATATAATTAATTTATAGATTATATTAAATGAGGTTAGTATGTTAAGAGATTACTTTTTAAATAAAATTGAAAATGCAATTGAAAAAGCTGTTGAAGCAGGTAAATTAGGACAAATGAGTGAATATAAAAAAGGCTCACTCCCTGTTGAAAAACCAAAGAATCCTGATTTCGGAGATTTGGCAATAAATGTTTCGTCGCTTGCACGCTGTGCAAAAATTGCACCTCCAATGATTGCAAATGCAATTGTTGAATTTGTAGAAAAAGACGGTTGTGAATATTCTGTAATTGGTGGATTTATCAATTTTAAAGCCGGTGATTCTCTGCTAATTAACTTGTTGGAAGAAATTTATGCTAAACGTAATGAATTTGGCAGACCTGATAAGATTGAAAAAGAAAATATTATTCTTGAATATATTTCAGCAAATCCTACAGGTCCTTTCCATATAGGTCACGGAAGATGGGCAGCTATGGGAAGTGCGCTTGCGAATCTTTTGAAATTCTACGGACATGATGTGTATCAGGAATTCTACATAAATGATGCGGGTTCGCAAATTCAAAAACTTGGTCGTTCTTTGGTTATAAGAGTTAAGCAGGAACTTGGCTCAGATATTGATTTTCCTGAAGACGAAATTGAAAGAAAAAATTATTATCTGGGCGATTACCTTGTTCCTGTAGCAAAAGCTTTCCTAGCTGAACACTCAGAATTAAAAGCCGAAGATGATGTTGATAAAATTGACTTATCTGTATATTGTGATTTTGCTAAAGCTTATGAAGAAAAAGTTCAACGTGATTTACTTGATAATTTCAGAGTTAAATTCGATAAATTTTATTCAGAACTAACATTACACAATTCAGGTAAAGTTGATGAATGTGTTCAGAAACTTAAAAACAGCGGAAAAATCTATCAAAAAGAAGGCGCTGACTGGTTTAAATCTTCTGATTACGGTGATGATCAGGACAGAGTTATTAAAAAAGCTGACGGTTCAAATACTTATTTAACAGCTGATATCGCTTATCACGTAGATAAATTGGAACGCGGGTTTGACAGAATGATTAATATCTGGGGAGCTGATCACCACGGTTATGTAGCTCGTGTAAAAGCTTCAATTGAAGCTCTGGGGTATAATCCTGATAAGCTTGAAGTTCTGTTGGGGCAGCTTGTTAATCTTGTTATCAACGGTAATGAGGTTCGTATGGGTAAGCGTAAAAATATGGTTACACTAGAAGATCTTATTGATGAAGTTGGAGTAGATGCAACACGTTTCTGGATGTCTATGAGAAATATTGATACAACACTTGATTTTGATATCGAACTTGCTAAAACAAAATCTGATGAAAATCCTGTGTTCTATGTGCAATACGCTCATGCCAGAGCTTGCTCAATTATAAGAAATGCCACAACTGATAAAATTGACACAGAAACAGGAAAAACTACACCTGCAATTTTAACAGAAGCTGATTTTGAAAAATTGATTAGTACTTTTGATTCAAATATTGCCTCAATTTCTGTGAAAGATGCAAGAAAATTGATTCTGAAACTTGAAGAATTTAAATCTCTTATTAAATCATCAGCACAGGCAAGACAAGTGTATACAATTTGCCGTTACGTTCAGGAGCTGGCTTCAGAATTCCATTCGTTCTACAATTCAACACGTGTTATCACTGATGAACTTGATGTTACAAAGTCAAGACTTGTGCTTGTATGGGCGTTCAAAACAGTTCTTGCTAATGCGTTAAATATTCTTGCGGTATCTGCCCCTGAACGCATGTAGGTGCTCGGCCGTACGGGGCAATATGCTAGCAACTATAATGTTCCGTAGAGGATTTCGGTAAGAGTGAATTTATTTCATAGTTCTGCAAAGTTCTTCTTCAGTGTCGATTTTGCCGTTGAAATTATTATCAACACCATCGGTACAAGAACCAATGGATTCAAGACTTTCTGAACGCGCATTGTATTTTAAATATTTGTTTGGAATAATCGTCCACAAGTATAAAAAGAAATTCTTATGAGCTTTTGCTATTTTGGAATTCTTAATAACAAGAAGGTTTTCGTCATTCTTGTTTTCACCGCTGTTTGAAAAGTTCATTGAACCCGTGATTAAATATTTATCATCAATAATAATTGTTTTGGCATGAAGTTTTCCGGCATAATTTTCTGTTTTTAATAATATTCCGCTGCGGCGAAGAAGTCCGTGTTTTGAATTCATTGTACCTGTTGAATTAGCATCAATTATAATTCTTACATCAACTCCTCGCGTTTTTGCATTAATCAATTCATTTGCAATATTTGTATGTGTTATAAGAAACGCAGGAATGTAAATATATGTTTTAGCTTCTTTTATAAGTTGTACGATTCTTGTTGCAGATTTATCTTTAGGTGAAAAATACACTTCAATTTCGCTGTTTTCAAGTAAAAATCTGTTATTTTGTGTTACTGATTCTTTTTTTGTATGAAATTTACCGCCAAGCATTTGTTCAAATTCTTTTGTATAAAGTTCAGCTATTTCTTTGGAGTTTATTATAACCACGTTATTAACATCATAGCCTGATGTTCCTGTTGAAGAAAAGTTCATTGAACCTGTATAGACGGTTTGTTTATCAAAGATAACAAATTTATTGTGCATTAGCATATTACTTTGTGTTTTAGATTCTGTTTTATCTGATCTGTGGAAATTTGCAAGTTCAATTATGATTTTGTTGTCTTTATAGTAATCTCTTGAAGAATCAAAATTCCCGTCATATACAAATCTGATTGTAACACCTCTTGCTTTTGCATTTTTTAGAGCCTGTGTAATTGCAGGAATTTCTGAATATCCGTATATCGCAATATCAATACTGTTGTGAGAATTGTTAATTAGCGAAACAAGTTGTCTGCAAACTTCACTGTTACAAGTATTTGAAGGTTTCAGATTCTTTGTAAAATCAGTATAGTAAACTTTGATATTGCCATCTGTAACCTGTAACGGAGGTTGGATAATTTGCGGGATATTAAATATATTTTTGTCTTTTTTATATTTAAATACTTTTTTAGCAGTTTGTGTATTATGACAAAATTTGCATGGCACAACGTTTTCCGGAAGTTGATTTTTCGGGATTACAACTTTATCTCGTGCAGCATTGCCATATGGACATTCCAGTGTATGAAATTTACCTGAGTGATGGTTTAATGTGACCAGATTTAATTTCTTTGCTTCTGCTAAATTATGATTAAATTTATCGACGTTACCTATTTTACCGTTAATGATACCAAAACCGCTATTTGCTAAAATTTTAGTATAATCTGTGTCATTAACTTTTATTTTTGCAAATTTGCATTCGGTTGTAATTTTACCTGTTAATTTTACTCGGATTTTTGAATTTAATAAAGTTTTTTGAGCATAATCTTGTGCAAGATAACCCAATGCAATCATTTCATTTTTTGACAATTTTAGAGATTTTGAATATTTTTCATAAAATTTGTCATCAGGTTCAAGCGAAAATGATTCAATTTCATCAATACAAATAATTTCATTATTATCAGTTGATTTATCATTGTTCATGTCAACTGCAATTTTATTAGGTGTTATAACATTAAGAACTGTTTTTGTTCTGCAGGTTAAGACAATAAACAGCGAAAATGCTGTAAATAAAGTAATAATTAGTAATGCTGTTAAATGTTTTTTCATTATTTTAAGTTTTTATAATTTGTAATATTAAATCCAAGTCTGTCAATTGTGTCTTTCAATATCATATTTTGTGTTATTGCAAATTCAATCAGGTGAGAATTGACTGTATCATTATTGTATTTACAAGGATGAATTAAGGCTTCTGCAATGCAATCCTTGTCTTCTATATTTTTTAATCCGTATTCTATGGCATCAGAATCCATCATGCCGGTATACCCGACACCAATTAAATAATTATTGGTTTTAAGTCCGTATTTTGCTAATGTTTTTTTATTAGTTTTTGTAAAGTACTGTAATAATGCTATTTTTAATAAGTTTAGTGGATAATTAATTGTAATGTGTTTTTTTAATTTCGGAATGAAATATAGTTCTTCGTGTTGTGTTCTTACGTAATTTATTCCGTATTCTTTCGCAAGTTTACAGGTAATTTCAAATATTTCAGGAATAGCATGGGTATGTACATGTGAATCCAGATGATCTATTTTAGTATCTTTTTGAATTTTTTCAATTTGTGCGCGAAATTCAGTTTCGATTTGACTTAGAAGTTTTTTGTTTTTTCTGTTAAAAAGTAATAACCAATAACTTCCTATAAAATTCCCGTTAATATCTGTCAGCAGATTACAATCTGTTAATGCTTTACCTTCCATAATGTTTAAATGCGCTGCGATACCTAAATTAGAACAATCAGGAAGTATATCGTGAACAGCATTTTCATAAGCTTCACCATTTGCACATAAACTCGCACTTGTTAAAAACCCATTAATATACCCTTCAAGTACAGCCTGATTGTGGTTTTGTGTTAGTCCGAAATCATCTGCGTTTAATATGAAATTTTTATTTTCCATTCCTAAATCCTTGCAATATAATTTTAAAATTATATAATTATGATATTAGAAAGAGGGATATAATGCAAACTCCTAAATTAGCTGTAACAATACCTTGCTACAATGAAGCTTTATGTGTTGAATCAACTTGTAAAAGGCTTCTTGAGGTTCTTAACTTGTTAGCTGAAAAAGGTAAGATTTCACAGGACAGTTATCTTTATCTGGTGGATGACGGCTCATCTGATAATACTTGGGAAATTATTGAACAATTACATAATTCTTATCCTGAACGGATTAAAGCGTTAAAGTTTATTAGAAATTATGGTAATCAAAAAGCACTTGTGGCGGGTCTTGAAGGAGTTCGTGAACTTGGTTGTGATTGTGTTGTTTCAATTGATGCAGACTTGCAGCAGGATGAAAATTCTATTGAAGATTTTGTTGATGCTTTTTCAGAGGGTGATGATGTTGTTCTTGGGGTTAGAAATGACAGAAAAGACGATTCTTTTTTCAAAAAATCTACAGCAGTGTTGTTTTATAAATTAATGAATCTTCTGGGTGCTAAAATTCCTATAAATCACTCTGACTATAGGCTTGTTAGTAAACGTGCACTTGATGTTATGACACTGTATCCGGAAAAAGCATTGTTCCTTCGCGGATTTTTTCATGAAGTAGGTTTGAAAACAAAAATTGTGAAGTTTAATGTAAAACCTCGTTTTGCAGGTGATTCAAAGTTTAATTTTATGTCTTTAATGGCGTTAGCGCTAAATGGTATTACTTCATTCAGTGTTGTGCCTTTAAGAATTATAGCGGTCCTTGGTATTATAATGTTTTTTGGCTCTATTCTAGTAGGTTTGGAAACTATTTTTGAAAAAGTATTTTTGAATGATTCTCCAAATGGATATGCAACGGCAATTATTATGTTATCGTTTTTCGGCGGACTTCAATTGTTCTGTCTCGGGGTTATAGGTGAATATGTCGGACAGGTCTACCGTGAAGTAAAAGCACGCCCAAGATATATAAAAGAAAAAGAATTAAAATAAAAAAGTCGTGTCACTGTCTATCGAAATTTATAAGCGCGCAGTCCTTTAAAACTTTCTCCTTTAACAGAACCGACACCCGCAAAATCAATCTTAGTGCTGCTGGGTTTCCCCCCTGACACGGTTCGAAAGTTTACGCCATCGAAGCTGTTACTATCAACGATTGTATTAAATTTCGGCGTACTCATAAAGCCCTCACAACAGGCTCTGCACCCCGCATAAGCTTCGGGTCAAGGGCTTGCAACACCCCGTGGAACACGACTTACAAATATTTTAACACAAATATTATTTATTTGGGTAAATTTTTAAAATAACCTTTATCTTGTATTGCTTTTGCTGCACATCCATAACCGTTTACAACACTGTTAGATGTTTTTGAACACTGATAAAAATGCCATTTTCCTGTTTGAGGATTTGGTGCTATCAGTTCCCCGTTTTCTCCTACTTCAAAAATAAATAAATCATGCCCTAATCTGTTAGGTTTATTTAAATAACCATTGATATCCACTCCAATAAGATAGCTTCCTTTACTAATGGCTTGATTACCTTGCTCAAAAAATAGAGTTGTTCCGTCATTTAGTACTATTGTGCCATCATCTAGATAACTGAACTCTATTTTATCTCCTGTATAATTTTTATAATGGTCGACATATCCTTCTGCATTTAGTGTTATACATCCTTTAGTACCAATATTAATGTTTCCGCAATCGTGTGAAATATTGTAGTATTTTGATAAATATTTACTAAAATTTCCCCTTATATCTTTTGGTACAAGTGAAATTTCTTCTTCTTTTACCATCATACGTAAGGCTTGCGCCAGTCTGGAATATTGTTCTTTAAATTGACTTTCCAAAACTATAGCTCGATAACTTGTAATTAATCCGGGTATTGTTATTGCCGCAACAACACCTATAATACCGAGTGTTATTAAAACTTCTGCCAAAGTAAATGCCTTCTTTTCCATACTTTACCTCTTTTATAATACATTACATAAATATAGCGCAGTCTACATATATGTAATCTAACATAACTTATTTTACATTCAAAGTCAACATAATTTATAATTTTAGAATGATTATAAATGATATGACTGATTATCAGTTGGTCAAGTTTTTATTGAATAAAGAGTATATGCTGCAAAAGGATTTGTCAGATAAGTTAAATGCTTATACAGGTAAAAATACAAAGCCTGCAAATTTTTCTGCAAAATTAAAAAGAGAATATCTGACATTTAAAGATTTAAAAAACATATGTGAAATTCTTGGGTATGATTTACATATAAATAAACGAAAATAATAGTACTTTTTGATAAGCCAGTTTCCTGATGAATTAATTCTTTCAAGATTTATTCTTTACTTGAAAGGAGAAATTATTATGACCGAACGTTTAGAGTTATATAAATGTAATATTTGCGGGAATTTAGTAGAAGTTATATTATCTGGAGTTGGTGAACTAGTTTGCTGCGGCGAACCTATGGAATATTTAGAAGCTAAAAAGAATGATTCTGAATACGGTGAAAAGCATGTTCCTGTATTTTCTGCAACTGATAATCAGGGTGAAGAAGTCAGAGTAGGTTCAACCCTGCATCCGATGACAGAAGAACATTATATTCAATTTGTTGAAACTATTGCCAAAGATAGAAGACGTACAGAATTAGAATATTTCTACCCATCTGATGAGCCGATTATGATGATAAAAGATAAATTAGGATTAGAAAAAGCCCGTGCTTTTTGTAATCTTCACGGTCTCTGGGACTCCTCGCCGGAGGGGGAATAATGCTGCCACTTATTTCCAAGTCATTTCAATTATTCAGCTCCGCAAGGGCGTTTGGCACGGGGAATAATAATTAACACAGATTACTTACAAGGAGGGATAATGATTAGTGATAAAATCAGAGATATACTCAATGAACAAATTAACAAGGAATTTTATTCTGCGTATTTATATTTATCAATGTCTGCTTATTTTTCTGAAATTGGTTTGTACGGCTTTTCTCACTGGGCTAAAGTTCAATCTAAAGAAGAAATTGACCATGGAATGATTTTGTTTGAATACATACTAGGAAGAAATTCTCAGGTAAATTTAGGCCAGATTTCTATGCCGAAATTTGACATGAATAGTCCTGTTGAAGTTTTTGAACAAATTTATAATCATGAACGCTCTATAACATCTTCGATTGATTGCGTAGCTTCAATGACAGAAGGCGAATGTGATCTTGCAACAAGAAATTTCATTGACTGGTATTTGAAAGAACAAATTGAAGAAGAAGCGTCAGTTTCGCGTATTATTGCAAAGCTTAAAACCTTTGGTGCTGAAAAATCAGCATTGTTCTTAATTGACAGGGAATTGTCTTCAAGAGAATACAATCTTCCGGAATTATAAAAATAGAAATATTGCGGTTTTGTAAACAATTTGTCTATTTCTCTAAAATATTTTAATATGTTGTTATGAATTTAGGGAAAATATTATACGTTGATGATGATAAATTGTTAACTTCAACTTTTTCTACTCTTATGAAAGTTGAAGGACTTAAGGACGTTGTTGTTTATAACAACCCTTTAGAAGCTGTTGAATACTTAAAGTCAGAGACTCCTGACCTGATTATTTCAGATTTTTTAATGCCTGAAATGAACGGTTTGGAGTTTTTGCGTGAAGCTAAAAAGCTTCATCCGGAAATTAGCATGATTTTGCTTACGGCTTATGCAGATAAAGAAAATGCTATTAAAACAATCAATGAAATCGGGGTTTACAAATATATTGAAAAACCTTGGGATAATGATGATTTGATTATGAATATCAAAAATGGCATTGAAAGAAGTCATTTACTTGCAGATTTGCGTGAAAAAATCGTGCAGTTAGAAGAAGCTAAGGCTCAATTGACTGCTTATTCGCAAAAGTTAGAAGAAATGGTTGCAGAGCGTACAAAAGAACTTACTTTGGCAAATATGAAGCTTTCAGGTATAATTAATTATTGTGCTGATGGAATTATCATAATTGATTCTCAGGGTAATATCGAACAGGTTAATCCGGCTTGTGAAAACATGATTGGACTTTCTGCTAATGCCATTTGCAAAATGAAGATTCAGGAAATCGCGTATACTGAAAATCCGCAATATAATCAAGTTTCTAAATCTTCTGTTAAAAATACAATTCTGGGATTGTCATGTGATAACGCAGAATTCTTATTAAGAGATTTGTATATAAGAAATGTTTTAAATGAAGAATCTGTTCCTGTTGAAATTAATTTTGCTTCATTGACTAACGAATATTCTGACGAAGAAAAATTTGTCGGAGTAATAAGAAACTTTAGCGTTCAAAAAGAAACAGAACGTTTAAGAGATGATTTTATAGCAACATTAACACATGATTTAAGAACACCGCTTCTTGCTGCTATCCAAACGCTCAAATTCTTCTTAGACGGTTCATTGGGTGAACTTAAAGATCAGCAAAGAGTACTTTTATCAACTATGCTTCAAAGTAATGAGGATTTACTCGGGCTTGTTAATGCTTTGCTGGAAGTTTACAGATTCGAAAGCGGTAAACTTTCATTATGTAAAACTGTATTTAATATAAAAGATTTAATAACCCAATGTTATGATGAATTAGAACCACTATCAAAGAAAAAAGAAATTACATTTAATTTAAAATGTGATATGGATGATGAGGTTTTAATTGATGCAGACAGAGCGGAAATTAAGCGTGTAATTACAAATTTATGTGGAAATGCACTTAATTATACAAATAAAGGTGGAACAATTGATATTCTGGCAAAAGCTCAATCAGGAGATTTAATATTCTCTGTTGTGGATAACGGAAACGGTATTCCTAAAGAAGATATTCCGCATTTGTTTATGAGATTTTCGCAAGGTACAAGTAAAAAACGCTCAACAGGTACCGGTTTAGGACTTTACCTGTCAAGACAAATAGTTGAGGCTCATGGCGGCAAAATTTGGGTGGAAAGTAAAGTTAATCAGGGCAGTGAATTCTCATTCCTGCTTACAAATGCTGTTACAGCATCAAGAGTATAAAAGGTGGATAATAGGATGTCTAAGAGTATAAAGGTTACTATAATTGAAGATCATGATATGACCAGAATGGGTTTATCTTTTGCACTTTCAAATAATGAATCTATTGAAGTGCTTGGTACTGCGTCTGATGGGATGGAAGGTGTTGAACAGGCACTTGAGCTTAAACCTGATTTAGTAATTATGGATATCGGGCTTCCTACAATTGACGGCATTGAAGCCACTCGTAAAATTAAAAACTCAATGCCTGAAATAAAAGTTTTGATGAACACATCTCGCGATAATGAAGATGATATTCTGGATTCCTTTGCAGCAGGTGCTGATGGGTATATTACAAAAGGTGCAACATCAGAACAGACAATTTCTGCAATTAAAGCTGTCAGCGAAGGTGTTGGCTGGCTTGACCCTGCTATTGCAAGAGTTGTTTTATCAAATATTAGGAAAAACAGCCCTGTTGATTCAAAAAACGGCGGAATAAATTACCAGAAAGGTAAAAATTTATACGGCTTAACCGAACGTGAAATGGAAGTACTGGCGCTTCTTGTAGAAGGCTTAAAAAATCCGCAGATTTCTAAAAAACTTGTTATTACAATTGCAACAACTAAAACTCATGTTCATAATATTTTGCAAAAATTATACGTAAAAACCCGTTCTAAAGCTGTAGCTACAGCAATGAAAGACGGTCTTGTTTAGTGTTGGAGCGAATTGTGTTAAGAAAATTCGGAGTTTTAGTATTATCCTTCATGATTCTGGCGCCATCTGTTTTTGCATTTGGCAACGATACACGTTCGCGTGAACTTAAATATAAATATCAGGTTCAAAAAGAAGATGCGAAAAGTGATATGGAAGGTAAAATTCTGAATCTTACACCATCAGGCTATATGACTGTTGACGAATATGAAAAAATGTCTGAATATAAAGATAAATCAAATTTAGAAATTCAGATTCCGAAATTTCAAATCCCTTCTGATTTTAAATATGTGCCAAAACCTACTTATCGTATTGTTAAATACAATGATCCGCCAGGAACAGTTGAACTTTCAATTGGAAAACAATTATACTTAAAGCATCTTATCAATGCGCAAGGAATTGTTTCTCCTGATTATAGTATGCTAGTTTATCCTGCGGTATATTATTATACGGACAGTGCTTCTGTTGCATGTGACTTATTTGTAATCCCACTTGACTCCGAGGGGACAAATTTAAGCAAAATTTTAAAAGCAAACACGGCAAAGAAAATTCCTGAACCGATTTTATCTACTGATAAATCAATTGATAATTATGCTTCTTTTAGAACCCTTACTCCTGTTGATTTTTCGGTTGATGGTTCAAAGCTTCTTGTAAAACAAAAAATTGGAAGCCGCGAAGACGGTATATGGGAAACCTCTGTATTTATTTATGATTTTAATAATAAAGTGAGTTATGATTTATCAGAAGTTCGTGATGCAATTGTTTATTTCTGGCAGGAATATATGGATGTTAATCTTGATGATAAGCGCTGGGATATTTATCCTGTAGGCTTTGATAAAAATGATGCCGAAAGAATTATTGTTCAGGGTTTTGCTTTTACCGGCGAAAAACCGGTGTTTTTAGGCACATGGAGTATTGACTGGCAGGGAAATCAATCACGTCTTATTACTTTTAATAATAATATAAAACCTGTTGTTAGTATCAATGGCTATAAAGTTATTCAAGATGGCATTGAACCATATGAAGCTGTCGTAAAAGAAGAAAAAGTTCAAAAAGCTGAATCAAAACAGGTTCGCAAAAATTTTAAACAACAAAAGAAAGATGCCGTAAGATTGATAAAAGAAGAATATCAATATACTGTCAAAGGTTTAAAAGATGATTTCAAGGATGATTACAGAGATTACAAAAAACTTCGTTCCTTGAAAGGGACAACAGAGGATGCTCAGCTTCAAGCCGCTTATAAACAGTATTTAATAGACCAAACAAATAAAGACATTCTAAAAGGTGAAAAACTTATAGAAAAACGTAAAAAAGATATTGAAAAAATAGACAATAAAATAGAAAATTTATACCAACAAACCGGTGAAACTTCGAAAACTACTCCTGTAGTGGAGGATGAAAAGGATTTTGCAGGTCAGTAATAAGTTCAAGCTTTTGTTTTCTGGTTAATTTATGTTTTATACGGTATTCTTCTTTTAATGCCTCTGATTTTGTCTCAAACTCTTTTTGCCATACAATTCTTACTGGTTTATTGGCTCTGGTATATTTAGCGCCTTTCCCTTCCAGATGTGCCTGAAAACGCTTTTCAATATTATCTGTATAGCCGCAATATAGTGTATTATTTTTAGTTTGTAATATGTAAACAAAATGTTTATTTTCCATAAAACAATTATTGCATAATTTTATATATTTGGTATAAACTAAACGTATGAATAAGAAATATGCTATTTTGTACAATTCTGAAATGGAAAATTCTAAAGAACTATTGAGTAAATTATTGTCTTTGTTAATTTCTGCAGATGTTTCTTATGAAGTTCTTGATATAAATAATTTAAAAGATGGATTTGATTTTGTTTTTGTAATTGGCGGTGATGGAACTATTTTAAAAGCTGCAAGGTTTTATTCAGAATACGAAACTCCTATTTTTGGTATTAATCTGGGACGTTTAGGTTTTTTATCACAAGCCTGCGGAGAAAATCTTGAAATCGCAGTAAAAAAAATTCTTTTGGAAGATTATAAGCTTGAAAAACGTATGATGTTAAAAGCAAATAATTACACAGCATTAAATGATTTTGTTATAAAAGGCGGTTTGACAGGCAGGACATCACGTTTTACACTTGAAATAAATGGCAAATTTGTTTGTGAATATTTAGCAGATGGAATTATTATTTCTACACCAACCGGTTCTACTGCTTATGGTATGGCTGCAGGAGGTCCGGTATTAGCACCTGATACAGATGCGATTGTTATAGTTCCAATTTGTCCTCATACATTTTCAGCTCGTCCTATTGTTGTGTCGGGAGATGATATTATAAAAATTTGTCCTTGTAAAAATAATGAGTATATAGTTTCAGCCGATGGACAAATTATTTTTCCTCTTCAAGGCGGATTTGAGATTTTTAAATCAGATAAAAAAGCCAATCTTGCTCTTCTTAATGAAAATGATTTTTATTCTGTACTTCGTAATAAGCTTCATTGGGGTATATCACCGGCGAAAATCTAAATTATATTGATTATATTAACTTTTGTTCATAATTTTTGTAAAATTATTGTACTTTTTTTCTATTTAAAATACTATGTTGTTATAAAATTATACGGAAAGTATTAGTTTTAGGAAACAAGTAAATAGTTTAAGAGGTAAATAACGTGGAAAATATCGTTTCAGATATCTTTGCTAGAAAAGATGAATCATCAAATGGCCAGAATCAAAGGTTAGGCGCTAATCCTACAAATATCAAAGTCGTAGGTGTTGGCGGCGGCGGCGGAAATGCTGTCAATCGAATGATTCAATCAGGATTATCAGGTGTTGAATTCTGGTTAATGAATACAGATTTACAGGTTTTACATAACGGTAAAACAAATAATAGAATTCAATTGGGTTCATCAACAACTCAAGGTTTGGGTGCCGGCGCTGATCCGTCTGTCGGTGAAAAAGCAGCTGAAGAGGCAACTCAAGAAATTACTCAAGCTTTAGAAGGTGCTGATATGGTGTTTGTTACAGCAGGCTTAGGCGGTGGTACTGGTACCGGAGCTGCTCCTGTTGTTGCTAAAATTGCAAAACAACTTGGTATTTTAACTATTGCGGTTGTTACAAAGCCTTTCTCTTGGGAAGGTAAGAAAAGACAAAATCAAGCAAATACAGGGCTTGAAAAATTAAAAGAATCTGTTGATGCTGTTATTGTTGTACCAAATGATAAATTGCTTCAAGTTGTTGATAGACAAGTATCTTTGAATGAATCTTTCATTATTGTTGATGAAGTTCTTTTAAGAGGTGTACAAGGTATTTCTGATATCATTACAGTACCTGGTATTATTAACGTTGACTTTGCCGACGTTAAGACTGTAATGCAGGCTTCAGGCTCAGCGTTGATGGGTATCGGCAGAGCTCAAGGTGAAGGCAGAGCTGTTAAAGCCGCTCAACAAGCTATTAACTCTCAGCTTCTTGAATCTTCCATCAATGGAGCTTCAGGTGTTATCGTTAATATTACAGGCGGTCCTGATATGGGTATCCACGAAATCAGTGATGCAGCTTCAATTATTCACGATGCTGTTCTTGATGATGCTACTGTTATTATCGGTACTGCAGTTAATGAATCAATTCAAGGTGAAATTCAAATTACTGTTATCGCTACAGGTTTTGAATTGAAAAATAACTCACAAGTATCAATGTTTGGGTCAACTTCATCTGAAGATAAGTCTCAAATGAATGCGGCAGATTTCTTCTCAGGTGCATTTAATACTCAAACAAAATCAGTTTTATCAAACAATAACTTTACTAATATTGAAATCCCTGATTTCTTAAAAAGATAAGGGTAAATGTTATAATAGATTTTAGGACGAAGTAGATAACATTAACTTCGTCCTTTATTTATTCGCTTAGAATTGATAAATTCATAATTTCTATATCATCATAGTCAATATGATCGCTTGGCATTAAGTTTTGTCCGGTCTTAATAGTTATTTGATTCTTTCCGTTTGCGTTAATCAAAGAACTCGGAATCTTTATACGTTGTCCGTCTCCGTTAACATGTAATTGACCTATCATTTTACCGTTAAAATAGACTTCTGCAGGACTTGAATATGCGGTTCTAATTCTATTCTGCCCCATTGACTTGGCAAGTTTTGTGTCCAGTCCGACAATAGAGCCGATGACAAGATAATTAGTACTGCGTTTTGCATTATCTGTCATTATAAAGTCTTTCGAGTAGTATGGTCCGATTGATTTTAAACGAAATTCACCTGCATTTGCTGAATTTTTTGAAAATGTATCATCCCCGAGGTGTAAGATTTGACTATCAAGCGCGATATCTGCTGCTTCACTTTTTGCAATTTCAATTTTCATAGGATTATTAAGACTCTCACCATTATTAATTGTCAGTGAGAATGGTCTATAACCTTCTTTTTCAATATTCATAATTGTTGGCTGGGTAATTTGAACATGTTCGATTTCAAAGTTCCCGTTAGCATCTGTGTAGGTTCTAAAATTCTTTTGCGGAATTGTGACCCTTGCAAATTCGACCCCTTGACCTGTTGTTGCATCAATTACCTGATTGCTTTCCTGCTGACCGACTTTTGATACTCCGCCGGTGAATGTTGTTGCCATAGCAGGTGTAAATATTAAACTGATAAATGTTAAAAGATAAATAAGTTTTTTCATACAAATTTTATCTTAAATTTTATCGATTTTAGCTATTCCACATATGGACAAGGAAAATATACTGATATTATTTTAAAAAGTTCTTGAAAAATATTATTTTTGGGATAGAATAAACTTATGACAATTAAATAAGCCGATGTGATGGAATTGGTAGACGTGCTAGACTCAAAATCTTGTGAGGGCAACCTCGTGCCGGTTCGACCCCGGCCATCGGCACCATAAAAAAGACTTCAAACGAAGTCTTTTTTATTTTATGAAAATACTAAATTGCAGTTTTGGAAGCAGTTTTTGATGCTATGTTCGTAATTCCGTTTATAATTTTAATTGGTTTAATCATATTGTTTTTAAAACTTTAAAATAGAAAATTTTGTTATTTTATTAACTAAGCTTAATATAAAAGTTCATTATTTTGGCGAATATATTTTTTAAATTACGATTTATTATATCTATATGAAAAAACGATACATATTACTAATAGTTTCGATAATAATGACTATTGCATATATAGATTTAGTAGACAGTTTTAAGCATTTTGATAAAATCATCTCACAGATGATAAAACTTGATTCCGATATAAAAACAGAAGTTGATATGTCTTATAAAAAACCTTAGAATGTAAAGATTAAATCTTCTTCCGATTCTTCTTGCATCTGGTCGACAAATGGCTGTTTAATAAGATGCTCAAGCGCATTTGGTTTAAAAATAGGCTTGTCTTCTTCATTTACATTTTGTTTTTTTAGTTCAATTGTTCTAATACCTTTTGGAAAAAATCTTAATCGAACATTTTGGCTGATATTTTTTGAAACATTATTTTTGTAATATTGTTTAATTTTTTCAAGATGTGAAGCTGCCTGTGCCTGATTTTTTGCTATAAAATAACCGTTTGAATCAGCTATAGTTTTATTATATTTGCCGCTCCACATAACAACATTGTTTACAGTATCGGTAAGTACTGCAATTGTTGTTACGCTAAACGGATAATTTATATTAAATGCACTGGAAACTTCTAAGATTTCCCATAAATTTCTGCGGGTTGAAGAGCGGTCAGTAATACTATAACTGGAAATTATTAGAATTGATTTTACTCCGAATTCTTTTGATAGTTCTTTTAGGACAGAAAAATCTATTTTTTCGGTTTGTTCGAATGTTTTAAGCATAAATTGTGTAGCTTGTTTTAATTCAGAGTTTTCATAAAGTTTTGTTCTGACAGTTGCTAAATCAACCGTATTTATTCTTTTGTAGCTGTTAAGTTCTTGTATTATATAATTTGCATTAATTTCGGATGGCTCCGGAAAGCAAAAATAATTATCGCATATATTAAAAATGTCTGTAGGAAGAACTAAAACATTAAATTCTACGGCATAAGTCTTTATTGGAGCATATAGTAATAAAAATATTGTAAATATAATTTTAAAAGCCATCTTTTTCATATAAAGATTATAGCATAATTTTTGATAATGTGGTATAATAGACTTATGGATAGAGACTTGGTTAAAATTTTGAGCTTTGGAGTTGACAGTTTTACATTTGATGAAGCAGTGAATTATGCTGTTTCACATCCTGGACAAATTGTAACAATAAATCCGGAAATGATTGCAGCTGCTCAAAAAAATGAAGATTTTGCAAATATTATATCTTCTGCAGAACTTGTTGTACCTGATGGTATTGGAGTTGAAATTGGATTGAAAATCTTAGGACATAAGGTCCGTCGAATTCCCGGTATTGAACTTGGAAAGGCTCTTGTTGAAAAATTTGCCCAAAATAATAAATCTGTTGCATTAATTGGTGCAAAACCCGAAGTCGTTCAAGCTGCTGCAAGTAATCTTAAAGCTGAATTTCCGGGATTAAATATTGTATACTCAAAAGATGGTTATTTTGATAATGATGAAGAAGTTATTTCAAAAATAATTGAAGCTTCTCCTGATTTAGTTTTGGTTGCTTTAGGTTCTCCAAAACAAGAATTTTTTATTAATTCATTAAAAACACATCTGCCAAATTCAACTATGATCGGATTAGGTGGTAGTTTTGATGTTTGGGCGGGTGCTGTTGAAAGAGCTCCAAAATTTTATCAAAATCTGGGCATGGAATGGCTGTATAGAACTGTAAAAGAGCCTAAAAGGTTTAAAAGGATTTTCCCAACCTTACCGTTGTTTGTATTGAAAGTTTGTAAAGAAAGGGTTTATAGTAAGTAAATGTTAACATCAGCAGATATAAAGGAATTACAGGATTTATCTTTAGAAAATAGAAAAAATATTATAAAAATGGTATATGAAGCAAAGTCAGGGCATATTGGAGGGTCACTTTCAGCATGCGATATTATGACTGTTTTATTTCATAAATGTATGAAACATTCCATAAAAGGTAAATGTTCTGAAGATTATAATCAAAGAGACAGGTTTGTGTTATCTAAAGGTCATGTATCTCCTATTTATTATTCTGTAATGGCACAATTAGGTTTTTTTGAAAAATCAGAATTAAAAACTTTTAGAAAACTTGGTTCCAGACTTCAAGGACATCCTTCTTTAATGTGTCCAGGTGTAGAAATAGCTACAGGATCTTTGGGACAAGGGCTATCTATGGCTTGTGGTATTTCTATGTCTCTAAAATTAGATAAAAATCCCGCTAATGTTTTTGTACTGCTTGGTGATGGTGAACTGCAGGAAGGTAATACCTGGGAAGCTTTTATGCAAGCTTCTCACCGTAAGTTAAATAACTTGACTGCAATTATTGATAGAAATGGTTTACAAATAGACGGATCTACCGAATGCGTAAAAGCTCTGGGTAATTTGTCAGAAAAACTTAAAGCTTTTGGCTGGGAAGTCATAGAAATAGATGGGCATGATTTTGAACAAATATATAGTGCAATTCAAAAAGCCAAATCGCTTGATGCGCCTGTTGCTATTGTTGCAAATACTGTAAAAGGTAAAGGCGTGAGTTTTATGGAAAATAATGCAGGTTGGCACGGTACAGCACCTGGTAAAGACGATTTTGAAAAAGCAATAGCTGAGTTAAGTTTATAAATTTGGAGGTATGATGGGTTTTAAGAATCGGATAAAAAAGATGGGATTTTCTTTAATGGAAATCTTAATAGCAATTTTTATTGTAGCCATTATTGCAATGGTTTCAGTTCCAATTATTAATAAGCAAATGGAAAAATCAGAAGAATATTCATATTACTTAGCGTACAGAACTGTTGAAAAAATGGCAGGACAGATTGTAGCTATGGGTGACCCCGACGAAGTTGCTTTGAATATAAATGATACAAAAATTGCAGAAAAAAAAGAACCGTTTGGAGAAAAATTAGCAAGATTTATAAATCTTAACGGTATAAAAATTTATCTTGCATCTTTACAACAGCGGTTTGTTCATACTGAAACTTATATCTTAAAACACTTTATGCCAAAGACATTAGCATTAACTGTTGAAATGAAAGACAGTATAGGTGATTGGACAACTGAAGATTATGACCAATTATGGCTTGCATATCATGTATGTAATGGCGAAAATATTGTTAAATCAAAAAAAGAAAAAACTGTTGAGAATGCTGATGGAACAACTTCTACAACTATGATAGACGAATATTATACTAAATCAGATTTTAATAATTGTGAAGGCTACACAAAAGATGGTGATATCATAGATGGGATTAAAAAGCATGAAAATATTTTATCTGTTTTCTTTGAATTCCCAGTATTTCGAGGTAGTGAAACAGCTTACTCTGCTGAAACTGCAACTTTTATGTTAAATCAATCAGAACCAAATGCTAAAGCTTTTTGTCTTGAGTACTATCATACAAAAGGCTCTGGTAATAAGGTAATTGATGGTGTTAATAAAAATGTTATAATTGTTTTTGACGAAGATGTTGAATCAGATGTTGATGACGATTTAGATGAAGACAAAGATGAATCTGATGAAGCAACAGAAGTAGAAGGACAGGTTGGACCTCCAAGTTCACCAAATTCTGGTTACTGTCGTATGAGTGCGACTTATACTATAGATTTTGCAGATGAAGATCCGGATCAAAATGTTTCAGCAAGACCTGAATTTGCAGAGAACTGGTGTACACTTAATGGCTATGTTAATATGACCAATACCGGTGCAACAGAAACTATTAGTTGCGAATGCAACTCTGGATTTATACCTTCTTATAATAATGAGAAAGCTTGTTTCCAACCTTGTTCAGCAAAGGATGAAGTTCCTTATGCAAATAAAACTAATGGACGAGTATGCTGTAGTACAGATTACGATTCGGAACACCAAAAATGTTGTCCAAAAAATTCAACTTACAGTGAAACAGAAAAGAAATGTAAATGTATTTCATTGTACAAAGAAGTTGGCGGTTCTTGCGTATTAGATAAATGCCCGCCAGGTTCAACAAAAAAAGATGATGTTTGTGTTGTAAATCCGCCTATTATTAAAGCTGAAAATTTCTGTAACCAGATTACTAAACATTGGAATATTAGTAATTCTAGTTGTGGAGGATTTTCAACAAGTAATGATACTAAATATAATTCCGCAGTTTATAATGCAGCCATGGGCGCTGGAGGCGGAAAATACTTATCTATAAATTCACAAAAATCTGCGTTTAAAAATATTACTCCAAATATAGTATTTGCAAACGGTTTAAAAATGTGGATATTAGGAGATAAAGCTGCATCAATTCCAGGTTTATCGTATTATCCGAATCCGTACGCTTCTAATCCTGTAAGTGAGTCACAAAATATGTGCCGCAGATTAGAAAATATTCATACGGCAATTGGTTGTTATAATGCTAACGGTTATTTTTGTAAATCTGAAAATGTATGTTTAACAATGGATAACAACAGTAAATCTGTATTACGTGATGCTCGTAATTGTTGTGGAGCTATGGATATGTCAGATGTTCAATTAGCAGCAGCGGGGGTAGGTAAAGATTGGAAAGAAGATCCGACTGCATATGCTGTTGGTGGTTTTACAATCTTTGTAGATATAAATGGTGATAAAGGTGATGGCACATTATGGGATGATGTTTATCCATTCTTTGTTGGTGCAAATGGTACAGTTTATCCTGGATATCCGCTTGATGCTCCTAAAGGTGAAAATGTTGCCTCTTCATTATATTTGGGTGGTAACAGTGAAAAACAATTACCAACTGATGTATATTACTATAACTCTACAGAAGAAAGCCGTGAAAGAAAATTAGCTTTTGCCGGAGTTTCTTATGCCAGAGCTGTATGTTCAGCACGTAAATTAAGTAAATTTACACCTTACTGTATGAATTTAGGTGAAAAATTCAACGGCGGAACACCTGATTTAAAAGGTTCTGCATATATTCAAGATGATGATTCGGCAACATCTAAAAACCCTTGTGATATATATAATTGTTTTGTTTCCGTAAGACAAAAATTAAAGTCTTTCTAGGGTTTAAATAATTTGAGGACTGATATTATATCGGTCCTCTTTTACATGGAGAAAATTATGATTATTGATAAATTAGAAAATATTTCGCTTTATTCACAAATTCCTGATTCCGTTTGCGAATTTTTAAAAACCTTATCTGAGGATACACTTTGTGGCAGGTATAATTTGTCTGAAACTGATTATGTAAACATAGAAACATACTCAACAAAACTTATATCAGAAGGTAAATTTGAGACTCATGATAATTATATTGATATTCAACTTTTATTATCAGGTCAGGAAAGGATATATATTGATACACGCGAAGGTTTAAAGGAGGAGAATCCTTATAATTTGGAAAAAGATATAACATTTTATGTCAATGATATTTCCGGTTCGGATTTTGTAACTTTAAATGGTTCAAATTTTGTAATGATATATCCGCATGAAGCTCATGCACCGCAGATTTCGTACAATAATTTGCCGCAATGTGTTAAAAAAGCAGTGTTTAAAATAAAAGTTTAATTATTTTTTTAATAATTCGGGATAAATATTCCAGGTTATATTTTCATTTTTTCTAAACCAGGTAAGCTGTCGTTTGGCATAATTTCTGGTATTCTTTTTCAATAATTCAAGTGCTTCATCCAGTGAATAATTATTATCAAGAAAACCAATGATTTCTCTATAGCCGATTGTATTTACGAGGTTTGGAATTCTGCCGTGTTTGGATAAAAGAGCTTTAGTTTCATCTATCAGACCGCTTTCAAGCATTATATCTACACGTTTATTAATTCTTGAATAAAGAGTTTCTCTATCAAAGTTTCTGCCAAGCCATTTAATATCATATTCTGAATCAGCAATTCCGCGGGCTTCTTTTAGAGTTTTCCCGCTTGTTTTTATAATTTCTATGGCCCTAATTACTTTTTTCCCATCATTTATATCTATGCTTTCACCGGCTTGAGGGTCAAGCTTTAGTAATGTTTCATATAAATCCTCTTTACTAAGCTTTTTAAGCTCATTACGAAGCTCGTGATTAGCTTCTATTTGGGGTAAAGTATAATTCTTAAGTAAAATGTCTATATATAATCCTGTTCCGCCTGCAATTATTGGTGTTTTACCACGTGACAATATATCTTCTATAATTTTTTTTGCTTGAGTTTTATATAAACCTGCAGAAAATTCGAATTCCGGTTCTACAATATCAATCATATGATGAGGAATTCCATCCTGTTCAGTTTTTGTAGGTTTTGCTGTTCCTATATCAAAGCCTTTATATACAAGTCGAGAATCTGCAGAGATGATTTCTCCATTAACTTTTTGTGCAAGTTCAATGGCATAAGCTGTTTTCCCGCTTGCAGTTGCTCCAACTATTGCAATTACTTTAGGTTTTGATAAATGTTTCTTCATAGTATGTAAATAATAACACAACTATGTAAACTAACAAATAATAATAAAACATTAAGACAAAAAAGTATAAGAACGGTTTAAACATCAAAAGTGTATTTAATATAGTAATAAAAATTACTAAAAATGCAATGTAAGTAAATAAAATTATTGATTTTTTAAAATTAA